>Ga0265293_10001987_pt1 | contig 42841 bp, 42 predicted proteins | sample Munlanlewell138R_FD_192505 | JGI IMG/M metagenome (GOLD analysis project Ga0265293, IMG submission 192505) | Leachate microbial communities from a municipal landfill in Southern Ontario, Canada - Leachate well 138R | ecosystem: Engineered > Solid waste > Landfill > Unclassified | place: Canada...
TCTGTTTTTTGTTTTTACAGCGAACTACAGCGAACTTTTTTTTAACAGCGAATTTTTTTTTAACAGCGAACTTTTTTTAACAGCGAACTACAACGAACTGGTACGAACTACAGCGAACTTTTTTTTAACAGCGAACTACAACGAACTGGTACGAACTACAGCGAACTTTTTTTAACAGCGAACTTTTTTTTAACAGCGAACTACAACGAACTGCACGAACTGTCAATGGAAATTTATAATGTACCACTCCCATCCCTGTGGCTCTCTGTGTTTCTCTGTGGTGAAGCCATCTTCGATGGAGTGAACAAGTGAACAAGTGAGCGAGTGAGTAGTGTTTACCATATCGAAGTCAATACATATCGCATCTAAAATCAGACATTTTATAAGCCATCAATAACTCTAATCGAACACTAAAGTTAATTGATTTCAAAAGAATATTCGTGTCTTATTCGTGTGATTCGTGGCTAAAAATAACCCTCTTTGTGTCCTTTGTGGTTAATTAAAAGTGTATAGTCTGCCAGTGGGTAAAGTTTGTAAAGTCTATATGCTGCCTGCTAATCGGCAAATCTCTGTGACTCTCTGTGTTTCTTTGTAGTGAAAAAAAGTGTATCGCCCGCCAGTCTGTAAAGTTAATAAAGTTTGTGTTATGTCTGCTAATCGGCAAAACACTACTCACTTGTTCACTCGTTCACTTATTCACTTTTGCGAAGCAAACTAATCGTTCGTTTCTAAAAATATTAAAAGTTTTACAAAAAAATAATCGCCTCCAAATCAGCTCTGAGAGCCTATTTGCAAAATGAATAAAATTTAGTTTTACAAAACCCCCATTTTGTCCTGCGTATTAGTATAGAGGGGCATGATATTTTTATATTGTCTTTTTTCTTACAAGTTTGCTGATTTGCTATTTATTTATATTATTATAATATCGTATTAGAATTAGTTGATAAATCAATCTTATCATTAATTATACATCTTAAAGATTACACAATTTGAAATTATTTGATATTTATTCACAAATTTATACTACATTTTTCTTGACATTTATCTGTTAATATATTTTGTTGATATATCTGCCGAGTGTTATTTTCTAAACTGATAAGGCATGAGATAGCACCGATAGGGTTAATCGGGAAACTGATTAGCCTCCCATAGGAAAGGTAGGCAAGGATTTCCCTGTGCCTCAATATATAAAAAACAGGAGGAAGTAAATGAAAAAACACTTACTTGTAATCTTCGCTATACTTATGCTCTTATTTACAGCATGTAGCGAAAAAGACGACAAAAACCCAACAGGACCAACAGATCCAATCGTTGGAAACCCACCCGCAATGGCTCTTACAGCTGACTATGTATTTGAAGTTCCACAAAGTGTGGATGACATTGATGCAGCAGAATTTGTTGACATCCCATACGGAGACGGAACTACAAGAGCATTACCTTTAACATACTTCATCACAAAAGAACTCACAGATGAGATAATCAATAATAACCGAGATGATGAGACTCAAGGCTTATTTGCATATCACTTAATTAGTACTGATGGTATGACATCACGTAAAAATGGCGACCCAGACATGTTTTGGGCTGACTTTAAAGAAGGATATTTATTACCAGACGAAAGACACAGAAGTTTCTTTGAATCAGATGCAATTGAAAATGTATTTAACGTGAAATTTCTTGGGCAAATAGAACTATTCAGATCAGTACAAGTTGTAAAGCCTAATGGTGAATTAGTATTGTTTGAAATGAATGCACTCGAAACAGAAGAAATTGCAGATTATTATGATGAGATGGATCAAGGCATTAAGCTTAAAGATTTTATTACCGAATATATCACAGACCAACCACAAAATTATACTTATAAGCTTGTAGCAAATGATGGCTATGACGTAGCTTATACATGGGAATTAATTGAAGATGGCTATTGGTTGAAAAATGCAATGACCACTATCTTCCCAACATTCGGCGAAGATATGACTGGTGCACAAAAGAAATTTAAGAAATTAATGCAAATTAAATTAGAATTAGCAGAATAATGGAAAAATTCAATTTAAATGAATTGTTAATTATTGCAATTTTAGGAGCAATCGGCTTGGCTATCAAGCCGATTGTTACTCCTTTAGTGCACTTTATATCTTCACCGTTAATGATACCTGGTGGCTCTATAGCTGGAGGTATCTATATGTCGTGGCTTGTTTTAGCAAAGCTGTTAGTCCCCAAAAGAGGGTCAGCATTATTAGTTGGTTTAACACAAGCTCTCGTTGTTTTATTCTTAGGTTTTTTTGGGAATCATGGTGTTTTTTCTATTATATCTTATGGTTTACCAGGCTTAATAATTGAGCTTGTAGCCCTAATTTACAATAAAAGAAATATCGCTGCTTCCGTAATATATAGCATTGCAGCTAATTTAACTGGTGCACTGATGATTGCAATGGTAATCTTTAGAATGCCAATTATCCCTTTGACAATATCTCTTTCAGCAGCTACAGTATCAGCTGTTTTAGGAGCTTTTCTTGCATGGGGAATGTATAAAGAAATTGTTAAAATGAAAATAATAAAGGTGGTTTAAATGAAAAAAATACTGTTTATTCTTTGTTTCATTACGATTATATGTGGTTCGCTTAATGCGATTAGTCTTATAGCCGATGGTTTGCCTGATCAGATAATTAAATTATCTGAATTGTCTCATCTTGAAATTGTTAAGTTTGACACTCATCGAGATAAAAGAGGAGTTGTTTCTGATGATGCATGGGAAGGATACTTTTTAAAAGATATCTTAAACCTCTATAATGTAACAGATTATGAAATGCTTGAAATTAACTCAGATGATAATTATCAGGTGAAATACTCTCTTGAAGAAGTTGAGCAATATAAGCCTATTTTGGCGTATAAAAGAAATGGAAAAACACTGAAAGATCATAATTTACGTGTGGTAAGTGAAACAAGAATGGATATGTATTGGGCATCAGATTTGAACAATATCAAGACAGTTAAAACAGTTGTTTATCCGTCAGTTAGATATATATATTTGTTTAGCTATTTGCAAGATAAAATCGCTTTGTATGATAATCCTAAGCCATTTACAAGCTACCAAGGCTTTTTCTTTAGAGATATGAAAGAGATATTGGCGAATAATGTTAGGCTGCCTGTCAGATTAGAAACGAAAGATAAGTTTATAAGTGAATTGACTTATGATAAGTTTTTGAAAAAGGCAGTTATGCTTAAGAATGAAACGGGTGGACTTGATCTTAGAAGCCCTACAATGCCTGCTGGAATGTGGCCCAAAAACTTGTTTATAGTAACATTTGATGATACAGTTGTGCTCTTTGATCACGAAATGAGAAACATTGAAGCAAGCAAAATTAGAGAGATATTCTCTTTGAGTCCAGATGCGAAAGTTGAGTTTGATTTTGTTGAAGAAAGTAATATAATTAGAAAGATAGAGATAAAATAATGAAAAAAACAATTTGTTTATTCATACTGATTCTTGCAATTATTCCCTTGATTGCCATTCCTGTTTATGGCGATGTAAAGCCAGGTACAGAAGTTAAATCAATGAAAGAGTTGATTAGTCTTAGTAAAAAGCTAAACTGTGAACAAGTGATGATTTGTGGTGATAATAATATAGCAGCTGTGATTGATGTTAATAGCCTCGAGCTTTTGACATGGAAACAAAAGAAAAATGTGGTTGATTTGAGCTCTGAAGTGTTACCCGCAGTAACAAGCATTAAAAATGTTGCCTATTTTGCATTGAATTGCAAGGAGACAGATTATGCTTTGTCGATTATTGATGGAGTCTATCAAGAAGAATTTATCAAGCCTTTTGACTTTATTATTTCTCAATCAGAATTGCTTGGCATTCAAGAAAAAAATGGCTATTATGCAGACAAGTATCAAATTGCAGATAAATGGGATTTGAGTGCATTAAAAGACGATGATGAGATAAAATTGATTATCTCGAACGAAGGACAGGAGAGTGTGTTTGATTCAAATATCGAATTTAAAATGACACATTTCCAAAGTGAGAGCGACACTGTTTTGGTCATTTGGTCTGACTATCCCAAAGCAGGTCTTAAAGATGTTTTTTTAAAGCAGAAACAGAGCGTTGAAAAAAATAAAACAATGGCAATCTTTATTGATGGATTAGGCTGGCATGTATTAGCAAATTATTGTGCAGAAAAGGGCATAGATATTAAAGAAACTCAGTATATGCCAACTCGTAGTACATATCCATCTAAAACAAAATATGCTTATTTTATGCTTGGGACAGGCACCTATTTACCCAAGCAGTTAGGCAGCCAGATATATACAGAAAAGCCTTTTCAAAATGGTGTGATAATTGAAGAAGAAAAATGCTATTATAGCTCACCAACCAAGATCATTCTGCATACAGATGATAATGATAATGGTACGATTGATGATGAGATTTTTGAAAAAGCGATGATGCATGTAAAAGCTGATATTCATCAATTTATTTTAGTTCACTTTCATAGCGTAGATGATAGGTTGCATGAATATGGTCCTTTTAATTCTATTACTATGAATCAGTTAACTTTGATTTTAGACTATACAGAGCAGTTGATTAATGAGTTTGATGGAGATGTAATAATTTTCTCAGATCATGGTGGGCATTCTTATCTAAATAAGGGCGGAACACACGGCTCTGTGAGAGCACAAGATATTATAGGAGTGGTTAAATATGTTGAAAAGAATTAGTATATCAATAATATTATTATCATTTTTAAGCTTATCTTTGTTTGCGGCTAATTTGAGCTTAAGAGTAATTGGAAATGGTGTTGATAAGACAATAAGTGAAAAAGAGTTTTTGGAAATGAGCAAAGAGAGCTTTAAGCTTAAGAAAAAGAATGAGCCTTTTGTGTCCTATAGTCAATTTACTGAGCTGTTAAAACTTGATAATGTAGAGACAGTAAGTATAAAATCATCAGAAGGAATGAGCCTAATGATGAAAAAGAGAGATTTTGCAAAAGCAGGTTTGATTATTGCTCATGAACGCAAAAAAACTTATTTTCGAGTAGTTGTTAAAGATGATTCATTTCGTAATCGCTGGATCAAGAATGTAGCTTCAATTGAATTTAAATAAAAATGCTAAAAATACGAGACTTATCATACAAATATAGCTCTGACACAGGCTTTATTTTTCATAATTTGAACTATACTTTTAATAAAGGATCTCTTGTTAAGCTATCAGGACCTAATGGAGCAGGTAAAAGTACATTTATTTATAGTTTAAGTGGCTTTATTTGTCAGTATTTGGGAGGAGAGCTTGATGGGCTTATCGAGTATAAGGGCTATAATTTGCATGATTTGAGCGTATTGGAGCATATTGAAACAGTAAATATTGTTTTTCAAGACCCAGAATGCCAGATATCATTTGCAGGAGTGTATGAGGAATTGAATTGCCAACTATTATATACACAACGCAAGACAGCTGAAAAAGATGTGCTGATCGAGGAATATCTTGATTTGTTTGGCTTAAAAGTCGATGAGTCATCTAAAACGAGTGAGCTTTCATGGGGGCAAAAGAAAATGATCTGTTTGATTGCATTATTTGTCAATGACCCTGATATTTGGCTGCTTGATGAGCCTTTCTCTGGTTTATCAATCCAACATTCAAAAATCTTGGCTGAAGTCTTGGCAAAGAAAAGAAACGATGGGCGTATTATTATGCTATCAGACCATACGGACTATCCAATGGATTATCAATATACAATTGGGTTTGGAAAAAATGCTACAAATTGAAAACTTAAGCTTTGCATATCAAGAAGATAAGATTATTATCGATAAACTTAAACTTTTCGTTGGAAAAGGTGAAATGGTGGTGATAACGGGTAAAAGTGGGAGCGGTAAAACAACGTTGTGTGAGATTTTATCGAGACGCTTAAAACCACAATCTGGAGATATTATTTTTGATAAGCAAAACATGAATAATCTTGTTGATTATGAGTATTTCTCAAAGGTGCATATATTAAAACAAAACCCTCATCACAACTTTATTGGTTTGAATCCTGAGCGTGATTTTTTGTTGTGGAATGATGCGGATAAATTGGAAAGCTATTATGATTTATTAAAACGGTATGCTCTATTTGATAAAAAAGATGAATTACTTTGGAAAATGAGTTTCGGAGAACAAAAGTGTTTGTTTTTTATATATCTTGAACTAATTAAGCGACCACTTTGGATACTCGATGAGCCATTGGAAGGCGTGGATATTAGTCGTAGAGAATTATTCCTTAAGGCTTGTAAAACACATATTGCGTCAGGCGGATCTGCACTTATTAGCAGTCATCGAGTAGAACAGTTTGAAGAGCTAAGCTCTCAAGTCATAAATTTTGAAAAACATCAGTTAAATAGAGAGGTAGAACATGAAGAGAACAATTAGTATTATTTTATTAATTCTGTCTTTTGGTATCTTGTTGGCAGCAGAAAAGGATAGTGTCGCAACAAGAAAATACTATCGTTTAGAAGAGATTAGGGTCGTAGCAAAAGAACCTCAAGAATCGATAGGCTCAATCACTGTGAAGAGCTTAAATAAAGAGGATATTGCTGGAGAGATGAACTTCTTTGATGCTATGAAAGGCGTAACAGGTGTGGCAATAACCTCTGGTGGTAAAGGCGAATCTAACTTAAGAATACGGGCTTTTCAGAAAAAAGATGTGAAAGTGATGGTAGATGGTCGTACGCTCAACGGTGGTTATTTTGGTAATGTAAATCTAATAGAAATACCTTTGTTTGATGTTGAGGAAGTGCAGTTGGTAAAGGGTCCTGTATCATCTTTATATGGCTTTAATAGTATGGGTGGAGCAGTAAATTATATAACCAAAAAGCCTTCCAGTGATGACTGGCTTAAACTGAGCACAATTGTTAAAAGAAATAATACTCATAATACTAAAGCTGTTTTAGCACATGATTTTAAGACATGGGATTTTTGGGCGAATTACTCGTATAATCAAACAGGCGGCTATATGCTTTCCAATGATTTTAAGCCAACGCAATATGAAAATGGTAAAGTAAGGAATTATGCAGATAATAGCTCTTGGGACTTACAGTCAAAAATTAATTGGACAGTGTTTGACTATCAGACAATAGGTGTTACAATGGGCTATACATATGCAGATGAAAAGAATGTTCCAAACTCGATCTATGAGAGTAAAGTGAGAAAGTTTACTGATTGGAAGCGTTATAATGCATCAGTAATGGCAGCTTTAATACACTCTATTAATGTTGAGTCAACACACCGTGCTTATTATGATGGCTTTGATAATAGATATCATGAATATCGTGATCAGAGTATGAGCTTTGATTCGCAAAATTCTTGGGTAGAAAGCTATGCAATTGGCTATGAAGGCAAAGTGAAAATGAATTATTGGGAAAAACATTTTGCTAATATGATGGTGAAAACAGAAAGACAGTATTATTATAGAACTGATTTAGGCTCGTATAAAGATGGCTTGGAGAATGCGACATATACTAATTCAATCGCCTTTTTTAATATGAGTCAATTGTCAGATGTACTTGAAATATCAGGTGGTGCAGGTCTTTCACATTCTATCAGAGATGTTATCGGAGTAAAGAAAATTAATACTCCAGCCTATTTTGACTTTAGTGCAGGTGCAACAATTCATGACTTATTCTTTGAGCGAATAAATATGGGGGTATCACGAAATGTTCAGTATCCTACAATGCGCCATTTATTTAGCGATTCAAGTGGTAACCTTGATCTCGATCCTGAGAATGCTTATAAGTATGAGATAGCTTTTTTAAACACATTTAACTTTGTCCGCCCTATCAGCCTGACTAATACATTTTTCTATAATCATGTTTATGATATGATAGATAAGAGAGGCAGCAGATATGAAAACTATACAGAAGTTAAAAATAGAGGCTGGGAACTTGCTTTGATGATGAATCTTAGTAAGAGTGCAGACCTGGAATTTAATTATGGATACATTGACCTATCTATGAATAAAGACTACCCATATTATGAAGTACCTGAAAATCAAATCTCATGTATTTTGCGTTATCGCTTGCCATATGATATCAGAATGAAATATCAATTTGACTATTATGATACGCGTATCAGTCCAGATGACTTAGATAGACTTTATACACTTGATGACTACACGTTACACCAAATATCTTTCTCTAAAGCATTTGGAAAGAACAGAATTGTATTGGGTGTGGAAAATATTTTTGATACTGATTATTCCGAAGAATATGGTTTCCCTGCAGCAGGGAGAAACTTTACCTTAGGTTTTGAGTGGGTTGTATTTTAATGCTTGGTAAAAAGCTCGACCCGCGAACCTTGATCTTTGCATGTATTATAAGTACGAGCTTAATTTTAATCAATAAGTCTCTTGTAAATCAACTCTTTGTCTTTTTGATTTTGTTGCTCTTTACAGTTGTGATGGGCTTTATTAAAAAGGGAGTCTTACAAGTTTTATACAAAATGAGACATTTGCTGATCAGTATTTTTGTCATGCAGCTTTTGTTTAGGCGTGGAGGTGAGATATATTATCAACTCTACTTTGTACAGATAACAGAAGTTGGTGTGTCGTATGCATTGTCGTCTTTTTTACGCTATGCAACAATTATTTTAAGTACTATTGTGTTGGCAAATGTCTCATTAAATGAATTTTTAGAAGTGTTTCAATACTATCGTCTACCCCGCAATTTATCTTTGACAGTTACTTTTTGTATTCAGTATTTAACAAGCTTTAGTAAGCAGATAAAGCATATAGCTCAAATTATCAAACAACGTAACATTATAGCAGATAGCAAGCTAAGTAGAAAGTTACATATATTAAAAGAAGTGTCGTTGCCATTAGTTGTAAAATCTCTTTCTGAGGTGCAATATAAGGCAATAGCACTTGAGCTAAAAGGGGTTTCTTTAAAGCCACAATTTAAGACAAATCTGAAGTTTTACTTTATTGACTATTTGGTGATTATATTAATACTTACACTTAATTATTTTGCATATATGATAACGTTTTAAGAGCAGCTGTTCTAAGTCAAATTCTTCAATAGTATTTTCAGACCCATTCTCAGCTTTTTTTCATTTAACGCATAGTTGATTCTTATAAATCCTTGACTTTCTTTGCCAAAGGCAGAGCCAGGCATTACTATTAAGCCTTTTTGTGCAAGCTGTTTACAAAAAGTAATATCATCATCTTTAATTTTTATCATCAAGTATGGAGCTACTTCAGCTTCATAGGTGATATGGTTTTTAAGGTATTGGGTAGCGATATTATAGTTTTTTATAAGCCTCTTTCTCAGACTTTTAATAGTTTCCATTCCTTTTTCTGAGAGAGCAGCTATGGCAGCTTTTTGTGTTATGGGGGATACACATGTTGAAATGTATTGGTGAGCAACTATAAACTTTTCGAGCAATTCTTCTTTTGCAACAACCCAGCCAATTCTCCAGCCTGTCATGCAGTGAGACTTTGATAAGCCAGATATTATCACGGTGTTATCATAATGACCCCAAAATGATGGGATTGGCTTTTTAAGATAGAGCTCAATATAAACCTCATCAGCTATTAGTATTATGTTGTGCTTTTTGCATAGATTTGAAATCTCTTTGATATCTTTTTCAGAAAACGCCTTGCCAGTTGGGTTTGCTGGATGATTGAGAAATACAGCTTTGGTTTTTTGAGTAATTTGCTCTTCTAATTGTTTTATATCAAAGCTGAACGCCTTACTTGAATCTAAGGGAAAAGTCTTGGTTGATGCACCAAACATAGCGGCAATTGTCTTATATGCTAAAAATGTTGGGTCTGTGATAATTAGCTCATCATCGGGGTTTAATATTGAAAACAAGACAGAAAATATTGCTTCTTGTGCTCCATTAAAAATGCAGGTATTTTTAAAGCTTATAGATTGCATGTTTTGCTTATTATAATAGTTTGCAACAGCTTCACGTAGCTCGGTCAAGCCAGCGTTTGGCGTATAATATATTTCATTTTGATTGATAGCTTTTTTTGCTTTTAATTTTACGATATTTGGTGTATTAAACTGAATTTCACCTAATCCCATATTTATGGCATTTGGTGGGGCGGAATCAAATATTTGTCTAATTATTGACTTGTTTATGTTCTTTAATCTATCAGCTATCATGATCTCAATACGCCTTCTAAGATGATAGATGCATTCGTTTTACTATCGCGATATTTTATGATAATTGGGCATGCTACATGGAATTCAGGATTTGCTTTTAGAGGTTTTGAGCCTTGAACTATTACAGCATTTTCAGGTATCATAAGTCCCTTTCCACTTTCTCTACTAATCCATCTATCTTTTGTTGCATCATAAATAGATGTGCCGCCAGTTATTATAACTCCAGCAGCAATAACAGCACCTTGTTTAATGATAGCACCTTCATATATCCCACAATTACCGCCTATAAACACATTATCTTCTATTATAACGGGGTTTGCGCCGATAGGTTCGAGAACGCCTCCAATCATTGAAGCAGCACTAATATGCACATTTTTACCTATTTGAGCACAAGAACCGACCAATGCATGAGAGTCTATCATAGTGCCTTCGTCAATATAAGCACCGACGTTGACATAACTTGGCGGCATTATAGTTACTGCCTTTGCAATATAAACACCATCACGCACAGATGAACCTCCAGGCACAAGCCTTATTCCCTCGTGTATATCAATTGATTTTAAAGGATATGTATGTTTGTCGTAAAAGGTAAAGATGTCTTGTGAGAAGCTTGCCATTTTACCAATTCTGAACCCCAAAAGAATACCTTTTTTTACCCATGAATTAGTATGCCATGCTCCATCAATTTTTTGTGCAGCACGAATTTCTCCGCGGTTGAGTAGGTTTTTAAATATATTCCAAGTATCATAATCTTTAAAAGAGGGAGTCCATTCTTTGTTTTCAAAGCATGTTTCTATATAATTTCTAAGTCTTTCAATATTCATTTATGCCTCCTTTCATCTTAATTAAAGATATTTTATAAAAGTATTTTGTCAATTTAAATCTTTCAATTTTAAATAATCGATAAAAAATGTTGACTAATATAGGTATTATTAAGAAATTGTTTTTGGAGAGTTGCCAGAGCGGTTGAATGGGGCGGTCTCGAAAACCGTTGTTTTCGCACAGAGAACCCAGGGTTCGAATCCCTGACTCTCCGCCATTTTTCAATAAATGAGCTTAGCTATTGGCTTAAATATAGTTGTATCCTGCGTTAGTAGTTAATTAAGCAAAATAGAAAGATAAAAAATCAGTTAAAGCAATAATTAAGCTTGACATAAAAGCATATATAAAAATATTTTGATTAGATATGTTAAAAAGAAAGGAGTAAGAATGAAGACATTCACACCAAGGCCTAATGAAATCCATCATGATTGGTATCTTATTGACGCTACCGATAAGACTTTAGGTCGTATTTCAAGTCAAGTAGCTTCTATACTTCGTGGTAAAAACAAGCCATATTTTAGTCCAAACATTGATACAGGCGATTTTGTTGTTGTAATTAATGCGGAAAAAGTGGCTTTGACAGGAAGTAAAGCACTTCAGAAGGTTTACAAAAGCTATAGCGGTTTTCCTGGTGGGCTAAAAGAAATTCCATTCAAGCGCATGGTAGCCAAAAAACCAGAAGAAATTATTATTCACTCAATTAAAGGAATGCTTCCTAAAAACGTATTAGGAAGACAAATGCTTAAGAAGTTGAAAGTTTATGCGGGCAGTGATCATCCACATACTGCACAAAAACCGACAACTTTACCATAATGGAGGTTAATTAATGCAATATTTTGATGCAGTAGGAAGAAGAAAGACATCAGTAGCACGTGTTAGAATAACACCTGGTACTGGTAAAAGAATCATCAACTCAGTTCCAATGAAAAAATATCTTGCTCGTGAAGTACTTGAAATGGTTGTTGAGCAAGCATTTGAGTTAGTATCATTAGGAGACAAGTTTGATCTTAAGGTTAATGTCTGCGGAGGTGGATTATCAAGCCAAGCAGGTGCAATTAGACACGGTGTATCACGTGCTTTAATTAAATATGATGATGAATTACGCCACGTTTTAAAAGAGAAGGGTTTATTAACTCGTGATTCACGTATGGTTGAAAGAAAGAAACCTGGTCGTCCAAAAGCAAGAAAGAGATTCCAATTCTCAAAACGCTAAACAATACAATTACGACGGGTCTGGATTTGCGAGTCGGTGTTTTTTATTTTTATTAGATTGAAAAACTTAATCGCTTATATCCACCCGGCAATATAACCGTAAAGGAGAACATAATGACTGTTGTTACAATGAAACAACTACTTGAAGCAGGCGTTCACTTTGGTCATCAGACTCATAAGTGGAACCCCAAGATGAAAAAATATATATTTATCAAAAGAAATGGTATTCATATAATCGATTTAAAGCAAACAGTTGATTCAATCAACGAAGCTTATCATTTCTTAAAAGATGTTGCTCAAAGAGGCGAGCCAATTTTATTTGTAGGTACCAAAAAACAAGCTCAAGAAGCTATAGAAACGATTGCTATAGAAAATGATATCAGCTATGTTTGCTATCGTTGGTATGGTGGCATGTTGACAAATATGCAGACTATTCGTAAATCAATTGAAAAGATGGAATATGTTGAAGAATTAATTAAGCGACCAGAAAGCTTTGACAACTATACAAAACTTGAGCAAATCAAAATGAAACGAGAACATGAGAAAATCGAGAAAGCTCTCGGCGGTATTCGTAAACTTGATAGAAAACCAGGGGCTGTATTTGTAGTTGATACAACAAAAGAAGCAATTGCTGTTCATGAAGCTCGTAAATTAGGTATCCCAATTATTGGAATGGTTGACACAAATAGTGATCCCGATCTAATAGATTATGTTATTCCATCAAATGATGATGCTATTCGTGCTGTAGAGCTTATTGCATCAACTCTTGCAAAAGCTGTAATTGAAGGGCGCCAAATAGCTCTTGAAGGTGGAGCTACCGTTCAAGCTAACACCGACGAGGCAGATGACGATTCTGAAGAAGTTGACTTGATGGATATCATTAATAATATTGAAAATACTGAAGAAAAAGAAGAGTCTTCTAAATAATAAACATTTCGAAAGAGAGGCGAAAGTCTCTCTTTTTTCTAAATTCAATTTAAATTAAGGAGAGAATAAATGGAAATTACCGCAACATTAGTAAAGGAATTACGTGATAAAACAGGTGCTGGAATGATGGAGTGCAAAAAAATCTTAGTTGAAACCAAAGGTAATATAGACGAATCAATAAAGATTTTAAGAGAAAGAGGAATTGCCAAAGCTGCCTCTAAATCTGATAGAGCTACAAAAGAAGGCAGAATCTATTCATATATTCATTCTAATAGCCGTATAGGTTGTCTGGTTGAAATAAATTGTGAAACAGACTTTGTGGCAAGAACAGAGAAATTCGAAGAGCTTTGCAAAGACATTTGTATGCAGGTTGTTGCAACTAATCCCTTGGCTTTAAGAGCAGAAGATATAGATCCAAAGATTGTAGAAGCAGAAAAAGAAGTTTATCATAATAAAGCAATCAATGATGGTAAAGACGAAAAATTCGTTGATAGAATTGTTGAAGGGCAAATCAATAAGTTTTTTAAAGAAACTTGTCTTTTGTCACAAGAATTTATTAAAGATGACAAGAAAACCGTTCAAGACGTTATCAATGAAGCTATTACACAAACTGGTGAAAACATTCAAGTTGCTCGTTTTATCAGATATTCATTAGGTGAGTAGACATGAGTGTTTTTAAGCCTGAAAAGATACACAGAGTAATTTTAAAATTAAGCGGTGAATATCTCGCAGGCAAAGAAGGATTTGGTATAGATAACCAAGCTCTTGAAAGTATTTGCAACGAGATAATTGAAGTCAGAAAGTTAGGTTATAGTATTGGTATCGTTATAGGAGGAGGCAATTATTATCGAGGCTCAGAGCATCCAGAGCTTAATCGAGCTGCTGCCGATAATGTGGGTATGCTTGCAACACTTCAGAATGCTGTGATAGTATCAAATGCTCTTCAAGCAAAGAATTATGCAGTTGAGGTGTTTACAGCATTTGAGTGTCCTAAGGTTGCAAAGCTTTATACTTATCAATGTGCTAACGATGATATGAAAAAAGGAAAGATATGCTTTTTTGCTGGTGGTACAGGTAATCCTTTTTTTACAACAGATACAGCTGCTGTATTAAGAGCTATTGAACTTGAGTGTGACATTGTGTTAAAAGGTACAAAAGTCGATGGCGTGTTTACTGCCGATCCTCATAAAGACAAAAACGCACAATTTATTCCCGATCTTACATATCAAGAGGCAATAAGAAAGCAGCTTAATGTAATGGATATGACCGCTTTTTCATTAGCAAGAGATTATAATGTTCCAATAAAAGTATTTAATATTGGTACTCCAAATAGTATCAGAGAATGTTTGACCAATAATGAATTTGGCACATACGTGCATAGCTAAGGAGATAAAAATGGTAGATTTTTTAAAAGAAGCTGAAGAAAAAATGAATAAAACGTTCGAATCACTTGGTAATCAATATATCAAAACACGCACAGGTAGAGCAAGCGCTTCTGTATTGGATGATATCAAAGTCAACTATTATGGCACTCTCACACCAATTAAACAGCTTGGCAATATTAATATTCCAGAACCAAGAATGATAATATTTCAACCCTGGGACAAAACAACCCTTTCAGAAATTGAAAAGGCTATATTAGCCGCTAATTTGGGTATTACTCCCGAAAATGATGGCAATATTATACGCCTGCCATTCCCTCAGCTTACAGAAGAAAAACGAAAAGATATTGCAAAAACAATCAAAAGACAAGCAGAAGATGCAAAGATTGCATGTCGCAATATCAGACGTGACTACAATGACATGATCAAAAAAGATAAGAAGAATAGCGAAATTACTGAAGATGATGAAAAAAGGTTACTTGATGAAGTACAGAAAGTTACCGATAAATGGATTGAAAAAATAGACGAACTATCCAATATAAAAGAAAAAGATATCATGGATATTTAAGAAATATAAAGAAAGGCAGAAAAATCTGCCTTTTTTTTGTTACATTTTCATTTTATAGAGTTATAATATATGAATGATTGAGTTTTAGAAGGTAAAAGATGAATGAAATGACAATGGAAGAGGAAAAAAACATAATTGCTCAGGCAAAAACAGACTATCAAGCCTTTGATTATTTGTATGAAAAGTATATGCCTGCAATCTTTAGATATGTAATGTATCGTGTGTATAACCAAGAAACAGCTGAGGATATCGTCTCAACTGTTTTTTATAAAGCAATGAAAAACATATCTTTGTTTAAGTGGAGAAAAATACCTTTTTCTGCATGGTTATATCGCATCGCTTTTAATGAAATATGTAATCACGCAAAAAAAGAGAAAAAAAAGTATAAGATTTCTAATAATTATCAGATAAATTCTCAGAGCAGCCATTTTGATACTTATCATGATAACCAAAAATCGTTTAAATTTGTTCATAAGTATTTAAAACAATTACCAATTAAAGACCAAGACATAATCACACTTAGATACTTTGAAAGAAAACCTTTCAGCGAAATAGCTGAAATTACAGGCAAAAATGAAAGCACACTTAGAGTAAATTTACACCGTGCATTAAAAAGACTTCAGGAAATAATTCCTGAGGAGGTATACAATGAAGCGCTTAAGCAAATATCTATGTAGCATTAATAAACCTGAATTTCAGCCAGGACCTTTTTCTGTTCGGCTAAAATATGAAATGCGTAATAAGCTTTTTGAAAATAAACAATCAAAGTTGATGCCAGTTATTTCTATTTCTCTTGTGTCTGTCCTAACAATAATGCTCACTATGTTGATATTAAAGCCAAACACTGCATACAAAATAAACAGTTTTGTGTTTGATAATAAAAAAGATATTGATTATCTTCTTTTTAACTCTCAAGATGGAGGAGATTTTTCAGGCATTTCTGATCATATTAAGCCTGTATCTGCAAATATTCAAGGCTCTCCTTTATCAATGATAGAGGAAGATAAATCGTATATCCTACACAAATTAAGAGACAGTTCAAACAGAACAATATTCTACATTAGCGAAGTTAAACAGAAGGTTCAACCAAGAATCCTTTATTAAAACTTGAATTATGCTGAAACAGATATTGATTTTTTTAGCTTTAGCTATAAGCTCAGCCTTGACAGCTCAAAACATTTATATCGGTGTATATGTCAGAGAACCCGATTTGCCTACATTATTGAAGTTCAATCTAAAAGGTGGCGTTATTATCGATTCTGTTATGAAAGATTCGCCAGCAAGCAAAGCAGGACTTAAAAAGAATCAGATTATTTGGAAAATTGATAATCATGTTCTTACAAATGAAGAAGATTTTAGACAAAAGCTAAAAGAATATAATGAAAACGATAAGATTCTTTTTACTGTTAAAGATAATTACAAAACTATGTTGTTTACAGTCGAAGCTGAGAGTAGAAACACTCTTTTACAAGACTTGTATATATATAACTTTATTCAAAATCCCTGGCTCTTCATCGGATTTGATGTTCAGCCTTTAAATCAAAAGCTGGCTAACCATTTCAAACAAAAAAATGGACTTGTGATCGTCGATATTAGAGAGTATTCTTTAGCCCAATCTAATGGCTTTAAAGTCAAAGATATCATTACATCAGTTAATAATGTGTTAGTTCATACAGAAGAAGAGCTGAGCAAGCAGCTGGCAGTTGGACTTACAAAGCAACCTATATTAGTTGAGATTATAAGGGATTCAAAGCCTATTGTGATTGAGTTAAACCTAACTAATAAACGTGTAGTAGATTTTCAAGAGATACCTGACGCAGTATATATCATTGGACCAGATATTTTTGACAATGAGCTTTATATCTATTCTCAATCCAAAATAAATAGCTTGCTAAATAAATCTCAATCAGAGATAGAACAAGAAATTCAAAGACTTGAGCAAGAAATACAGGGCTTAAGAAAAAGAATAAAGAATAATAGATAAGCATCTGATACATTGTTATTTACACAATAGTTAGAAAATGTTTTAAAAAAATGTGGACACAAAAGCCGCCTTTAAGTAAATGGAGACAAATTAACTATTTTTAGAAGGGATTAAAAATGATTAAACCAGATGATCTATACAATGAGCTAACTAACCAGGATTTGTTTTTTTTGATATCAGGACCATGCGTTGTTGAAAGTGAAAAGTTGATGATGGATACAGCTGAATTTTTAAAGAAAACTACTGATAAACTTGGTATCAAGCTAATCTTCAAGTCATCGTATGAAAAGTCAAACAGAACAAACTATCATTCTTTTTCTGGACCTGGCATGAAAAAGGGTTTAAAAATATTGCAGAAGATTAAAGAAACTTACAATTTGCCTATTCTGACAGATGTGCACGAGACAGTTGAGGTAGAAGAAGTGGCACAAGTGGCTGATATTATTCAAATACCAGCATTTTTAAGTAGGCAAACTTGGCTAATTTCAGCTGCTGCAAAAACAAATAAAATTGTGAATATCAAAAAAGGACAATTTTTATCTCCTGAAGATATGTGGCAACAAGCAGAAAAGGTTACTGTTAATGACAATTATAAAGTGATGCTTACTGAAAGAGGATCAACATTTGGTTATCATAATCTTGTTGTTGACTTTAGAAGTTTTGCACTGATGAAAAAGCTCAATTTCCCTGTTGTATATGACGTAACTCATAGTATGCAGAGACCTTCAATTAGCAGAACTACTGGTGGCACACCAGAATTTGCTCCTATGTTAGCTCAAGCAGCAATTGCCACAGGTATGGTGGATGGTTTATTTATTGAAACTCACCCTGAACCTATGGAAGCTTTGAGCGATGCTACTACACAACTTGAGTTGTCTTTGCTTCCAGAAGTTTTGGAACGTTGTATAAGAATTAAAAAAGCAATACAGAATAATATAATATAATAATCAGCTTAAAATATTAAGGGGTTTTCTGTGAATATATTCTTTTTTCATATAATTATTACATAATTTAGCTCATAACCAACAGCCTATACTCCCCATAGTAAGCCTTTGATTCTCCAAGATAGCAAGAGGATGGTAACGGGATGGTAACGGGATGGTAAGAATTTCAGTTGTGATATTATATTAAAAAGCAAGAAGATACACAAAAGCCAGAATAGAATGCCAAGTCATTGCTTCTCAGTTTAGTTAAATGCATTTTATAATCTTTTTATTGCTTTTTTTTTGTTTAGTTAAATGCATTTTATAATCTTTTTATTGCTATTTTTTGTTTAGTTAAATGCATTTTATAATCTTTTTTTTGCTATTATTTATTTAGTAAAATGCATTTTTTAATCTTCGTCTTGTGCTTTATATTTGGATAGTGAAAAGCAAAAACAATTTAGGCATGACTTTCATAACGAGTTTGCATTAAAATAGATTAGATAAAAATAGATGGCTTTAAACTATATCAGCAGCAAGTTTACAAAAAACTAATTTATTTTTGTGAAATATGCATATTCGGACGCATATATTAGTGTGGGCTTGTGCTAAACTTATCAATCATAGTGCATGCTAATATTTTGGTACTTTGTAAAAGCTAATTCGATGTTTAGAGTTATAATATTTGATTTCTCACACTATTTTATAAAAACATTAAAAATTACTTGACTTTAAATGAATAATTTATTTAATATAGACAAATAGATGTGATATTGATTTTAATAAGAGGGAGAATTGATGGCAGGTGAAAAGAGTTTAATATTTGAAAAGTCGTTGGTATGGGCACGGATGCAAGATCAGAAGCTTTTTACTTGGATGACACCTATCAAGATAGATAAATTGATGCAGGAGAAGAAAAAGGTTTATACTATCTCTAATACACAAAAAGAAGTTTTGATTACCAAGTGTCAATATTCAGAGCAAGCCACCTTGTATGCTTTAAAGCTGCAGTCAGGTGCAAAGATAATTTGTTCTGAAGAGATTGACTTTAATATAGAGAAAACTTGGGTACCTCTCAAAGAAATCAATTTTTATGAAAAGATATTGGAATATAATATTATGAACAAGAATTTTCGAGAATCTTATGCTATGTCTATCGAGAAGAAGGTAAACTTTCGTGCTTATGAGATAGATACAGAAGATCATACAGCCATAGTAAATAGTTTTTTAATCATGTTAGATCAGCATGTTTAATGAAAAAGATTGTTTTTGGCAATAGATTATGTTAGATTATATGTAAATAAGATAATTATTTATTAAGTAAGAAGTGAGGATATATGAAGACAGCACAGAATACAAATGGTTTAGATCTGAAAAATGCAGAGAATAAAAACGAAACAATTAGAGTTAATTTGGCATTATTAGACGAATTGATGATTTATGCTGGTGAGTTGGTTTTAGCTCGTAATCAATTGATGCGATTGACTACAGAACTGACACGAACCATACCAGGTTTGTCGAGTGTCTTACAAGATATCGACATGACAACATCAACAATTCAAGAGCGCATAATGAATACCAGGATGCAACCCATATCGCTTGTTTTCAATAGATTTCCACGACTTATACGTGATATGACTATGAAAAATAAAAAGAAAATACAGCTTGAAACAAGTGGTGGCGAAGTGAATTTGGATAAATCAGTAGTAGAGAATCTTTACGATCCGTTGGCAGTTGTGATGAATTTTCTTGTTGATCGAGATATCGAAAGCCCAGAAGATCGAGTTGCAAATAAAAAAGATGAGACTGCTCTGATTAACCTGCGTGCATATCAAGAAGGCGGTAAAGTCAATGTTGATATAATCTCAGATGGTATAGGCATTGATACACAAAAGGTTTTAAATACAGCAGTAGCAAATGGTTTTGTCAAGGCTAATGAAGCAGAGAGATTTGGTAGAAAAGATATCCTTGATTTGCTCTTTATGCATAATTTCTTTTTAACTACTATCAAGCTTGATGAAGGCGAAATGGAAGTTGGCTTGCATGATGTAAGGGATATGTTGGAAAAAATAGGCGGTTCAATTGGCATAGATATTGGTACTTCAAACAATACAGTTATTAATGTCAAATTACCTCTTACTTTAGTAATTATTCCATCAATAATCATCAAAGTAAATGAACAGAACTTTGCAATACCACAGGTGAGCTTGCAAGAGATAGTAAGATTGCGTCAGGGAGATGATGAACTTCGCATTGAGCAAGTAAACGAAGCACCCGTTTTGAGACTAAGAAACAAGCTTTTGCCAATATTATATCTGCAAAAAGTGTTAAATATGGAAGCAAAAGATAAGGAAGATAAAACCGTTAGAATCATGGTGATGAAGCATGACGAAAACGAGTTTGGATTGGTAGTTGATGAGATATTTGATCATGAGGAAATAGTAGTTAAAAATATACCGAGGTTTTTCAAGAATTCAATGTGCTATGCAGGAACGACAATAATGGGCGATGGTACAGTAGCCCTAATTTTGGATATTGGTGGTGTAGCAGGTAAAGCAAAATTAAACTTTACAGGCTTGAAAGACCAAACAATAATGGGCGATGAGATGGAGCAAAGAATGCACGATGATATGCAAAACTTGCTATTGTTTGAAAATGCCAAGGGACAATTTTTTGCCCTTAATCTTGACTTGATCAGACGCATAGAAAAAATATCAAAAAATGATATTGATATAGTTGGCGAAAAAGAATATATTGAGCATGAAGGCAAAAGCTTGCATGTTATAAGATTAGAGCAGTATCTGCCAGTTCAAGCACCAGAAAAAGAAGATACTGAGCAATATGTTATTATTCCAAAGTCTGTCGAAAATCCGATAGGCATTATTGTGCATAGAATTGTTGACTCGATTTCTGTGAACACCGAGATTGACTCAGATAGCATCATGGCAAAGGGGTTGATTGGTTCAGCCCTAATTAAAGACGATTTGGTGCTATTCCCAGACATCTATGAGCTAATTGAAATGGCAGAACCAGAAAAAGTTAGTAAGCATCGTCAACGAGACAAAAAAAAGAAGACAATCCTCTTGGTCGAAGACACACCATTCTTTAGATCATTGGAAAAGAATTATTTGGAATCAGCTGGATATAGTGTTGATTTGGCTATAGATGGTATGGATGGTTTTAAAAAAGCAACATCTAAAGCTTATGACTTGTTTGTGGTTGATATTGTAATGCCACGAATGGATGGCTATCAGTTTGTTGAAGCAATTAGACGTAACCCTGATCTCCAGGAGGTTCCAGCATTAGCACTTACAACTCTAAGCAGCGAAGAAAGTAAAGAAAAGGCATTTCAATCAGGCTTCAATGCATATGAAGTTAAAGTTAATAAAGATAAATTACTCGAGACAGTAAGCTCTTTACTGTATAAATAAGGAGGAACTAATAATGCAATTTACTACATTTTACGTTGGAGAGACACTTTTTGGTGTGAATATCCTACAAGTTAAAGAAATCAATAATCAGATGAAATATACACCTGTTCCAGATTCAGCTGATTTTATCAAAGGTTTGTTCAACTTACGTGGTCAGATAATCACGATTTTTGACCTTGCTAAGAGACTTGGTAGAGCAGATACAAAAATTGAAGATAGAACACGAAACTTAATTTTGAAGACAGATGCAGAGACTTCTATGATTCGTAGCAGCTGTAAACTGGAAGAGATAGGTCTTGATGCAGTCGGCTTTATCATCGATAAAATAGGCGATGTTATTGAAGTTGAAGACTCTGATATCCAGCCCGCACCTGCTAATGTTGGAGATATTTCAAAAGAATTTATAAATGGTGTAGTTGAGCTTAAAGATGAATTATTGATCATCTTAAATGTTCAAGAAATTATTAGATTTTAACCCAAATTTTCAAAGCCTTGATAATTGCTTCGCTATTTTTGTATAGCGGAGCAATTGCTTTATTTTTTTGATAAAAAATTATTAAGGTTTTGGATTTTTCTACCGATTATTAAATAAGGAGGATAAGATGAAAAGACTTTTTATCATTATTATCTGCTTACAAGCTTTGCTTTTGATGGCAGAACGAAGTGCAAGCACAATAGTAAACTTTAGCGTACCTGATATTCAACACATTGTTTTGGATAATGACGCACTGACAATGAATCTTGAGTATTCGGGCAATACACAGAGGCTTTATGATCCTGTAGTCATAAATAGAACCTATGATATAGTTTCAACAGGTAGTTTTAAGAGGCTTGTTGCACAGCTAAATTATAATATGCCCGAATTTACAACACTCGAAGTAAAAGCAGACGCACCTGCAAATGCAGTAAGTCTCGGTTATGTTTCTTTGTCTGTTGCACCTACACCAATAGTTACCAATATTAGCAATGTTAATCAAAAGAATTTACTTTTGTATTTCAAACTCAATGCAAAACTTGGTGCACCTATTTCGATTAATGAAAATAGAGTAATAACTTTTACGATAATGGACTAATAAATGAAGTATTTATCTGTTTTTTTATGTTTGGTTTTGTTTATACCTCTTTTTGCAGATTGGTCGATTATTGGCGATTTAACTCATTATTCAGTGATGAATAACGGAGAGCAAGTTACTAAATCGATAATTATCTCTAATCATGCTTCGGAGAAACTGGTGCTCAGCGTCACACAAGCCGACTATGCGTATAATTCTGAAGATAATATTTGGTTTGTCGAAGCAGGTAAGCTTGAACGGTCCAATGCAAAATGGATTAGTTTTGCTACACAGGAATTGACAATTGCTCCCAAAAGCCAAGATAGCTTTTCCTATACTATAAGCGTGCCAGGCAATGAGGAATTGATCGGCTCTTATTGGTCAATTATCTTTATTGAAGAGTCTAATATCAGTTATAAAAAAGCTAAAGATAATGAGCTTAATTTGCAAGTAAATCAACGTTATGCAATACAGACAATTACTCAAATTGCAGATACAGGTAGTTATGATATCCAATTTAAGGGTGCAGAACTCATTAAAAGTACAAATGTGCTACAATTGAGCCTGAAGAATACAGGTGAACGATGGGTAAATCCGTCTGTATGGGTTGAAGTTTATGAAGCAGATGGAGATAAATTAGGTGTCTTTTATGCCGATAAATATAAGCTATATCCTCAAACATCTTATGTTTATAAGATTCAACTTGCATCTTTGAATAAGAGTAATTATTATGTGGTTGCAGTGGTTGATTGTGGAGAGAATAAGATTTTTGGCTCCCAATTTAATATCCAAAACTAAGTTTTTTTGTCTATTATTTATTGCTTTGACAAGCAGTTTGTTAGCAAAAAACTTTGAGGTTTATACTGCAGAAAATATCTCTTTTGAGATTAACAAAGTAAGCGTTTTAGCACTAAAAATCAAAAATATTAGTAGTCAAGAGCAGTTAGTTGTTCCTGACTTTATAGCAAGCCCAGCTTTTTCAATTATTAGTCCTTTGCAAGCTTTGCACTTTGCCAAAGAAGAAGAGAAGAATTTATATTATGTCTTTTTGGTAGAAAATACACAGCAATTGCAGTCTCTTACTTTGCCATTTATTCTTCGAGACGAAGATTATAATACTGTGTTTAAAGACTATTTGAAGATAAATATCAAACCTTATACAAGCTTTAAAGCTTGGATAGATAAGTCTCAATTACCTATTTTTGATGACAAGACAGAAGTGCTCAAGCTGATACTTGAAAATGATAGCAATATCCCCTGTATTGGCGATATTAGTTTTTTAAATGGCATAGAGAAACAGGGGAAACAGTTTTATTTGCAAGCAGGCGAATATGATACTTTGAGCGTTGGTTTGGATTCATTTTTAAAGTTTGAGTCTTTTTTCAATGCAGCAATAGATATTGATTATAGTTTTATTTATTCCGATTCTGTAGTAACTAATAATTTGTCAATTAATGAGTTTTTGCCATATTATTCGTTATATCAACCCGACTTGCAAAGCTTTTACAAGATACCTGCATATCTTTCAAATAAAGTAGTTTATGATAGTTATGGGGATGATAAGTGGGAGCATAGTTTGCGGTTTTGGGCTTATGGGCATATACAAAGAGAAAAGCATGATAAGACCTTTGTGTCATGGTATTTTAAAAAAGATAATGGTCGCTTTTTAAACCATTGGACAGATAGCGACGAGTATATGATTAATTTCTATAATGACCGTATTGAGAGTACGGTTGGTCGAGAGAATTATAGCACTATCAATCTGCTTGGCAGTCATTATGGAAATGGGGTAGAAGTGAATTATTACCCAAAGAGTTTGGCTTTTTCTTATCAGCTTGTAAAAGATTATTATCGAGAGCAGTCAACTTTATCGACTTACTCTCTTTCTTTGTTGAAAGATAAAGCAGACTATTTTAATGAACAAAATAAGATAATTTCTTTTTATTTTCAGTCAAAAAGACGAGACTTTAATGCAAATTCACTGATCGGTAAAGATACAAACTTGCCAGAAGATAATGATAAAATAGCGACTAATATCAGTTTAAATTTGTCGCCTAATTTGCAGTTTCAAAATGAGCTCTTATGGTTTAGGAATAATAGTACAAATGATGAATTTGACTTTGCTCAGCCTATGATCTATAATCAGATAAGATATGCTGTTCCAAGCACTGCTATTGAGTTTAAGCATTATTTGCAAACAGAGAAGATTGACGGAGAATATGACTATAAGAAGTCTTTTGAATCAAATCTATCTCATAATAACCATGATTTGCTTTCATTTGTTGCAGGCTTTAGATATAGTAATGAGAAATCAGATTATAAGTGGGCATATCCATATGAGCAAACTTATCAGCAGCATTTTTTGAAGCCTAAGCTCAAGATTTATAAATCTCTTTATGCTTTGGGTGATTATAGCATGTATAGGTATAATAGCAGATCAGGCTCAAGTAGTATAAAAGACAAACAATTATTGATGGGTATTGCTTTAGATTACAATTTCTTATATTTTGAAGCTCTTGCTGGAGAACATAATTATAATTATAGCTATAAAGACAATAATGAGAGTGTATTACGCTTGAGTGCACGATATCTTTATTATGACAAATTTAGTTTGACAGCAAATTCTAAGACTACAAAGCTCGATGATAATGTGAATCAAAACCAACATATCATATTGGAAACAAGTATAAGTAAAAAAGTCAAAGCATCTGTGTCTTTGCAAAACTATCATTATCAGGGTAATGCATGGCGAAATATGATAGTGAGTGATGGTAGTTTGCAGTTTAAACCTCATTATCGACATCATTTTACCCTGTCTGGTAAGCATTATGAGCTTATGCAAAAAGGCATGCAAAGCCACTATACAGTATCTTTGGAATATACAATGCTGTTTAATATGCCAGTGATTCCCAAAAAATATATGTCAGATATGAGGCTCGAATTTGTGGATTCATACAAAAATCAAGCCTTAGATAATCTTTTGATCAAGTCAGGTAATATGTATGCCTTGACAAATGAGCATGGCGTGGCAGAGTTTTTGAATATAGCTAAAGGAAATTACCCAATAGAAGTAGTTAATCTTGATGCAAAGCAAATGATCTTTCCGCAGTTGCCCGATACAGTTCAAGTGGGAGACAAAGAAAAAGCAGTAAAAAAATATAGCCTTGCAAAACATTCAAAAATAACTGTCCAAGTTAATTTGCATAAAAAAACGAATAAAGATAATGGTAATTATATAGTTTATTCGGATAGTCAAGAACCTGATAGAAAGAGTGATATTTCTTTTGTATTGCAAAATAAAGACGTGAAGATTATCAAAAAGACTGATAAACATGGAGTTTTATATTATGATCAGCTTTTTGCAGGTAATTGGCAAATCTATCCTTTACAACAAAGCTTGCCTCACAACTATGAGTTTGAAAAAGACATTCAAAGTATAGAAGTTTTGGAAGATAGCAGCTATCAGATGGAATTTGATTTGCGTCCCAAAGCTATCATATTTCAGTCGTTTATCGATGGTGGAGAAGTTAAGATTAAAGAATAGTAATTTTTTCCTTGACTTTTAATGATAAAAATAAATAATCTATTTATTATTTAATATAGAAGTAGGTATTATGAAAGCTATTATTCTTGCAGCAGGTAGGGGAATGAGACTGAATGAGGGTCGCTCGAGTATTCCAAAATCGATGGAGATGATTGGCGACCAAAGCATAATTCATTATCAAATTGAACAGTGCTTGAAATGCGGGATCAATAAATTTGTGGTTGTTGTTGGTTATGAAAAGGTAATGCTTACAGAGCATGTGCTGAAAAAAGTTAATAAGAATCATGTGCACTTTATTGAGAATCAATACTTTGCAACTACAAATACACTTCACTCTCTTTACCTTACAAGCAAATATTTTTCAGAAGACTTTATTTACTTTAATGCAGATGTTTTTTTTCATCCAGAGCTTTTGAAAAAGATAGTAAATGATAATGGAAAGACAGAGCTTTTGATAGAAAAGAAAGATTGTGGCGAAGAAGAAGTAAAGGTTGCAATTGAGAATAATCGCATTGTGGAAATCCATAAGCAGGTCGATTTGGGCAAGTCAGTTGGCGAATTTATAGGTATTGGTAAATTTGCTTATAAAGATCTCGAATCATTTAAAGAGGCATTGGAATTAGGTGTAAATAATGGGCATAGTAATAATTATTTTGAATATGCAGTTAATATGATCAGCTCTATTTGTGAGTTGCGTCCTGTCTTTACAGATGGTTTGCCATGTATAGAAATTGATTTTCAAGATGATTTACAACGTGCACGTGAAGTTATATATCCACAGGTTAAATCTTTTATTGATAGTCAAGAATAATTATTTCGAGGCTTTTATCAGTAGTTATAGCATAAATTAGGTATTGATTTTGAATAGAAAAGTACAGTTTTTAGCTATTAACTCACGTTATACTCACTCATGTTTAGCTCTTTTTTATCTGAGGACCATAATTAGAGATTTGTCCTACGACTGTCAAATAGTTGAATACAGTATTAATGACCAATATTTGGATATTTGTGATGGGATATATAATAGTAAACCAGATATCTTGGTTTTGTCTGTTTATATTTGGAACAAAGAGATAATTGAGTATTTGTTGAGAGATATAAAGAAGGTTTTGCCTGAACTGATCATAGTAATAGGTGGTCCTGAAGCATCTTATAATGTTGATTATTATAGAGATAAATATCCAGTTGACTATATAGTAACAGGTGCAGGTGAAAAAGCATTTTATGAGTTGGCTTCCTCAGGTTTTCAAGACTCTAACAGCGTAATTCAAAAAGAAAACTATTCATTTTCGCAAATTGCTTTTCCTTATTTAGAATCTGATAAAGAGCAATTGAGAAATAAGTATGTTTATTATGAAAGCTCGCGTGGTTGCCCTTTTAAATGCTCCTATTGTCTCTCATCAAGAAGCGATCAAGCTCTTGAATATAAAGCGGTAGAGCAGGTTAAAGAAGAGCTTTTGTCTCTGATTTCCTTTTCACCAAACATTATCAAGTTTATCGATCGTTCGTTCAATGTTGATAAAGCGTTTGCTAAAGCGATATGGTCGTATTTGATAGACTTAAATCCCAATTGTATATTTCATTTTGAGATACATCCATTATTTATTGACGACGAGATGCTTGAAATTTTGGCAAAGTCTCCAAAAGGGCTCTTTCAATTTGAGATAGGGGTGCAATCGGTTAATAAACAGACAATTCATGAGATCAATCGAGATTCAAATTGGGATGAAATTGAGAGCAAGGTGAAAGGCTTATTTGAGATAAAGAACATTCATTATCATTTGGATCAGATAGCAGGCTTGCCTTTTGAAGATTATAATAGCTTGAGAAATAGCTTTAATAAGATTATTTCATTGAAGCCAGACCACTATCAGACAGGTGTTTTGAAAGTGCTCTATGGTACTGAAATGTATGAAAAACAGTTAGAATATGGTATTAAATATTCAGACAAAACACCATATCAAATCTTTTCGACCAAGTGGTTGAATTATGAAGAATTGCAAGAATATATTGCTATTGATCATGTGATTGATACCATCTATAATGCAAAACATTTTTACTACTTTAAGGAAACACTTTTTGTAGAGGCTCGCGATATATATAATGCTTTTTTAGCCATTAGTAAATCCTTGCAATTGCATAAAATAAAAAAGAATGAGAAGAATTTTCAGAAGATTTTTTCTGTTATAACTGAAGCAATTGAGGAGATTGCTTTTGATCCGCACGATAAAGTACTTTTGTTTGATTCATTGAGACTTGACTGGGCGGTTTTGAGTCAAGCACACTATTATCCAGAAAAACTGAGAGGTGAAATCTGTGATGAATTTAGACAGATAACCTGGTCTTTTATCAAAGAGCATCGAGAAAAAGATTACTTTGTGTATCAAGGAGTGAGATTTACTCTATCTGACTTGCGTAAAGCAAGATTTTATAGGGCATTAGACAATAGCTTTTATCAGCATTTTTATCAAGAAAACAAAGAAATCGAGGGCTTGATAGTAATCGATGCAAACACAATAATTAAATGGGTAAAACCATGAAGAAGATAGATTTATATTTTGAAAATAAGGAGAAAGACTTAGTCTTAAAAAACTATGAGCTTTAAAAACTTTACAATCATTTTGTTATTTACCATGTTTTTATTTGTATGGGCATGTGCTAAGAAAGTTGATGACACTGAAGCAAGAAAAGAAAAAGAGCAATATGTCGAAAAGGAAATCCGCATTCCAGAAGGTTCAAGCTTATATGGTGAACTGGCAAAAATCGGATTAACAGAACCATTTTTAACAGATTTATCTAATGCATTGGGCAACGAGGTAGATGTGGCTCATATTCAGCCAAATAGCCTATTTAAAGCATATTTTGACCCTAAATCAGATGAGTTTAAAAAACTTGAATATGTAGAAAGTGCAATAAGTAGCCATTTTATTTATGTTAGTCAAGGAGAGATCAGTTATGAGCACATTGTTCTTGAAACAGAAAAAAGAATGCGTCTGATAGAGGGATATTTGGATGTGACATTATCGCATTCTCTTGCTCAAAAAGGTATCGGCTTGTTGGTTAGAAATGAGATAGGTAACGCATTAGAGAGTAAGATAAACTTTGAGTGGCAAGCTCAAAAAGGCGACCATTATAAAGCATTGATTGAAGAACAATACTATCAAAATGAGAGAATGCCAATCACAAAAGTTTTGTATGTGTATTATAATGGAAAATCTGCTGGCACAGTGTCTGGTTATCGCTATGAAGAAGAGAATATCGAGTCATCATACAATGGACTTTATCTGGAAGATGGCACAGCAATGCTCACAGCGAGCATGAGGACACCGTTGGATGTGATTCGTATAACATCTCGTTTTGGCTATAGAATACATCCTATTTCACGTCAACGCAGACTTCATAGTGGTGTTGACTATCGTGCCCCACGCGGAACATCCGTGTATGCGATTGCAAAGGGAACTGTTGTGCGTGCCAGCTGGAATGGTGGTTTTGGCAATACTGTCGAAATTCGTCATCCTGATGGTATTATTTCTCAATATGCTCATTTAGATAGAATCTTGGTCAAGCATGGGCAAAGCGTAAGAGCTGGAACAATAGTCGGACGTGTGGGTTCAACAGGTTATTCGACAGGTCCACATTTGCATTTCGGTATAAGAAAAAACAATCAATGGGTGAATCCTTTGAATTATAAAATGTTGGCAACAGAAAAGCTTACAAAAGAACGTTTGCAAATATTTAAAAAACAGATCGTTGAGATAAAAAAAAGGCTGGAAAACATGCAAATAGAGGAAGGTGATCCATTTGATTTAACCCCTGTTGAAAGATATAGGCGAGAGCATAGTGTCAAATATTGAAAATGTGATTTCAGTAGAGAATATATGCAAAAGATATGGCGTTAAAACTCTATTTGAACCAATTAGTTTTGGAATTAATAAGTCGGATAAAATTGGGATTTTGGGTATAAATGGTTGTGGTAAATCCACACTGTTGAGATTGTTAGCTGGAGTGGAATACCCTGATAGTGGCAGTATTGTATTTCAATCTAATCAGAGAATTGGTTTTTTGCCACAGGCACCTATTCTCGATGATGATTTGCAAGTTATTCAACAGATCTATAGTAGCGTTCATCCGCATTTTCAATTGCTTAACAAGTATTATATAATGTCTGAAATGCTTGAACTTGATTATAAAGATGAATTGTTTGCTAAGCAAAACAGCATCTTGGCAGAAATTGAGCGACTTGATGCTTGGACGATTGACCAAAAAGCAAAAGCAACATTAACTCGTTTTGGTTTAAATGATTGGGGCAAAAAGATTGGCGAACTGTCTGGCGGGCAAAGACGAAAAGTGGATTTGGTGAGAGTTTTGCTTGACGAGCCTGATATTATTTTGATGGATGAACCTACTAATCACCTGGATACCGATATAATTGAATATCTGCAAGACTGGATGATTAATAGCAAAGCAACTATTTTGTTTGTAACTCACGACCGCTATTTTCTTGATACTGTGTGTACAAAGATATTGGAAATTGATGATAAGCAAATTAGGTTTTATCCTGGTTCTTATTCGGCTTATGTGGAGAGAAAACAGCTTGAATTGGTTGATAAAGAAAGAAAAGAAACACGACGTCAAGCACAGCTGAAAAAAGAACTTAAATGGTTAAATCGTGGTGCACGAGCACGAGCTACAAAACCAAAAGACCATGTGGAACGGGTCAAGGAACTAATAGATAAATCATACCTGAGCACAGAAAAAGAGCTTTCTATGTCGTTTCAGACAGCGAGACTGGGTAAGACTATACTTGAGATAAATGGGCTCACATTTGGCTATGAAAAAGCATTACTTGAGAATTTTACTTATTTCTTTCAAAAGAATGACCGTATTGGAATTATTGGTCCTAATGGTTGTGGTAAGTCTTCTTTTATCAAGGCTGTTCTTGGTGAAATACCAATTATGGCAGGCACTATTAAGTTTGGTCAGAATACAAAAGTCGCCTATCTTGACCAAGAAGAACCCGAACTCGAAGCAAAAATAAAAGTTATTGATTATATCAGAGAAAGTACAGATAATATCAGGACACAGGATGGGGTTTTGCGTTCTTCTGAACAGGTTTTGGAGAGATTTTTATTTGATAGAAAAATGCAGCAAGCCCCTATTTCATCACTATCAGGCGGAGAAAGAAAACGACTGTTTTTGCTAAAATCTTTGGTATTTGGTTCAAACTTTTTAATTTTGGATGAGCCGACTAATGACCTTGATATTCGTACTTTAGAGATACTTGAAGATTATTTGGATAACTATGATGGCTGTGTTGTATTGATATCTCATGATCGTTTTATCTTGGATAGAATTGTAGACTATCTTTTTATATTTCAATCAGATAATAGTATCAGGATGTTTCCAGGTAATTATTCAGATTACCTTTTGGTGAGAAAATTTGAAGCAGAAACAGAGGCTGATAAAAAGCAAATAGTGGACATTAAAAAGCCTGTCATTAAAGCAAAAATAAGTAATAAGCTGAGTTATAAAGATGAGCGAGAGCTTGAGGCTGTCGAAATAGAAATTGAGAGTTTAGAAAGTAAAAAAGCTGAACTAATTAAAACAATGCAAAATGAGCAGGCAAGTTTGAACTATAATGATTATGCAAAACTGTCGGATGAACTGCAAGCTATTGAAGAACGAATATTAGAATTGTTTGAAAGATGGGAAGCTTTGGAAATGAAAAGAGATGGAGGGAGCTTATGAGAATCTGTATTTTGATAGCTTTATTGTCAGTGGGCCTAATACTTAATGCAATTCCAGAGCAGGATTTGGCTTTGTATTTTACAACAAAAAAGAGCAGTGTAGTAGGGCTTACAGGCACACCCTATCCAGCATATAGTTCAGATAGTGGTGCAGGTGCTGGTTTGCAAATTATCTTGTTTGACGCAAGCCACGATTCATTAAGACACGATCCATTTGATTTGAAGTTTGATGCTTCATTTACAACTAATGGTGAACGTTCTTTTGAACTGGATTATTTGAAAGAATATACAGAAAAAGAGTGGAAATTTGCAGCTCAGTTAGAATACAAAATCATGCCATTTGATTTTTGGGGTATTGGGGGAAATACAAGCTTGGCAGAAAAAGAATCTTATACACAGAATAAACAAATTGCTTCTTTTTTATTGCAAAAAGCCTTTTCTGCAGATCTTTTTTTTGGACCAATTATTCACTATAATAGCTTTCAGTATGATGATCGAGAAGGAAATGATATGTTTGCAAACACTATTGCAGGCAGTGAAGATAGCTTTTCAATATTTGGCACAGGTTTTGTGTTTGACTATAATAAAACTGATATAAAACATTATCCCACAAAGGGGTATCGGTTTATCAATGAAAGTGTTTTGTATAAGTCTGTAAATACAAAAGATTATTTCTTTTATTCTGGTGTTTTTGACTTTCGAACTTATTATCCAATCTTTGAAAAACATGTGCTTTGTGCACAGGTTTTGAGCCAAAATACCAGCGATAACCCGCCCTTTCAGCTGATGCCAAAGCAGGGCGGTCATAGTATTATGCGAGGCTATCCCAATGGACGCTTTATTGATAGGCAGTTTATTGCCACACAAATTGAGTATCGGAGCCCTATTAGAATGAAGTTAGGACTTGTTCTTTACACTTCGTTAGGCAATTCATATCACAATTTTTCAGACTTTAAAGCCTCCAATACACATTTAAGTTATGGCACTGGTTTTCGTTTGAATATCTCAAAAGCTAAGATGCTCAACATGCGTGGTGATATTGCTTTTTCTAAGGAAGGTAGGTCTATTTATTTTAAAGTAGGAGAGTCTTTTTAAAAAAAAGTGTCGATATAAAAAGAAATTCCTTGACTTATTTGCTATCTTAATATTTTTTAGTATTAACTAATTAGTCTTTATCAAATGATAATAAATAAATTTTTTAGGATACTTATGTTTACAGAATTAATTGTTAATGTACACTCAATGGAAAATAGAATAGCTGTATTGGAAGATAATCAGCTTGTTGAGTTATTTGTCGAAAAAGAAAACAGCAATAATATTGCTGGTAACCTTTATAAAGGTATTGTGAAAGACGTGTTGCCAGGAATGGGTGCCGCTTTTATTGATATTGGTTTGGAGCGTACAGCATTTTTGCACTATTCAAATATTGTTGCAGACTTTATCGAAGATGTTGATGGCGAAGAAATTGATAAGATTGTACCCGAAGAATCACACCGTATTACAGAGATACTAAAACCTGGTCAAGAGATACTTGTGCAAATACAGAAGGGTCCTATAGGCGGTAAAGGTGCGAGATTGACAGGAAGGATATCAATTCCTGGTAAAATACTCGTTTATTTCCCCAATAATAGCAAGATATTTATCTCACGAAAAATCAATTCTCCAATAGAAAAGCAGAGAATTCGCAGCATAATCTCTAATGTCAAAGACCCCAATGTCGGAATAATTGTACGTACAGAAGGGGAAAACTGTACAGAAGAAGAATTTGTAGAGGAGTACAAAGCTCTGGCTAAGACTTGGAAATATCTTGAAAAGAAGATCAATAGTAGCAAGGCTCCATGCTGTATTTTTGAAGAATCAGATCCTGTTAGTATATTGGTGCGCGATTTGTTTAGCTCAAGTGTCGATAGATTAGTGATCGATGACAAAGAGTTTTATCAAAAAATAATACATAAGATAAAAGATTATAACTCATCTCTTTGTGATAGAGTTGAGTATTATGCAGAAGAGACACAAATCTTCGATGCTTATGGTATAGAAAAAGAAATTGAGAAGCTCTTTTATTCTCGTATTTATCTGCCCTCAGGCGGTAATATTGTGATTGAAAGTACTGAAGCACTCACGGCAATTGACGTGAATACAGGCTCTTATACTGGCTCAAAGAACTATGAGGCTACTATCAAACACACCAATATCGAGGCAGCTATAGAAATAGTAAGGCAGATAAGGCTGAGAAACCTGTCTGGCATTGTGATAATTGACTTTATTGATATGCAAGAAGACAAAAGTAAACAGCAAGTGCTTGAAGCACTAAGAAAAGCTTTTAGAAGAGATAGGGCAAAAAATAAAGTTTACCCGTTTGGGCATCTTGGCTTGGTTGAGATAACAAGAAAACGAACTCGTACCAGTCTAATGAATACTTATCTTGAGCATTGTCCACATTGCAATGGCACTGGTAGAGTATTGTCAAGAGAATCTATATTGATTAAGATTGATCGCTGGCTGGCAAGAGCAGCTTATTTTATTCCAAATAGACCATTGGAAATATATGTACATCCAGCTGTTAAGCAGGCTTATGACTCTCATCCAGAGATAATTCGTATTTGGAAAAACCCTATCAAAATTGTTGAACAATATGATTTAGACCAAGATATGTTTCGGATTGTATTAGCCGATGAAAAAAAAGATATTACAAACAAATATAATCCTTGACATAAATAGTAATATAAAAAATATTGTTTAAATAACTGAATTTGTGTAATGAAAAAGGAGAATAAATATGTTCGCGATAGTTGATTTTAAAGGTTTTCAGTATCGTGTTGAAAAAGACGCTACTATAAAAGTATCATATTTAGCTGATGCAGAAATTGGCTCTACAGTAGAGATTCCAAATGTTTTGCTTATCCAAAATGATGATAAAACTACCGTAGGTACCCCTACCGTTGAATCTGCAAAAGTTACAGCAGAAGTATTAGGTCACGGACGAGACAAAAAGATCATAGTCTTTAAAAAGAAAAGAAGAAAAGGCTATAGAAAAACTCAAGGTCATCGTCAGCATTTCACCCAATTGAAAATAACAGATATTCAAATTTAATTAGAAAAAGAGGATAGTCATGGCACATAAAAAAGGTGTTGGAAGTAGTAAAAACGGACGCGACAGCAATCCACAATATTTAGGCGTCAAGAAATATGGCGGCGAAGCAGTTATTCCTGGTAATATTATTGTACGCCAACGTGGCACAAAGTTTCACCCTGGCGATAACGTAGGTATTGGAAGAGATTATACTATTTTTAGCCTTATCGAAGGCACAGTAAAATTCCAAACCAGAAAAGCTGGCAAAAAGTTTATTTCTGTATTGCCTAACTAATACTACTTATATTTTATTAAGCCACTCCTGAGAGTGGCTTTTTTTGTTTATAAAAAAACGATTCTCTTTGACGATTACTACTCTTGGTTGAGGGTATTTTCTTTAACTTTTTTTCTGAAATAAATAGTTAAAACTATGAGTAATATTGATATAGAGCCAATGAAGTGCTTCTTATAAAATTCAAGCTGGTAATAAGATATCATAACTACAAACGCATTGTTAACAAAATGTGCAACCATAGCCAACCAAATATTACGATACTGATACAAGAGATATGCAAACCATATGCCTAAAATAAATAAGCTAAAAAACTCATGATAGTTTTGGTGAAAAAGAACAAAGACTATAGCAGAGATAAAAATACCCCTGCGATCATTTTTGTTAAACCAATGCTCAGCAAAATACGCTCTAAAAAATAACTCTTCACTTAATGCAGGTACCAAGCACATAATTACCATGCTTTGCCAGATGCTTTGTAATGGCAAGCTTTTGTCAGATAATATATTATTTACCCCAAATAGCTCGTTAAATATAGATTGATAGTAATTAATTCCCAAAAATAAAATACTTGTAAAGCCTATGCTGATAAGTATTTGTCTTATGCTTGGTAAGCTTTTAAAAGTCTGCCATCTATCTGGATTTTTGCGTAAAGCGATCAGTACTAAAGCGGGTATCAGAAAGAAGCTCGCTTGCACCATAATCGTACGATAGGCATATGATTCATTAGTCCAAATATCGCTAAACGACATAAATAAGACATACACAAATAGCATTATTAGTAGTGGGAAAATCTTTTTTAAACGTCCCTTATCTGGGTTTGTTACGGTATCTAAAACGCCGTCTTTTAAAATAAATACCTGGCAACGTTTGAAAATAAAGAGTGTTGGAATAATCGTACTAATAATTAAGAGTATAGCATTAATAGCATCAAATTGCATTGTTTGTATTATTATTATTGTATTAATAAAGGGCAGTAATTGCGTTAGATAAGTAGCACCAAAACTTAAAAAAGAGCTGCCAATTATTAGAGCAGAGAAAACTAAGAAAAAGACTGATTCGACACTTCGTGCTTCGTGTATACTTTTTGCTTTTAATGAAATATATAATAGTATGCCAGAAAGTAAGATAAGTGCTGGTAGTACGGCTATAGTCACACTAAAAGATTCATTAAAAAGCTGAGCTAAAGGCATTGTTTTCATCATAGTAACAGATATCGCCATAATCAATAAATTAAAAGCAAAGTTAAACATAGAAAACAACAAGATAGCCAAATACTTAGCACTCAAGATGTGGCTTCTGTTAATTTGTAGAGAAAAGAGTGTTTCTAAGGTGTGTCGTTCTTTTTCACCGCTCACTATCTCGCTTGCGACAAAGGCTGCACCAGAAAAGCCAAACATGAGAAATATCCATGGATATGCTGTGAATGGTGAGCTCGCTGCTTCTGCCTGAGTATTGCTCGTGTCAAACTCACCAAGATCAGTGATATCAGTCTTCATGTCTGTTATTTCACTATTGATAATTGAACTACTTATGTACTCGAAAGCTTTCTGACTATGACTCGAACTTGAGTTATAGATGAGCATAACTTGTTTCTTACGATAATCATTTTGATGAATAATAAGACTTAAGTCAAACTTATTTTCATTAATACGATCAGTGTCAATAAACTCGATCTTTAGTCGATCATCTTTTTTTATTGTCTCAATAAAATTAACGTCTGACTTGTCAATACGATAATCATAAACCGCAACTCTGATGTCCTGACTTTCAGTTAAGCTCAAAAATGGCTGAAAATACACCAAAAACGGTATAAAAAGAGCGGGTAAAAATAATGCAGATATAACAGCTCGTTTATTACGAAATATCTCAAATAAGTCTTTTTGAATGATTGATATAATTGTGTTAAACACTAATTTGCTTCTTTCATTTTACAGAGAATGATATCTCTAAGTCTCTGTCCTTCGGATTCTTTATGCAATTCTTGAATACTGCTATTTAGCTTTATTTGACCATTTTCAAGGTATATCACTTTATCTGCTATCGTCTCAATTTCATACAGATTATGGCTGGATATTATGACACTTGTTCCGTGATCTCTGAGTGCATTGATAGTATTTATCATCTCATCAACCATCAAGATATCTATATTTGCAAATGGCTCATCAAGAAAGAGGTATTTTGGGTGATTGATAATGGCAGATATAAAAGCGGCTTTTTGCCTTGTGCCAGTAGATGTGTGTTCGAGTAGGGTGTTCAACTCTTGGGTCAATTTTAGCTTTGATGAATATTCTTTTAACCTCTCTTCAAAAACCATTTTGGGCAGCTCTTTTATTTTAGCAAAAAAGCTTAAATATTCTCTAATTGTCAATCTTTGATATACTTGCGTATCACTTGATAGATAAGATATTTGATAGGGATTTGCCATGTTAAATGCTCTAATATCGATATCTTCATAGCTGATAAAGCCAGAAGTACAATTGTAAATACCCGATAAGAGCCTCAAAAGAGTCGTTTTACCTGCACCATTTAAGCCAATTAGTCCATATATTTCAGCATTATCGAGTTGAAAACTAATATTATTAAGTGCTAAAAACTCTTTATTGTTTTTTACAAAGCTCTTGCTAATATTTTCGGCTCTAAGCATTATTTTTCTTATCCAAGTATTCTATCAACTGACAAGCTGTCAAAAGATTTTCTGCTACATAGTCAGGCTTTGTTTCCCATTCATCAAGTGTTGCAAGGCTATCCATACCATTGCCAGTCATTAGCAAAATACTCGTTAAACCTGCTCTTTTTCCGAAGATAATATCGTCAGGCTTATCTCCTATCATAAAAGATGATTTGATGCGAAAATCATACTCTTTTTGGGCTTGTTTGAACATGCCGATCTCTGGCTTTCTCATTTCAAGATTTTGTCGATATTCGGGCAGCACAGCGTCTTTAAAGTACGGACAATAATAGGTTTTTTCAATCATAGCATTATCTTTGGCAAACAAAGCCATCATTTTCTGATGTACTTTATCCAAATCTTGCTCTGTAAAATAGCCTCTGCCAATACCAGACTGGTTTGAAACAATAAAAACCTTATAGCCTAACTGATTAAGTAAGCAAATTGATTTAGTCGAGTAGTCGTAAAGATTAAAGTCTTCTGGTTTGGAGATATAGCCCTTTTCATCGTGGTTAATTGTGCCATCACGGTCAAGAAATACAGCTTTATTTATAATCATGTGTCTCCAATTTCAATGCATCAGGTAGCTTGATATTTAAAAGAACTATACGATAGTCCCAAAAGTCTGCAGATTTTGTATATGAAAATGAAATACGCCAGCAATGTAATTCTCTGACAAGGCTAATTGATTGAGATGTTAGCTTATGTGTTTTCATATCCATATAATTATTATAGTTAAATGACCAGTTCATTGTCAATTTTAAGTTAGCTGAGCTACGCAAGCCAGTATAGACATAGTTGTTTTGCCTCGCTTTTGAATAATCGTAGTCAGCGGTAAATCTCCAATTACCAGGTTTAACAAGCCTTTCCAAATCTTGTATAGAGTCCACAACTTGGTCTTGTACACTGATGCTGTCAGGCTCGAAGAACTTTCGTGTGATAAACTCATTTTTCTCATATGGAAAATAATCATTATAAACTGCGTCGCCTGATATAGCTGCCCCAAGATTGACTCGCCACGACTTGATATTGAAGTCATATGCATCTTGAGATGCACTGAAAGACTGTGTTGTCGAGAGCTTTATATCTCCATCATAAGAGCCTGGATTAAATGTCAGATTATGAGATATATCTGACCATGGTTTTTCTTTATTTCTAAGATTATAGTTCGAACCAGATCGTAACACAAGCAAATCATTAAGTTTTGTCTCTTCTTTTTTAATGCCCTTGAGATATTTCAATTGCCATTTTTGCTCAATATTTAGCCCCACAGAGCTTGCTTTTTTACTTGCATCGACTCCCACGCCACCAAATGAGTATAAGTCTTTATTTTGCTTACTAAAATCTGGTTTCCAAGAATATGACACAGAAGGGGTGACTATATGTCGTATCGCAGTGACTTTGCTATTATAAAAGCGTCGCATTCCATAAAGAGAAAAAGATGCAGAACTGCTGTAAGAATAAGCATATCCGTGTGCGAGCTTTTCGTCATTTCTATCTCTATCAATTAGTGCTTCGTCAAAGTTTATTGACTGTCCCATTTTTAGCCAACCACGAAACGAGTTATGCCAAGAAACACCTATAGACTGTTTTAGCCCTGCATGGTGTTCATTAATATATTTATTTGTACTGTCGCGTGTACTTAAGTAAAACAAATCTGCAAATGTTGGGTGTTTTTCAGTAATATAGCCTGTATGTGTACCAAAACCACGCCATGAATATGTGAAGTTTTTCCACCAATAATCTTTTGTTCTAATGCTATCACTATCTATGGGAAATAGCTCGTAGATTGGCTTTGAGGGTAAACTATAAGAAATAGTTGGCAATGTGATAGAGCGTGTATCTTTTATCAGATCTTCTGTATAAGAACCAGAGAGATATAAACTACTGCTGGAAAAAGGCTTTCTGTATGAAATATTTGACGTGATAGTCTCTTGCAATCGCTTATTAACATCAACTTGATTGTCCCAAACTTGCCTACTGCTTGCAAAATCGAGATTCATAGAGAACTCAGACTTATCATAAAAACTCTGTTGATGCCATGCTTTCAAAAACCATTCATCAGAAACATTTGTGTGGCTTGATATTCTATTACGATATAGGGCATTAGCTCTGCCACTAAAGTCATATCTCTTTCTATACGGCATATCAAATTCTGCTGCCCAACCAGTTTTCTCCATCATATCTGCAGAGATAGTAAAGTCGGTATAATCATTTATAGGACAGTAAAAGGCTATGTTTTTCAGGTATTTTCCATCACTTGGATTGTAACCAGGCTCTGGGGTAAGGATACCGCATTCTCGCCCTTTTTTGATACTAAAAGCTGCGAATGGCAAAGCTAAGACGGGAAACTCATTTACATAAAAGAATATAGGTTTGCCTACCACCATATGATTACGATAAATACGCATCTTATTAGCACGTATATCAAAGTGAGGATCTTTTGCATCACAAGTCGTAAAACGACCATAATCCACATCGTAAATCTCCTCATCTATTTTGCGCATATTATCGCCATAATAAAAGCCTAAATCAAATTTGCTCGCACCCTGATATACTAAACCTGTTTCTGTATTTATATCATAGTAAACCTGGCTGCCAATAATTATTTGCTCGCCATCTTGCATCAACACTCGCCCTGTAGCGTGTGCTTGTTCTCTATCAAAGTCTATCTTAATCGAGTCTGATTGAATTGTAGAGCCTGCATACTCGATTTTTGCATTATATTTTAACTCAATTTGCTCTAAATTTACGAAATAAGTCAAGCTATCAGCTTCATAAAACAAAGAGTCATCTTTTGCTGTTTTGACATCAATACTATCAGATATTTCAGCATAGATGTATGCAGGGTTATTAATCACCTTCCATTTTACTGTGTTTTCATTGATGACAGATATTAGGTTGATGGCAATAAAGCTGATTATTATAAGACTTGAGCGTATTTTTCTTTTCAATATATTACTCTTATTTTATTTTGTATTTAAAAAAATACAATTAGTACTAATCAAAATAAATAGAGTTAAATGTCAAGAATTTTTGTGAATAAATGAGATTGTAAATACATAGACCTACCATGCGATAATGGTGTGTTATTGTCCAAAGCATATGTTTTTATGCCTATAATGCCCTGCAGGTTTTTTTCTCAACATGATTATTATAAGAATAAACTAATCCTCAAGCTTTGTTTTTATATGTTCAAACACCTTCTTACCAACCTTAATAAGAGTAGAATCTATCGCATCGATGATATTCTCATTCTTCAGAAAAAGCCTATAATTAAAGTCTATCGGGTAATCTACGCTCTTTGATAGTGTTACGCCCAAAAGCTTTGTTTTCACCTTGCCTTTTATATAAAAAGATGGCGACATAGCAATTCCCAAAGACATTAGTTCTTTCATTGGTATCTCGATCAGCACAGGTATTTTATTGTCTGTGTTGGGTTTTAGAGCCAGGCTATCTGGTAAATCAATATTAACCAGCTTATTATTACGTTCATAAAGTGCTAAGTCAATTTGACTTAATGTGATTTCTTTGAAAAAGTTATGCGTGATATTTACTTCGACATTAGCATTAAATTTGTTATCAATTTTCTCAAAACCAATTACTTTTGTGTCCAAATCAAACTTATATTTCTTCCCTAAAAAACTAAAAGTCATCATAAAGACCCCTAAAATAACAGCTATAATTACAAATATGATTATCCATTTACATTTTTTTGATCGCATCTATCCTCTGTTGTGCATTTGGATGTGATGGTATAAAATCATTCACTCCAATCACACCTTCTTTTTGATATTTCTTTTCTAATTCTATCATTCTTTCGAAAAAGCTAATTGCCCCATTTTTAGAGTAACCAGCTTTTTGCATCAAATAAACTCCATACTCATCAGCTTCATATTCATGACTCATGTTAAAAGGTTTATTATAAATTGAATAAGCTATCCCAACTATCGAACCAAATAGAGGATCAACTTGATTTGCAATGACTGAATATTGAATACTTTTAACACAGTGCTTTCTTTCATTATGTGCAATTTCATGGCAGATAATAAAAGCCAGCTCATCCTCACTTTTTGTAAAATCGAGAAGACCTGTATTGATAAAAATAGGACCACCTGCAATAGCAAAAGCGTTTACATCTTCATCTGATACAATTGTACAATCATAATTGAGGGCTTTTCGACTTACATTTTTTACTACTTTATTAAATACTTTTTCAACATTCCATTTATTATGCGATGCAGGCTTCTTTTCTTTAAGGATTATCCTTTTCAGTTCTTGCCCAACTTCATTTTCTTCCTCATCAGTTAAAGCAGTGATATCGAGCATAGTTTGATTGACAGCGTCAGCTACCCCCAAACCCAACTGTATTAGGTCAGCCAGCTGTGCAAAGAGACTCGAGCTTGACAGCAGTACGATTATTGAAAGATATTGAACAATCCGCTTGGATTGCCAGAATTGAACGTGCATACCCAATTTCCTCCTTTCTTTTCGAATATCATATAACCTGGAATATCTTTGTGTCTAAATATTAGCACAGTTTTATTCAAATCAAAGCTATACTCAACCTTATATTCAGTTTTATCTTTATTTGTATATCCTTCTTTAACTGCTTTGATTCGAGTTACATGATAAGAATCACCTAATACTTGTATGACATTTTCTTTAACTATTTCAAATTGCTCTTTTTTAAGCTTATTAATCTGAGAGTTACAAGCACTAAAAGTGAATACAATAAGTAATAGTATGGGGAGTTGAAAAGCTTTTTTCATTCTTGCCCTCTTTTAGTTTTTAGATTTAGTAAATATGCCAAATATCTTATTAACAAAGCCTTTTTCTTTCTTTGTTTCGTTTCTTACTGATGCACTTCTTGTAGAGGTTTCATCATTATCATCATCAATTTCATCTTTATTATTATTCTCAGATTCTTTCTCTATATCTGACTCTTTTATAGCCTCGCCTTTTGTTTGTGCATCTGTATTTACAGAATCAGCTACTTCTTTTTGCATAAAAGGAGAATCTTCACTTATAGGCTTCATACTACCCATAACAGCATCTTGCTCAGCTTTGTTACAATTT
>Ga0265293_10001988_pt1 | contig 42806 bp, 85 predicted proteins | sample Munlanlewell138R_FD_192505 | JGI IMG/M metagenome (GOLD analysis project Ga0265293, IMG submission 192505) | Leachate microbial communities from a municipal landfill in Southern Ontario, Canada - Leachate well 138R | ecosystem: Engineered > Solid waste > Landfill > Unclassified | place: Canada...
ATACAGGTCATAGGTCGGCTGCCACTAATACAGGTGATAGTTCGGTTGCCACTAATACAGGTTATAGGTCGGCTGCCACTAATACAGGTGATTATTCGGTTGCCACTAATACAGGTTATAGGTCGGCTGCCACTAATACAGGTTATAGGTCGGCTGCCACTAATACAGGTGATAATTCGGCTGCCAGTGTGGAAGGGAAGCATTCAATTGCATTGGCAGCGGGATCAGATAGTAAAGCCAAAGCATCTGAAGGTTCATGGTTTGTCGTATGTTATCGAGACGAAAATAATGGCGAAATCATCCATGCTAAAGCATTTCGAGCAGGAATTAATAATGTTAAGCCTGATACATGGTATCAGTTGAATTCGGCTGGAAAATTGGTTGAAGTAAAGGATTAAGGATTCTATGTATCGGCAACATCATGGAAGAATGTTGGAAAATGACTAAAACTCTTATTCCTGATACTTGGTTGGAGCAATAATGAAAAACCTTTTTGAAGATTTGATGAATCTGTGTACTATTACAGAATCATTTTATTTTGTTGATCATGAATTTGTTGGACGAAAGTATCGTGTATTCACGTATCGTCTTGCATCATTTACAGATTTCCAGCATAAAAATGCGTTGGAATGTCGTGGACATACCTTTGAGTATATCAATGGTAATTGGAGACTCGTGTCTCTACCAATGAATAAATTTTTTAATTATGATGAACATATTGGATGGGGTCAAGAAATTGATCTGTCTGGCGACATTATGATTATGGATAAATTAGATGGTAGTCTAATTTCTACAGTGTATAATGGAAAATACATTGTTCCACGGTGGAAATCTAAAACATCATTTACGTCTAAACAAGCTCAAGATGCTGCACATTGGTTTACATTCAATGCTGATCGTAAAATGCGAGATTCTGTTGTAGAATTGTCTACTGCTGGATACACTGTCAATTTTGAATGGACAGCCCCTGATAATACAATTGTTATTGGATACAATGAGCCTAAACTTACTGTTCTTAATGCTAGAAACATGAATGATGGATCGTATCTTCCATATAACGAATTGTTGTATTTGTTTGGTGAAGATAGCCTTGTTCGTATCCATGACATTCCTAATGATCCTTATAAATTTCTGGAAGATTCTCGAAGTCTGACAGGAATTGAAGGATATGTTATTCAGACAGCTAGTGGATTGCTAGTGAAAATGAAAACAGAAGCATATTGCTCACTCCATCGGCTCAAAGAGAGTGTAACAAATGATCGACGATTGTTTGAAACATGTGTAAACGAAGCTTCTGACGATGCTAGAGCGTTATTTGTACATGATAAAGTGATTGTTGATCGTATCATTAAAATGGAAGAAAAGGTAAGCTCTGTTTACAATTCTATCCATAAATCTGTATATGATTTTTACAATGCTAATAAAGAATTGGATCGTAAAGAATATGCTATTTTAGGTCAAAAAGAATTGACGGAATCTGGCGTATTTTCTTTAGCAATGAACTTGTATCTCGGCAAAGAATGTGATATAAAGTCATTCATGATCAAAAACTATAAGAAATACGGAATTAAAGATGAAGAACAATCGGAATAAGGAATATAACAATGGATGAAGAAGATTTTTATTTTAATATTGATGATGTAATTTTTTTTGTAGAGCAATACACATACGATGAAGAATTGCAAAATATTCTAATGGATGAAGATTATGGAGATATGGATTAAATTGTTTCTACTGGACATTGGAACATGGCTTCTGTTGACAGGAGTCGTCACATGGCTTATGTTTGCTCTTGTAGACTTTATTCTTGGTGATAAAGAATACGATGAATATTACAAATTTAAAATTGATGAGGATGATTGATGCGTGCTGTTGTACTATTCAAACGTCCACACATTGCTAAATTATATTTGGAAAACGGACAAATAATCATTTTAAAGAATCATGATGTAAAAAATGTCTTGCATTGCTCTGAATGGGGAGACACTGGAAGATTGGTTCAAACCCATAAAGGAATCAAATTTATTCCTGATTCAGAATTGGTTGTGTATAATCCTGCAGGAAAAGAAATGATAATCTATAAAGGATATGATTAATGCGAAAACTAGCATCAACCCAACGTGTCTTAGAAATTAAACCTATTGAAAATGCTGATGCCATTGAAGTAGCAGTTATCAATGGGTGGGAAGTAGTTGTCAAGAAAAATAGCGTACAAAAAGATGATATTGTATGTTATTTTGAAATTGATTCATGGATTCCCCATGATCTAGCTCCGTTCCTCACGAAAAATGAACGATATAAATTGTATCAAGGAATCACGGGGAACCGTCTTAAAACTATTCGCCTTCGTGGACAATTGTCACAAGGATTGATTATTCCTGTAGATGAATTATTCAAATTCAGTATTGTACAAGAAGATATTGACCTAACAGATGTATTGAACATTAAGAAATGGGAAAAGGAATTACCTGCTAGTTTGTCTGGATTTGCTAAAGGGAATTTTCCGTCTTTTATTCCTAAGACAGATGAAGAACGTATCCAAAACCTTAAGCGTCAATTTGGAGATGGTAATCTTGATGGGAGATACGAACTAACTGAAAAGCTAGATGGAACATCATTTACTGCATTTTCACATAATGGTGAACATGGCGTGTGTAGCCGAAATCTTGAATTGAAGCGTTCTGATGGAAACACATATTGGACAATTTTTGACAAATATAATTTTGATTATATTTTTGGTGATCCATTAACCGGAATTGATAATATTGCAATTCAAGGAGAAATTGTTGGTCCCGGTATTCAAGGGAATCAATATGGCCTAACAGAACACAAACTGTTTGTATTCAAAATTTGGGATATTGAAGAAAAACGGTATTATACTCCTGTTGAACGAAGTGAGTTTTGTGAAGGATATTGTTTGACAGAAGTTCCTGTTATTGATACGGGATTTGTTGTGGACCATAATGTACAAACAATTCTAGATATTTTGAATGTTGCAAATAGTAAGAGTGTATTGAATGATACAATGCGTGAAGGATTAGTTTTCAATAATACTGATCGTCCTGATATTCATTTCAAAGCAATCAATAATGAATGGCTCCTGAAATACGATTGATTGGGATGTTGACAAACTAATTTTGATGTGAGATAATATTTCCCATGAATCGTGTCGCGCCAGCGATTTATGGTCCTCCTGTTAGGCGCACTAACTTTAATCTTAATTTTATAAAAGGAAATAATCATGACTAAATCTGTTGCTGTTCATAGTTCTGCTGGCCGTCCTCGTGTATCTGATTCTGCTATGAGTCGCGCCCGTGCTATTCTGGCAAATGTTCCATCGGGTACTCCACGCAAGGATGTTGTAAATCAATTTGTAGGTCTTGGTCTAAGTAAGACTGTAGCATCCTCGTATTACACGGTCCTGAATAAAACTCTGAACCGTTCATAACTGAAAAGGGAGCTTCGGCTCCCTTTTCCTTGACAACGTTAAAAACTCTGATATAATTCTATTTCATTCATAACTTGGAAAAAATGATGGCAAGGAAACTGTTGTCTGTATCAAATGATGCAAAAACTATCAAAGGTGAAAAGTTTAATGTTCTAACGGGTGTGCTTTATCTGGCTCCACATAATCTGAGCGGTTTCCAAGTGTGTCCAAAAGCTTCGGCAGGATGTAAAGCTGTTTGTCTTTATACCGCTGGACGTGGGATTTACACCAAAGTACAGAATGCGCGTATCAAGAAAACTGTAGAATTCTTTACGGATCGTGAGAATTTTATGAAAGAATTGGTAAACAATATTGAAGCATTGATCAAAAAAGCTACAAGACAAAATATGGTTCCAGCCGTTAGGCTCAATGGTACAAGTGATATTGCATGGGAAAAGATCAAATGCGTTCGTAATGGTAAAGAGTATCCTTCTGTTATTGATGCGTTCATGGAAGAAGGAGTACAATTTTATGAATACACTGCAATTTTAGGTCGTAAACGTGCGTTGTCTTTGCCTAATTATCATTTGACATTTTCATTGAAAGAAAATAATGATAATGATGCACGCAAGGCATTGGAACAAGGATACAATGTTGCAGTAGTGATGAATGTAAAGCGAGATGCTCCAAAGCCTAGAACATGGAATAAAATTCCTGTAGTGAATGGCGATGAATCTGATCTTCGCTTTATGGACCCTAAAGGTGGTCATATCGTGGCCTTGACAGCGAAAGGAAAAGCGCGGTATGATAAATCTGGTTTTGTAAGGCATGTTAATGGGCGATGGAAGGGATAATCCTTCCATCACATTTCAATAAAACTTAAAAAGGAATTGATACAAAAATGAGCATGATCAAGCTAATTCAACAAATTCGTGAAGCATCTAAGGCACTACAAAATGCTCGTGATGTGGAAGATTGGGAACTTGTTGAATCACTAGAAGATGAATTGTACGAACTCGAACTAAACTTAGAAAATGAAGAATATAACACTCAAAAATACGAGTGGTTGTAAATATCCGTTGTATATCAATTAAATCTTAACGCATACGTTACTATGAAAATGATCAAATATCATTCTGTAAAAGATATTCCCATTGATCTTTATACAAAATTGTATAATTTAAATTTTAGATCTAATGGAATGATGCGTGATCTGTTGGTCAGATTGCGACATAATGTTGTTAGATCAAAATCTAAACTGGCACATGGAATTGTTTATACTTTAGTGGATAATTTTGAAGTTGTATCTTGGATAATTTCTGATCAAAATCAAATTCATGCATATACACGACATCAATATCGTGGATCAGGGCATGCCAGTCAATTAATTGAACAATTCAAAAAAGATTTCCCGTATTGTAGAACATCATGCCATGGAAATTTTTATTTTTGGAATAAATTTGGAATTCGAGAATGAACGATACCGCAATTAAATTTTTATCTGGCACTATTCCTGATCATCTTGGTCGGTATGTTGGTGAGTATTTGAAATTTGATCATGCTGAAATGGAGAAATGCCATGGTTGGGTACAATGGGCTTTCCCTATTGATACTCCTTCATCGTCCAATCCTGATGCTCCAGTAATTACTGTGCCGTTCATTCATACTGCTGAAACCTCCTTTATTATTAATAGTCTGGTTAAGCAATTTATGAAATTCATTGGGTTGAATGATTATTACGCTTTAGATCATGATAGATTTAAAGAAGCAATTACTGATCCTAACAATCATAATATTCTTAGAATTTCTCGTGTACTTACACATCTAATGATTTCTAGTAAATCAGATGAAGCTAGATGGTTGCTGCGAAGTATTACTCTATTGATGATTAAAAGGTATCCTGAACGGTTCTCTCCTGTTACGGTTGCATATTGGTACACGTTGCTATATGATTTTCAAAACTCGGACGGATTCTACTAATGCTTTATAATGATCTTCAAAAAGTAATGAAAGTAATTGATGAAATTCAATCTATTTCTCATTGTAATGTTGCTGAACTCATGGTAAAGAATCTTGCCAAAATGTATGGACTAACACATACAGTAAGGCATATACTAACACCATCATGGGTAGAATACGATCCTATCGTGTATTCTTTGCTTGATAAAATTCATAATTTTCGAAATGAACTGAATTGTTAGGATATTAAAATGCCACTCATCACAGTAAAATACAATGTTAACTATGTACATTCTGCTGTAAATTATATTTTAGAAAAAATCCTTATGTCAAAGAACATTATTGGGAATATGAGGATGTGTATAATTCCATTATGAATGCGATTCACCGTATTAGTAATAGCTATAAAACAAAAAATCCATTCTCTTATCTTGCTACTATGGGACATGTTATTAATGTAACTGACGTTTCATATGATGGAAATCATAATTTAATTGTTTACGTCGAAATTTATGCAGAATTCTTTACAGATGATAATCATTATGGTAGTATAGCTAACTGTGTTGGAGATGATGTATTTTATTATCATGTAAACAATATTGAATAAATGGCTATCAAACTCTTATTTAAGGTTCCAAGAACAATCAACCTCGCTTTTTCTGGTGGGGTTGATTCGTTATCCGCCGCACATTTCCTAAGAAACAATCACAATATTACCCTTCTACATTTTAATCATGGAGACGAATATTCAAATGAAATTGAAGAACAATGTTGTCAACGTGCGGAATCCTTATCTTTACCGATCATTGTTGAAAAAATCAAGGATGCACCAAAGAAAGGTCAAAGTATCGAAGATTTCTGGCGTCGTGCTCGCTATCGTTTTTTGCGCTCATTTGAAAATCAATTCATTACGGTCCATCACATTCAAGACGCTGTTGAAACATGGGTGACTTCATCTTTACATGGACAATCTAAATTAATTCCTGCATACGATGAAAAAGTGTTGCGTCCATTCCTGATTACAGAAAAGAAAGATTTAATTGAATATTCTGAAAGGCATAACTTGATTCCTGTAGATGACCCGTGTAATAGACATATGGACTTGACACGTAATTATATCCGTGCTAATATGATGGAACATATTTACAAGATCAATCCGGGAATCAATAAAGTAATTCGTAAAAAATATCTTGCAATGGAATTTGATAATGTCACAAGCTAATGTTCATAAATGGATTCATGATATTATTGGCGATACATGGCACGATAAAGATTGGATCATTGAAAAAGTCATGTATAGTGCTCTAATCCACTATTGGGAACCCGATGGAGAAGATGGTGAAGCTATGCTCCGTCATCAATGGGAAGCCGACTATGAAGGTCAATCTGATGATCGTCGTGCAGAATACAAAAAAGCTTATGATACGCTTAAAGCTGCATACAATTGGGCTAAGAAACGTGATGCTGTTGGTGAATGGAAATTAAAATCTTCATTTCATGAAGAAGATGACAAGCATTTGACCAATATCTTAAAATATCGAGAGTATATGTGGACTTGATTCATGGAACGTTCATATTGATATGATATTATTTACACTCACAAACAATCTAGGAATAAAGAAATGGCTATTGAATATTACAGAAATATTGAATCTTGGAAAGTTAAAGATGCTAACGAAGATTTATTTAAGTTTATACTAGAAAATGAGTCTAGTCTATTGACGATTGAAGTAGACACAACCGGCGAAGGAGACTACGAATGTGCTACATCAATTGGTATCACGCTAAACGATGATATTTGTAGTGTACTAGAATCTATTATCCATTCTTATCGTAATTCACAAAAACTGAAGATTAACAATGACTATTGAATATACTAAAACACTATTGAATCTTGGGTTGTCAGTTCTTATCGGAACCTATTTAATGCTTAAACTACTTTACAAAATCAATTTCAAGATTGGACGATTGTTCATAGGCTGGCGAGATAAAAATCCTGATGATCCTTTTCCTCGTCAAGAAGGAGTGAATACGGATGGGTACAATCCCAATGATCTAAATTGGGAACTGTTTGTTATTCAATGGGATGGCAAACATTACATTGATGAACTTATTGTTTGTTACCGATTCAAACAATAATTTAACTATCCTAATAAAAATAAGGAATTAGGATGAACTTTAGTCCACAAAAAACATGGTTTGGATCGGATCTTCACGTCCATCATCGCAACGTGATCCGCCACTGTAACAGACCATATTCTTCTGTAGAAGAAATGAATGAAACTTTGATCGCTAATCATAATGCTGTCGTGAAGCCTGATGATGTATATTTTCATCTGGGAGATTTTTCTTTTGGAAAGATAGAACCTACATTGGACGTTCTACGACGATTGAATGGTAAAAAATATTTTATTCTTGGAAACCATGACCAGATTCTGCAAAAGAATCGTAAACAAATTTTTGATGAAAATCTATTGGAAGAACTCCGAGATTATAAAGAAATTTATGTAGGAAATCAATTCATTTGCCTGTTTCATTATGGGTGCAGGGTATGGAATAAAAGTCATAGGAATTCATGGCTTCTACACGGTCATAGTCATGGTAATATGGTTCCATTTGGGAAGTCTGTAGATGTAGGGACAGATTCTCCTTATGTATTGGGATACTGCCCTTATCGACCATACAGCTTTTATGAAATTAAAGATTTCATGGATAGACAAGAAGCCGCAGACGGAGAAGATTATCTTAACTGGTAAAGAACGCAAAAATTACAAACCAATTGATGTAGAAGAATTTAAGAGTAATATTACAAAAGAGCGTGCGTATTTTCTTGGATCAAGAATAATACATCATTTAATTAAACTCCATTTGACAAATACCCGCCACTAAACTATACTGGTAAAAAGGAAACTAATATGACAAACTTACTGAAAATTGTTACAGCTATTCTATTCGTTATGATTCTCACGGGCTGTGGAACTCGTGTAGAAGTACCTCCAGCGCATGTAGGTAAGATCATGACAAAAGACGGTTATCAAGAAAATCTTGTTCCTCCTTCTAAATTTCGTCTCTCTCCATGCGTCATGTATTGTGACAGATTGATTCTTCTCGATACGTCCGACAAGACTGTTCAGGAATCTTTGGATATTTTCATTCCAGAAGATAAGCTAAATCTTGGACTAGGGATTCAATCTACTCTTAGCCTTAACCCACAATTGACAGAATCTCTATTTGGTACACTTCAACCTTCTGAATCTACCGGAGACGTTTCGACAATTCGATGGGAAACGATTTACAATACATACGCTAAACAAATTATTCTCACAGAAACCCGAGAATACATTAGCAAATATTCAATTGCTGAAATTGCTTCATCTTTGGATAAAGTAAATGCTGATCTTCGTGTAATTCTCCAAGATAAGATTAAGGAACGTACCCCATTCACTGTTCGATATGTTGGCATTACGAATGTAAAATATCCTGACATTATTACCGCTGCCCAAGAAAATGCCGCTGAACGCCGTGAACGTATCCAACAAGAAGAAGCACAATTAAACATTTCTAAAGTGACGTTAGAACGTGAACTACAGGAAACTCGCCTAAAGCGTCAAATTGAACTTGAAAAAGCTGAAATCGAAGCTCAGGCCCAACGTATCCAACGTGAAGTAGTAGATGAAAAAGTGTTGGCTTTGCGTCGCCTTGAAAATGAACGCTTGATGCTTGAACGTTGGAATGGTACACTACCTGAAACTGTCGTCATTAATGGATCAGATTCTAGTAATGGCATTCTTCTGAATATGCTACAAAAAGGAAAGAAATAATATGATCTTAGGATTAAATTTAACAATTGGAGCAGTCTTTCTAGGAGGACTGTTCATTGTAGGATATTTTCTTTCTAAAAAGAAATATACAAGAGCCTTGACAGCATCAGCAATCTTTGGTATCATTCTCTACGTCATGAATGCTGCTACTCCTAGCTATGCTCCCAAGGGAACTGTAAAGAGACTAAACAATTCTGAATTTGTTACACAAGAGCTTGACATTCAAGATAGGCTAAAGAAGCCTTCACTAAATGAACAAGAACGTCAAGAACGTTTTGACGATAAATTTAATGCTGTTCAAGAATCGAGGAAAGACAATGAATAATACAATCAAAGCATTTCAAACAAAACTAAACAATGTACTAGGTGAACTAGATTCTGCTACACTAAACTCACTCCTGCTTTTGGTAGGCAACGAAGTTCTGGCATCAAATATGGAGTCCCAAATTAAATGGGATTGGGCAGATTGTCATACTGCTTTATACAATCAAGATAAAGATGAATAGTGTCGAACACTTTAAGAAGGAACTAGATGCGCTAGGCGGAATGACTGATCTGTTCCCAAAAGATGAAGTTATTTTATTGATTGCCCATGAAATCATGGCAGCGTCAATGGATTTTGGGATAATGGAAGGATGCCCAAGACATGGTAGATTTTATTAATGAATGTAAAGAAAAATATGCAAAATCAAATTGAAACTTATAATGTAGAAACGAATGAGGATGACATGTGGGAATCCATTGACCCTAAATTATTTAACGGATTTGAAACTGAACGATTAATAACTGCTGTTATGACAATTGCAGGCATTATATTGATGTTCATAGGATTAGTGGTATTATTCTTTCTGTAATGACTGAACAACAATAATTGTATCAGAATTATATAATAAATAGCTAATCATACAGGATTAATAAAATGAAATTGGAAAATATTGCAGAATCTAGCTTGTCTCGTGTACATGCAAAAATGCAAGAAAACATTACTGGTACGATTACCGCCTATCGTGGTGAATACACTAAACGTGAAAATCAACAACGCAATAAAAGTCTAGTTGCAAAGTTGATGGCAAAGGGTTATAGTGTCACTGCGATTCGTGGAAGCTATATTGAAAATTATGAATCCGATGACGCTCGTGAAGTAAGTGAGCATTCTTTTTTTGTCTCTCCACGTCAGCCTCAACAAAATGAAACACTGGAACATGATCTTATTGAACTTGGAAAAGAATTTGATCAGGATAGCGTTCTTATCATCAAAGACGGTAAAGGTGAATTGGTCGGCACGTCAAAGCGTGAAAACGCATGGCCTAGCTATGGCAGTCGTGAATCTGTAGGTGGATTCAAAGGTGGTAAAGCTGCTGAATTTATGAGCAGAATCAATGATCGTCCTTTCACGTTCAGCGAAAGTTATGAACACCCTGCTACAATCAACGGCATCATGGGATTGAAAATCCTTGCCAAAAAAGATTGGTGGGATATTGAATTGAGTGATTAAATCTTGTTCGGTATAATAGATATATCCGATGTTGGGGGAACTGGTATACCCAGCAGGCTTAAAACCTGCCGCCGATTAGGCTTATGTGTTCGAATCACATACATCGGACCAATTTTTTAAACATAAATTAAATGAATAAACAAGAAAAAATAGAATATACTAAAGATAAATTGAATGAAGGATGGTCACAACGTAAAATTGCTAGAGAGTTAAATGTTGACTCATCTACTGTAGGATACTGGATTAAACAGAATTTTAAAATTAGTTCCCATGTTTCTTCTGCAGAACATTATAAATTATGCGAATGTAGTTTAAGTAGTAGAACTTATGACTTCCAATCATAGGGTCCGATTGCAAGGATCGGCGTTCGCTCCAATATACGCAGGTGTAGTTTAATCAAAACTCTGGGTTCCATCCAGTAATGTCAGTTGAATGCTGACTACCTGCTCCAATTTTCAAAGATAATATTATGCATCTTCTCCGAGATTTAATCAAAATGCACACAGCTAATGATGGCTCACGATCATTATTTGAATCTACAATGGCTCCTGAAATCGTTTGCTTGACGAATCTAAAACATATCGTTAAACTATGCTACTACTTTAGAGGATAATTCGATGAGCAATACAATTGGTTTTATTGTTACAATGAAAGAACACATTGAAGTTACTCGGCCAGCAGTCCTCGATGATAGATGGGATCGTGACGATATATTCACCACATGGAAATTTGAATCGTGTACTCAGACTAGTAGGTATCCTGATGTTCTTGGACATTTTAATGAACGTCCTAATGATGGACAAACGCTGTATTTGGTATCCGTGATTTATAATACCGGCGATTCATTTGGTTGTGATGAAGCTGCATCAATCGAACATATTATGGTGTACGAAGCATTGACAGATGCAGAAGAAGCTGTTAAATTGCTTGAACAATCTACAACACATAATGTGGCAATTCCTAACGGTATTGGTAGTAATACTATAATTTCATATTGCCCTTGGGTTGGGTATTTTGAATCTATCCATTCTGTAGAAATTTATTCCTTTACATTTAAATCAATTAATTAATGGAAAACAATCATGGGTGATCGCGCTAATATTCTTGTAAAATATGAAAACGAACAAGTATGTTTATATTCACATTGGGATGGAAGTAGCCTTCCCAGAATTCTTCAAGATGCTCTAAATCATAGAGAGCGTTGGGATGATTTTCAATACCTTACCCGTATCATTTTTCAGGAAATGATTAAAGATGATATTGGCGGGACTGATGGATACGGCATTACTCAAACACCTTGGGATGGTGATGATCGTATTATTACAGTTGACGTAAATAACCAAACAGTTAATCTTGGTGCTTTTGAAGAACTCTACAATGATTTTTCCTTCGAAGAATATTGTGAGCTAGTATTTGGCGAGTAGGAATATGATGACTAATCGGCACTATTTTATTGATGGACCCGGATTCTCGGCAAACATCACTATTGCAAAATGTGATGATACCGAGTATACTATCAGTGAGATCCTAGAACAGATAATTGAAGTTCATGCGAATTATTCTGGTAATGATGAATACGAATATACCGTAACAGATTTAGATGATGTAAAAATTGCAAAGGAAACTGTTGATGAACACGCTGATTATCAAGGAAACTTACCAAATCATTGATCGCCTTACATGCGGAGAATTGGTTCGAATCTTGAAAGAGAATAAAGGCAATATTCATTGTATGGGTAGTAAAATGTTCGTTGATGTGGATAATGGGGAATACAATGTTAATGAATTTTATAACTCATGGGATTGGATTCAATGTCAGAACCCTAACAAAAAATACATTATTGTAAATAGAAATTGTGAAACAGATACATATTTAACATGAAAATAATGCGCATGTACCGGTCCAGCCTTCTAAGCTGCAGTAACCGTAATTGAAGGAGATAACATCAATGTAGGTTTGAGTCCTACCTTGCGCACCAATTAACAACCATTCTATCAATCAGAATGGTTGACAAACGTTCCAAAACCTTTTAAACTATATACCACAAACAACGAAATAGGAAATATAACATGACAATTATTACCTCTGTACCAATCAAGTTCATCTATGTAAACAGTTCTAAAGATCGTCGTGCTACAGTGGCTTATGTGTATGATGATAGTATTCAAGCAGTACGAGTCGCTAAGGCACAATGTTCGAAACGTGACCAGTTCATCAAGAAAGTAGGTCGAGAAATTTCTTCTGGACGACTTACGCATCATGGTGGTACTGTGGTAAAATACGAAACCATTGGTGGATCAAGTTATAAACAAGTAGCGGAATATATCCGTAATAACATTGATCAACTTTAAAATGAAAATGTAAGAATGTACGGGCTTTGTCTTCAATTTTACCCGTACATTCAGCAATATAAGAAATAATAGCAAGAAGATCTTATATTGGGTTATCAGAGACACTTAAATGGTACTTTTATTTAAGTGGCACTTTCCGTTGGGCTATGGCTGATAGCAAAAATAAAGTCCACCATCCTTATCCACCTTCGGGTGGATTCTTTTTTTATGGAGAACAAAAAATGGAAATAATCAAATTAAACAAAAATCATAGATTCATCATTGAAACCAATAAAGTTTCAGAAGAACAACTACATGAAATTAAAGACGAATGGAATAAATTGTTTCCTGATAATCCTCTTATCTGCGTTCCAAAAGAGTCATTGACGATTGTTGAGATTTCCTAATCATAAATAATTCTAAACCAACGGATTTATGATGAAACTTAATATATTCAATACATGGAAAAGCTTAGGAAAATTATTTGGAAAAGACTTGGAATATCAAACATCCAAGTTACCAGATAAAGATTTATTTGTTACATACATTAGAGACAAGAAATCTAGAAATGTTGTAACACGATATTACGGAAAAACCAAGGAACAGTCTTTACAATCTACTGTTTATTTTTTAAAGAAATTAGATGGAAAAGACATATGGGATGCAATAGAAAACAATACCCCTATTACACGAATTCCAGACAAAACTTCTGATAACCCTGTAAATTGGCGAGATGGAGCTAATCATCGTTATCGTGCTCAAAAACGTATTGTTGGAGAACAATTGGAAGATATTGAATTTACAGAATCAGAAGATAAAGATAAGAAACCTAAAATTAATAACCTTGTTGCCAAACATGCTAGAAAATTTAATAAATCTGTGGTAATGCGTGATAAGAAAAATGATTATAGACGTAAAGAAAAATATAAAAAAGAATTAAAATATTCTGAATAATGCATAGTTTGCCTTATATGCCATTTATTCTTTCTTTGAAAAATTCAAACAAAAAAATTGCATATGGCATTGCAAAAGAATTAGCTATCATTGATCTTAATTTACTTTTTAATAAAGAAACAAAGAATGATACAATCAAAAGACTAGAATCCTTAATTACACATATTACTCTTTCATTCAATGGAAAAGATTCGGAATTATTGATAGATTGTATACAAAACAAAATTGATAGCTTGACATTTTCCCTTATCTGAGATAGAATATACCCCAACACACATACATTATTCTAGTGTTCTATTCCCTACTAGAATATTGTTTTATTATTCAAATGGGATATTTGTTATAAAAGGAAATGACATGAGTCATAAGTTACAGAAAGCAAAACGTTATACATTTTTCAGTCAGGGAACCGGATACACATTTAATCCTGATAAGAATGCTAGTTTCAATGGTGCTCTAAGCAATCTACTAAAAATTCATCAAGAAGAAGTAAAATTTCGCAATTCAAAAGATTGTTATATTCTCGACGAATTTGGTAAAGTTTTCCCTACTTAATTATTCATAAGGAATATGGAGAATGGTCATGTCACATAAAGAACAAATTCTAGAATTGTTGAATGTAAAAGTTCCGTTAAATCTAATTCATTATAATATTAATGTGTATGATAGACGTTACCCAGATCATCCAGAAGTTTCAATCTTCACAAATTCTAAAGGAAAAATTGTCGCACGTTTCAACCCTTGGGATGATGTTGATGGGATTAAGATTGTAAAATAATCTTAATCCTTCATATAAAGGCCGTAAAGCAGCTTTACGGCCTTCTTCCATTGTAGAGGCGACTTCTGGTACAATGTGTCATAGAAACCGCTCAGAGGGCGTTTCAGGCCGAATTTGTCAGGAGCTTTGGGATGCACCGTAGATAAAAATAAATCTTTGCGATCTTGTGTAGATAATTCTCTTCCAAGGTGTTGATGAATTATATCTTCCTGTGCTTTCAAATCCTTAAATGTAGAATAAATTAAGGGATTATATTCGATATCATCCAAATGATATTTGTCATATTCTATATTTCCTGCTTCATCTCGATAAGCTACTTCTGTTTCTAGGTTGTTCCATACTAAATGTTGAACAACATGCATCAACTCATGATGCACTACTCCTTCCACTTTTGTAATCAATGAAGGAATATATTTGGAATTATTTGCAAAATATCTGATCGATTGACTATTAGGGGATTCCACTGTGATTGTTTTATTTTCGGGATCGTATTCCCCTGTCGGCCCGTCTCCGTATACAACACGTATTTTTATTATTCTGTTACCTATCTTACGTTGACCTTTCATAAAATAACGCTTTTCTACTTCTTTCATAGAAAATACTAGATCACGAGATAATGTATCATTATCCAAATAATCTTCATACACCGTAAAATTGCCATATTTGTTTTGATATTGTTTGATAATAGGTTTTATCTTTAAATATAGATCAAAATTGTCATCATCTTTCAATAAGAAGGAAACGATTCTTGAGAAATGATCTGAACATACAACAGACATAGCTTCTTTGTATGTTGATTGTGGAACCTTAATTTCTGCTTCCAATAAATTCTGTATCTTCATCCGTCCATCCACCCCATTTTATAATATGATTCGCCAACATGCAATACATATTTATCATGCCGTTTAGGGAATATAAATATTCAAAAATAGGTGAATGACATGGATAAAGAATTTCTTGATGAATATTTGGAAATGTATTTGAAGGAACTTCAGCGATACGTTGGCAAGGTATACTGGCAAGATTACAATGAAGTTCTTATTGTCGATCTATTTGGAGGAATAGCTGGCCCACCATTTTATCTATGTAAATGGGCTTGGATAGACTATGTGTTCTGCGCCGATCCATTGGAAGTTTTATCTAATTTTGATGATGAAGGAAACCCCACCATTCCTGATGAGGTTCCCAAATGATCATACATTTATGATTTTATCGTAATCAATATTGTCGAAGTATACAACTTCAATATCAGCACGTTCCTTAATGATACGCCATGCGTAATGCTTTGGTAGTGATCCATCAAGAACCTTTTGAGCTTTTTTGATGTTTTCGTTGTATACTTTATTTTCAGCAACTTCTCGTTCAAGAACTTTAATCTTAAATTTTGGAACTACCGCTGAACTATTATGCAGTTTTTCTATAGTTCGCAATTGATCAAAATTATCCACGCCATACCTAGCTGCCACTTTATCTAATGAATCATATTCTGATAGCCAATTATCTTGATATTTGTAATTCTCGAATTTTAAAATATCAAAAGATACATTAATTAAATCTTCTTCATTTTGAATTAGATTATAGTTACGATCATGAATAATCATAAATGGGTATTTCATAGAGATTCCTTATATTGAATAGCATCTTCTAATGTTTCAAATGACAGCTTGTTAATCTCACGTTCTCCATCCACCATAGAAAACAATTCTAGTGAATATGGACGCTCCCGTGTAATAACATTATTTAACCTGTTCCATCCTTCGTTTATGGTAGCTGATGCAATATTTGCATTCCATTCTTTCAATTCATCAAAGGATGCAATTTTACTTACCTTACGGAATTTTGATACATTCATTAACTTCACCACACCAAATCGTTCAAAAGATTTTGGAAAATACTCTGGACTAAAACGAATATACGCTTCAATATTAGCTAAAAATTGTTTATCTGTCAACAACGTATTATCATTTGTATAATCATTAATAGCATAAACCCAGATTCCTCCAAAATCTGAATTATCATTTATTTTAACAATTCCTAGATCATGACAATTTTTCATTTTTACAGACATGTTAATGATCCATAGAACGTCTATCATCATATCTTTAAATTCTTTCAATAGGTCCACATCATTCTTAATAGAATCGGGAAGTAATGAAATAAGTTGTTCTGTTGTCATTAAATCGCTCATTTGTGTTCCTTAAATAATTTTTGATAACATTGTTATTGTGGAATTTGCATCTGTATGTAAAATACCTATTCCACCCTGAGCTACCCATGGATCAATGCTCTTGGAACGATCATCAATCAAGATGGCTCCTTCCGTCACATACTCTGCTTTATTCTCGCTCTTACGTACTGTGATAACTTCCATGTGCGGATAATGTTTTTCATACCATGCAATTTTCTGTTGCTTTACATCTTTGGGCATGTGTCCTGTAGCTGTTAAGATTTTAACATTCTTAAACGAATAAAGACAATAATTCAAAAGTTTATCTGCGTCCACCATCTTAGGCAGATTCAAAAAGAATGGCTCGACATTATCATTATGATACTGCACCCACTTCCAAAATTCCTTTTTCTCTTTTCCTTCCATTCCATCAGGCAACACACCGTAATGCTTCATTGCATACGATGCAAAATCCGCCAATACTCCATCACTATCAAGAAATAGTGGAATATCACTCTTAAACATATTTTACATTCCTTAATCGTGTTTCCCAAGGGTCTTGAGCCAGAATATATTTCTGTACAGTTCCCTTAATAAACATGTTGTCTCCAATTGGTAGCTTACGTTTCTTCTCATAAAATGTCAATAGGTGTCCTGTGTCTCCAACAACATATGCTTTATTCCATTTATCTTGCATTAATACTGTAACAGTTCCTTCAAATATTCTAATATCTTCCAAAAATTCGTTAGGCTTTGTTATCTTAGATAACAGATTATTACGTCTTACCAATTTAGAATAAATTTCTGGAATGACTGCAATGTACCCTTCAGAGTTAGGGATATCATGTAAAACGGCATTCAAGCACTTTTTTGTAAATTCTGTATGATCATGCTCTTCTAATGTTTTTAACATTAATTCAGCAAATGTAATATTACTTCGAATTTCTGTAGAACCATTATTAAAAGAATTAATCAATAATTCTTTAGAAGATAATTTACCTTCGTATAAAGATCGTTCTTTACTAATAAATCCATGTTGCTCGAATAATGCTATAGCATGTGTTAATCGTTTAAAATTAATGTTCATAATAGCCTAAATAATTATGGGAGAAATATAATGCACACATTTTCAATCATTCTAAAACAAGACCCTGATATTGTCATTGCCTATATCAAAAAAGAAATTGAATCTAATTCAGGACAATTTAAAGGGGATTGTTCTTCTGGCGCATTTTCCGGGAAAGGAATAGAAGGATTGTATTATGTGGGGGATAATATCATTAATATTACTCTTGTTAAAAAGCCTTTTTATATTCCCGTTTCATTAATAGAAAAAGAAATAAGAAGATATTTTCCAGAATGAAAATGGGGGCCGGATAGCCCCCATTTTCTTATTGTACATCAGCGTATCGTTCGCCATCTCGAATACGTGCAATGGTTCGTGTGGACCATCCTGTTTCCCTTGAAATTTGTGCTAAAGATTCGCCACCATCAAGCAATACACGAATATACCGCACTTCATCCCCGGTCAATGCTTTAGCTTTATTGTATCCATCATCCACCTTGGCTTTGGCATCACCAAAAAAATAATCGTAAACTTCTCGTACATATTCCACAGAACAATCATACCATTCAGCAATATCTTCCAGTGTCAAAGACGAAACATTACAATAAATCTTATTCAAATCTCCAAGAATATTGGATAATTGTTCATCCACCTCATCATCTTCATCAAATTCATCTTCATCATCAAATCCATCTTCATCATCAAATCCATCTTCATCATCAAATCCATCTTCAGAATAATCTTCTGTATAAAAATCAGGGATCGTTCGTGAAGGACTATAGTCAACAACTGGAATCTCGTCAACCACCTCATAACGACACACACGCATCTTGGAATTATTATAATCAACAGGAACAGACACTACCGAAGCAGGATGCACCTTACAGACTACAATACGATTTCCATTAAAATGCTGCAAATAATCATACGAACAAACATGCAGACCATGCGAGCATGTACGCTCACTATTCTCGTCAACTTGATTACGTGGAATTTCTAACACCTTACCAACACTATTATCCATTGTCCCTGAATAACAATCCAGATAATCTCCACGAACACGTTTATACGCTAGGAAATGTCCATCTTCCGTAATAGGCAGCTTACAAGCATCCAGAAACCCAAACAATTCATTTACAGCCCGGAATGAAGGATTTTCTTGCAAATTTTCAAGAAACCGAATCATTGGCTTGACACTAAGGTTCAAACTAATCATTTCAAAAATTCGTGAAGCGATTAGACCAGTAACCTCATATTGACCATAAAAAATCTTATTCCCTTCAATACGAACCTTATCAGACGTAGCATTAAGTGAATTAACAATACCCTTACGAATATCAAGAGCATTACGCAAAGCCTCTACATCATCGCCCTTTACAGCATTTAGAACCATATTAAATGTTTTAGCAGCACGATTTACAGTATACGACTTAGCATCAATAAAAACTGTAATCCCATCACTACCAAGAATGTAATTAAACTTTGACATATTTTTCTCCAAAAATTGAAAAGGTGGGCTGGAATCTCACCAGCCCTAGTATAATACCACAGTTATCGCATTTGTCAAGCAGCATCCACCATCCTAATATAATCAGCAAATTGTTTAGCAGTCGGCTTGTTTTCATGCCAACGTACATTGATCATCGCCAACATCGGATACCGTTTAAGCAAATTCTCCTTCACCTTGAGCAATGATTCATCCAGCTTATCACACATTCCTCCAATATTAAACATATTAGACAAAGAATAATATTGGTTTGATACATCAGTATCCACTTTCCTCTTTAAAAATGAAGCCACCTTTGTCAGCATATTCTCACTCGTCAATTCTGAAACCAATTCATCTGTCACATACGTTCCCAAAAAAGATATAGCACGCTTAAGAATCACATTATGCTTAAACTGTACCTTCAATGCTTCAAAATTGATTCCATCTAGTGTCTTTACAACATAATCATTCAAACTAATAAAATTATCCTTTCCTTCAATACGCTTTACATCCGCTGCACGAATAGCGATCAATTCTGGAATATCAACTTTATTAAGCATATTGCTACTAACCAATACTTGCATGATTGAAAGGCTAGAATGCGCACCCCTCAAACTAGAATGCTGCAACAGCTTATCAATGACACACATATCTTCAATCACTACATAAAGCATTTCATCTTCAATTTCCTTCAAATTCTCATATTCCTTGGACCAACCCCTAACGTAGTCACTAAATGATCCATTAGCAGCATAATACTTCGGACGAACGTATGTCTTGTATTCTTTACTATCCGAAACATTCTTAGGCAAATCAATACTGGATACCAATACAACATTATCGTATCCACCCAAAGCATTTTTCACTTTATCCAATATTTCACCCGCACTACCACGATCATTCAACACCACTTCTCGGGCAGAATCCAAACTGATCCCGTGTTCGTTACAATAATACTTCACACGAATAGAAGGACGATTGGCTGTATCACGAACAAATACAATTTCCTCACGGTTTTCAAACGGCGTAATACTAGAACTACATGGCTTATTCGTATAACAATTCTTCACGTATCCCGCATAGTATTTCTTTCCTTTATCATCCGTTTTCCAAAATACAGAACCAAAATCAAACGTGTACGCTCCTCCTGTATGACTATTAACAATCTTCGCTCCTTCAATCTCGATTCCAGCCGCTACAGCAATCTCACGCAATACCTGATGCTTATTCAGAAACTTAGCCTTGTTCCACGGTGTATCAAGATTGGCAATCTCTGTCGTTACATACTCATTCAATTCCTCACGAATAATGTTAATTCGAGAATCAATATTCCCCACCGTGAATTTATTGTATTCAATTGCTTCACGCGATGCCGTTACACCAATCTCTCCAATATTAAACTTGTATACTACAATATTATTCTGAAATCCCTTCAAAATATTTAAATTAACATCGCTTACTTTATCCTTCAATTGTGACACATCCAACGGATACCCAACATTACCCTGCACAATATACGCCTTCGTATCATAGTATCCGGGAGAACGACTGTAAATTACAATATTCTCACTCTCAAATACCGTATCACCAAAATCAGGATGCCATCCAAAATAATTACTATTCAATACCTCCGGCTTCGTTTCAAAAAACCTTAGCTGATCCTTCAATTCATCACGAAACTTATTAAAATCTTCCGGCTTCACTCCAATCTTAATCTCTACTCCCGTAGAAACATCACTCTCAAATTCTGCCATCAAATCAATACGTGGCAATCCATCTTCCGCAATATAAGCAGAATACGCACGACTAATACCACCCGTCACAGACGTTACAGTAAAATTATCACTATAACTAAATGGTGACTTTGCCCCTAATCCGAACGATCCAATCATTTCATTAGATTGATCTTTTGTAGATTCAAAATATTTTGTGAATACTGTTTCTATATCATTAGGAGACAATCCAATACCATAATCCCTAACACTAAACCAAGGTTCAAAAGCATCAGGTAGATGAACACTGAACGGAGCCACATTACCATTCGCAATATGACCATCCACAGCATTACAACAAATCTCACGCACAATTGAACCAATCTTGTTCTGATAAAGACTATCCGACAACGTGCGAAACGCCTTCGCATTCATAGCAATACTAAAACTACTACTTCCCATGCTATTCGATACTTCAACAGGTCCATTACTACTAGGAATCAACATTTGATAATTCTCCAAAATTATGTTAAAATTAATACCTCAACCACACAACAATTATAATCCTATCACAATGAACAAACCCTTAACAAGATTACCATTCTCTGAACATGATATAAACATTATTAAATCATTGTTCTCCACACACTCAGCTAAAGCTATAGGAAACATATTACAACGTTCCCCAGCATCTGTCAACCAAAAAGCTTTCAAATTAGGACTAAAGAAACCTAAAGACCATCAACGTAAAAATAAAATTGAAATATTATTAGATGGAAGCTTACAGTCTACATACTGGATAGGATTTCTCCTAGCTGATGGACACTTCCATAAACGTGGCAATACACTTAGACTAGACGTGTCTGTCACAGATCAACACATCTTAGAAGAATTTAAATCATATGTCAACAGCACTGCTAATATAGGAACTACTAAATCTCCTAATAAACAAAATACCTGTCACCTTACATGCGTCAATTCAGATGTCGCCCCAATCTTGACAAACATTTTTCAAATCAATTCTACTAAAACCTATACCGATATGTTGCAATAACAAGGTTTGTTGCTTATCATTAACGTCTAATTGAACTTTGAGGGCGCGGAGGATCATATATCAAATACCTTTCCATAAACGGAAAACGCTTTATTAAATTCATCTTTTCTACTACCCAAATAACATAAACAACACGCCATAGGTGCTCCTTTTTTGTCTTCTATACCTTCATTGTAAAACCTTAATCTCGTATCTGATAAAAAACATATTGAAGAAAAATGTTTAAAAATTATCTCTTTGAAATGTTTGGTGTTTGGGGCTACGGGAACTAAGAATATTATTTCCTTGCCATCTTCGTATTCCGCCAATCCTTTTTCAAACCAGTTATATAGAGATTTTCCCCCGCTTCTTCCGTAAGGTGGATTTATAAAAATCGTTTTTCCGTTCCATTTTGAAGTTAAGCCGTCCTTTTCTGGATATATGAAATTTTCTTTCGCCCCAACAAGAGAAAATTCATTAGAGCATGGGTCTAAATCAATCTCACCGCCAAAGAATTGTTTGATTGGCGTAATATATTTTGGGGGAGTATTCCAATCTTTTTTATCGGAATTGTTTTTACGTCCAGCACTCATTTCAATTTCTCCTTTTCTTTTTTCTTCCTAATAACCCTAATTCAATTAATAATAAAATTCTTCCGGCTCAATCTTAACCCCTAATGTAGTATACCATGCTTTTGTAACACTACACCAATATACCCAATAACTACAATAATAAGGTTCCTTACGGTAACTATAATTATAATATTCATTACGATACCTAGCCCATACAGGACTACCATCTAATACATTACAATTAGTCTGCCATTGCTTTTCCATATCATCCTCAATTTAAAATATAACCATCAATCAATTGTTCAACAGGAATCTTATTATCCATTAACGTATAATAAAATTAAATTTCCCCTAATATGAATCTTATCCTTCACTCCTTAAATTAATTTCTAATATAATACACCACTCCCCCTTAACCCATAATTTACAAAACCCACTACCTAAGCCAAAAAATGAACTTTCTCCCTATAGGACTAAAGAATTTTATATCAAAATACACCCTTTTATACAGTATCCATCCTCTTTTTAACATATTTTCATTCAGTTTATATTTATCTTTAACGTAAGTCATTGATTTATAAGGAAATCGTATAATGGTGTACTGCGTTTAGTCTACTTTTCCCCTATAGGAGCAAAGATTTTCCGCCAATAATACCACAAAATATCACAAAATTTTATAAAAATTGACCAAAATCTGTTCATATTTCATTCATAATACTCCTAAGCTATTGATTTATAAGGAAATCGTATATTAGATGTTTCTAATGTATTAACTTTTCCCCTATAGGAGCAAAGAACCATCACCACTCTATTTTATAGCTCAATTGGTAAGTTATTGATTTATAAGAAAATTGTCAAAAATGTTATAAAAAGTGTCATTTTTCCCTATAGCAGACTAATTATAGCTCAATTAGGACGTTATGACGTATAGCTTTCCGTCCTCCTGCCCAGTCTACCATACCCTAATGAAACTATCCTGAATAATATTCAATAAACCCCTTGACAACAATATGATTTTCATGTAAACTAGTTAAGACGTATCCTATACCCTATTAAAAACATAGTTAAATATCATTCAGATTAACTTTCTACGGTTTTTAATCACTTTTGCAAAATAATGCAAGGGTGGGTCCACTGATTTTAAATCATTTTTTATGTTTTTTGATATTTCTAAGTTATTGATTTATAAAGATTTAATAAAATACCTTAAATAGCTCAATTGGTAAGTTATTGATTTTAAAGGAAAATTTAAATGATATTTTTGATGAATTTTTGAGATTTTTAATAAAAATATGGAAAAATTGTGGGAAAATATAACAATATTATGTGATTTTTAATAAAAATATGGAAAAATTGTGGGAAAATATAACAATATTATGTGATTTTTAATAAAAATATGGAAAAATTGTGGGAAAATAGTGTAAAAACCGTTGGTATATAACACTTTTTTAATACACGTACAATTATTCATAATATATTCATAATATTTGATATTGTATACAAGGGTGGTATAGGGTGGTATTCTGAATAAAATGTAAATAAATTGTCTTGTATATTAATACAATATATTTAAAAATTGTATATAGCCATAATCAAAGAGACGTTATGCTTATAATCCTAACGTATACGTTAATTATTATAACAAAATGTAACAGGAATACGTTAAGAAACTGTGGGTGTTAGGAAACTATGAATGATCTTGACAGAATAATACAGTCTACAATATATTAAGACAATATTGATTAATCAATATTGATTAGTCCTAACGCATACGTTAGAGCAGTGTTATAATTATGGAGAAATACATGACCTTGACAGAATAATACAGTCTACGATATATTAAGACAATATTGATTAGTCCTAACGCATACGTTAGAGCAGTGTTATAATTATGGAGAAATACATGACGCTATCAGATAGAATGAAACGATACGAAGCTGTGACACAATCTTATTTAATGCGTAAGAGTCCTGTAATCATTCGATTAGATGGGAAAGCCTTTCATACATTTACAAAAGGATTAGTTAAGCCTTTTGATGGTGTGTTACATAATACAATGAAACGTACACTACAAGAAGTGTGTTTAAGTGTACAAAATTGTGTGTTTGGGTATACGCAGAGTGATGAAATAAGTTTATTATTGAAAGATTGGGAGAGTGTGGAGACAGATTGTTGGTATGGGTACAACGTACAAAAGTTGGTATCGGTATCTAGTAGTATAGCTACAGCACACTTCAATATTGCTTGGAACCATTATTATGGAATTAATCATGCTTTAGGGTTATTTGATAGTAGGGTATTTAATTTATCTAAGGAAGAAGTAGTGAATTATTTCATTTGGAGACAACAAGATTGTATGCGTAATAGTGTACAGGGAATGGGGCAAGCACATTTTAGTCACAGAGAACTGCATGGAAAGAGTGTAGAAGAAGTGAAAAGAATGTTGAATGATATTGGGAAAGACTGGAATGGTTTATCAGATGAGTATAAGAGTGGTGTAGTATGGAAGGGTGGTAAACTGGAGAGTGGTACTGTGTTTAAGGAGTGTAGGAATTATATTGAGGATATGTTATGAGTGAATATTTTATTATATTGAATGGGATGAGTTCATTAGACACGGATGCTTATGAAAGGCAGGTGGTTGTGTCGTGTGATGGATTGGACGAGTACGAAGAGATTGTTAATGATTTTAATAGAGTAAAAGTGGGAGAAAGGTTGTTTCTTAAAGAACCGAATGCGACAGTATTTCGAATGGTTTATAAAACATATGAAAGTGAGTTGAAGTTATTTAATAAAAATCAGTTGGTGAGGTGTGAGAAGCTTAGTAGTATGCCGCAGTATACAATGGTGGTAGCTGATATAGAATGTATCTATGATTGGTTGAAGGTGAAAGTGGGTAGAGAAGATTATTATTTGTATGTTTCAGATTGGAAGAAGCTTAGCGTAGGGGACGTGATGAATGTATACAATGAAAAGAATAAACAATATTATAAACTAGTTAAAACATTGTACAGTTATACGGTATTATACGATGAAGAAGGAATTGTATCATTAGATATGCTTTAAATGGGCCTATAAAGCGTTGTGTGTGCATTCTAGAGATAAATGGAGGAGAGGGAGGGGGAGCGGTATAGAAATTGATTGTAGAGTGATACAGAAGGAAACATGATATGAAGAAGCGTTCGATGTTGGAAGAGTTATTGGATATATTTTACAACCCTGATGGGAGAAAGAATATATTATTTCATCAATTACGAGACGGGAGGGTATTTGTGTGGGATGGGGTAGGGTTATTGGTGACGTTTAGATATTTTGGTGGAGCGACGTTATACGAGATAGACTTACGACGTGGACAATATAAAAACAAGAAGAAAACGGAGAAGACGGTGATGGGGGACAATGATGGGGAACTTCGGGATAGGTTAGCTGAACTGTTTCCTAATGCTGGTGAGTGTAACCCTAGATTTGCTTGTGGATACGAGTGGTATCTGTTAGAATCTTGTATACACGATAAGACGACGGTGGTGAGTGTTAAACATAGTACGTCTGAGAATTTGATTAAGGTTGAGATGAATAATGAGGCTAAGAATATAGTAACGAGGTTTAATTACAATAGGGTACAAGAGAAGGTGACGAAATGGTTTATTGTATGTGGGAAGAGGTATTCTCCGAATGATGTAAAGGTTCCGAGGGACATGGTATGGATATTCAATCAATTATTTTTATTAGGAAAATAGAATGAACATTGTGCATAAAGAGACGAATGAAGTATTGTTTATGGATGTAGAAGTTAAATTACATTCTGATGGTTTTGTGATTATGGAAGGTGGTGAGACTATTGGACGTATTCACAGTGGGTTTGTGTGGGTAGAGAATTATGGGGAATGGGTTGAACTGATTGATGAAAACTTGATAAGGATTGAGTCACGATGAAACATGATTTTTATGATAACCACCCGTTTCGAAGTTTTTCTTCAGACAGTAGTAGTGTTATTATTGATGTATTGAGTAAATGTGGATACGATAGTGCTAGTATTTTTAGGATTATGGAAAAATTTATTAGATCCATAACAAACTATAATGATTATTTGGATCAATTATATTACGCGCTGAATCTTGATAACAGGGAATACATGCGATATGATAGTAAACCAGTTAGTAAAAAGTGTACACTGGAATATGTTGAAGAAGATGAGTCATGGGCAGTGGTGTTGAATGGTAAAGAGCCGATATGGTTTGATACACGTAAGGGTGTGGAACGCTTTTTATTGGAAGAGAATATATTGACAGTGGAATGGGTGGGAGACGGTGATGCTCCTGAATTTATTAATAATAGAATTGTGGTGGAATGATGATTGTACAATATTATAAAGTGATGGGTGAAAGGGTAGATCAAGAACCGGGGTATATGATATTTGATGATGAAGAATCTGTAATAGGGTTTATTCATTCTGTTGGAGAAAATACATTTGATTGTGTATTATTTGAAGCGGAAGATATTGAAGATACAAATATTATTTGTTTATCGGATTATGTAAAACATAATACAGTGGTAGCAATGTTGAAAGACACATTGACTAGGAATTCTAAAATGATGAATGCTTGGGGAAGGTTTTTTGAAAGTGAAAATATTAATGGAAAATTTGAGGAAATTTAATTATGGATATTGAAATTTATAGTAAGAATAATTGTATTTATTGTACAAAAATCAAAGAGTTATTCAATTTTCATGGAATTTGTTATGATGAATTGAGTCTTGATGATGGGCATACGAAGGAAGAGATTCAGGAACGTGTTGGAGATGTAAAGAAGATTAATACGGTGCCGCAGGTATTTGTTAATGGAGAGTACCTTGGTGGGTATTTGGATACTGTAGAATTTATTGCATACGATAGGCATCATGACTGAGACTGTGAATAAAAATCCTATTGTTATTACAAAGGAAGAGCAATTTGTGATAGAAGCTGCTATGTCTAATTTGGATGTTGTTCTTTCTAATCATATGACGAAGGCATTGGCTAATAGATTGAATGTATTGTATTCTTTGGTAGTGTCTTCGATGAATGCTTTTACAAAAATTAGTCATGCTATGAATATTGACAATAAAGATGCTATTAATGGAATATCATTAGGGATGCAAAGGGCGTTGTATGAATTTATTACGAGTCCACAATTTGTTGAGAATGTAATGGCTCCTGAAAAGAAAGAAGAATCTGTTGAAAAAGATGATAAAAAACAAGAAGATGTAGAAAATGTTGTTTCCAATGAAAATGTAAACAATGTTGTAATGATAGATAAATGGAGGAAAAACAATGACTAATTTATTGGAACAATCAAAAATGAGGCGCGTTACTTTATAGTAGGTGGAAAAGTTGTTTCAGGTTCATATTATAGAATATATGGTCAATTGTTGGCACAACCAGTAATGTTTGATAATGTAATTGAAGATATACAAAAATTAGCCGATAAATGGCTGCCTAATCCTACGTGCGTAATGGATGTAGCATTAGTGGATGATGAATATAAAGTAATAGAATTTAATTGTTTTAATTCATCAGGATTTTACAAAAATGATATTAACAAAATTGTTATGGCTGTGACAAATCAATTAAGGAATAAAAATGGCTAATTATTGCTGCAACAAACTTACAGTATACAAAGACAATTCAAATTATAATGAATTGTTAAATAAGATTAAACAAGCGATGGGAGGGTTTGATAGAATTTTTAATATCTTAGCTCCGATTAAAGAAGATGACGAAGGGGTGAAAGTATTTTCCGAAGCATACTGGTGGGGGAGTACTGATATTTTTATCAACCGAACTGACGAAAATAATACTCTTCTAGAACATGATGATAGGTTTGAATTGTTCTTTGAAACTAGCTGGAAGCCTCCATTACGAATGGTTCCAAATTTTGTAAAACATTGGGACATCGATAAATTACAATTTGATTATTGCGAAGGTGGAGCAGGGCTTGCAGGATCACTTGAACTGTGTTATGGTGACATACGATTTGAAAAAATTGATTTTAATGATGAAAATGCTGTTAAAGAGTTTCTGAATAATACAGGATTAGGAATAGGTGGATGAATATATTTAGATACTATATTTGCGACCTTACATAACGAGGATAAAATAAAATGAGAATAGAACATTTTTTACAACATATTGGATACCAAATTTCATCTGGAGAGGATTTTCTCTGGCAATGTTTTGGAAATAATGCTAAATTCATTGATGCTGGATGGAATGGATTCAATGTCAGTTGTGTATTTGACACGGTTACACGCATTGTGTACAATATTGAAGTATACGATGATTGTAAAGAGCATTATGGTGATACAATTGTTCCTGAATGTATTTGGATTAATCCAGATTATCTAGAACAATATAAAGAAGAATGTATACAACGTAATGTAGAAGAAACATTATATGAAAATTTAAATAGTTTGGAAGAAGTGGTAGAAATACTTAATACGATTTTTCAAACCAATACAGAAACTGTAGATATTAATCTTCCGAAAGACACCGAACTTGATCTGTTCAGGCTTGCACATAAGAAAGATATTACATTTAATGAATTGATTATAGAAATATTGCGAAAGCAAATTGAAGAACTGGGAAACGCCAGATGGGAAAATATTTAAAATGAATAATTTAAAATATTTTGAAGACTTGTTTGCTACAATTAAGTGGGAATTGGCCAATGAAGGCTATGCCGTAAAATTCACAATCTTCCAATGGAACTCCTATCGTGACAAAGATAATAGAATTATTCCAGATTATCAATTGTCTACTGCGCAGTCATACCCGTCAAATACAAACAACATCGATGAAGCCGAAATATGCTTTACTGGAACTATCAAATGGGACGGTTGTTCGGATTGGAATTGCAAGACTTACTACCACTGTTGTTCCTTAAAAGATATTCAATTCTTTTCAAAAATTATGGAAGAGTGTTGGGATATTGCTGGAGAGGAAATGAGCGAACACTGGGATAAGGACTGAATAATGTTTTTAGTTAAAGAAAGTAAAATACATGGTAAAGGATGTTTTGCTGGTGTCGATATTCCATCTGGAACCATTATTGATACTAACGTGATTTTGGTGGAACGCAATAATTCGTTGGCTGATCCCACATACAAATTTCCATGGTCAAAAGAACATCTTTGTATTGTTATCCATCCATTTACGTTCTGTAATTCATCTATAAATTCCAACTTAAAATTTCTTGAATTGGATAAAGATAAGTTAATTAAACGTTTCATTTTCACTAATGATGTTAAACAGGATGAAGAAATTCTTCTATGTTATACGAAAGACCACCTAACAATACATAGATCTAACTATAAAAAAGCCAATAGAATTATTCAAAGATGACATTCACAACTATGACAAACTGGAATAAACGTAAATTAAATTTTGTTCAAGGTGAGATAAACTCTTGGAGCAAAGATCCTTCTACGAAAGTATCCGCCGCATTATTTGATGGAAAATATCAAATATGTTCGGCATACAATGGATTTCCTCCGGGAGTAGAAGACACAAAAGAACGGTTGAACAACAGAGAATTGAAATATAATTTTGTTCAACATGCTGAACAGAATTTAATTAGTACGTGCGCTAGATTAGGAATTAAGACGCTAGGGATGTCTGTTGCGATTACGCACCACCCTTGCGCAAACTGTGCTGGTGTGTTAGTATCGGCTGGAATCAAGGAAGTAATCACTTCTCTACCTTCAGAGGATATGCTTTCACGCTGGAAAGAAGAATTTGAATTATCTAAACAAATTCTTGAAGAAGGCGGGGTTGACTTAATTATATTGAGGAATGAGTAAATGAATGTATTATCATTATTTGATGGGATAAGCTGTGGACAAATAGCATTAGAACGTGCTGGTATTTCCGTTGATAACTATTATGCTTCTGAGATTGATAGGCACGCAATTTCTGTGACAAAGCATAATTATCCGAATACGATACAATTAGGCGATGTTACTAAAATAAATGTATCTGAACTGCCTAAAATTGATTTATTGATTGGCGGAAGTCCGTGTCAGGGATTCTCACAAAGCGGAAAGCTTTTAAATTTTGATGATCCAAGATCGAAGCTGTTTTTTGAATACGTCAGAATCTTAGAAGATATTCGTAAAACAAATCCAGATGTTTTATTTTTGTTAGAAAATGTTAAGATGAAGCGTGAATATCAAGATGTCATCACGAAATACCTTGGGGTTTCGCCTGTATTAATTAATAGCAATTTAGTTTCTGCACAAAACAGGGCACGATTGTATTGGACGAATATTCCTGACATACAACAGCCGGAAGACAAGAAATTATTTTTTAGCGATGTTATGGATAGTGATGATAGCAGTTATCAATATTGGTCAAGTGATCAAATGTCTAAATGGAAGAATAATCAATACATAAGAAAAGATTATTACAGAATTGAGCAACCTGATTCTAAGGTTCAATGTTTGATGGCACAGATGGGAATGAACGAACCTAAAACATGGCATAATGGAATATTTCGTAAACTAACGCCGATTGAGTGGGAACGGCTACAAACAGTTCCGGACGGTTATACGAATGTAATTTCTACGAATCAGAGAAAGAAGTGTTTAGGGAATGGATGGACTGTAGACGTAATAAGCCATATTTTCGACCATATACGTATTAAATAATTTAAGTAATTAAGGAAGTGACATACTCTCAGATGCTAAAGCATCTTGAGCTTCTTGCTTCACAGAGTCTTGAAGAATTTGAAACCCCGATGGGTTCCGATTCTCACCGTGACTCTCCACAAGCTTTAATTCGGGCATGCCCTGCCCTATTATTCTTAGTCCCTCTTTTTGAATATTAAATGCTGCATTCAAATCACGAGGGATTGATACACCACAACTACCACAGTTATAAATTCGTTCACTCAAAGGCATTGGTTGAATCCATCCACAACACGAACAGGTCTTCGTAGATGGATAGAACCTGCCTACTTCTACTATGTGTCCGCCTTTTCTGTCCATTTTTTGTTTTGTCAACGTTTTGAATTGGCTCCATCCTTGTTCACTGATGGCTCTTGCCAGTTTTCTGTTTTTGACCATTCCTTTCACATTCAGGGATTCAAATACAATTAGATCATTCACCTTGGTTATCGAATGACTGATTTTATGTAATGAATCCGTTCTGGTCCTACGAATTTTTCTGTGGGCTTTGGCTAATTTTGTTCTTTGTTTATTTCTATTATTACTTCCTAAAGTTTTTCTACTTAATTGTTTTGAAAGTTTCTTAACTTTCTTGTATAACTTTTTATAATCCGGGGTATTAAGGATTTCTGCGTCGCTAGTAACTGCGAAATCTTTGATTCCTAAATCAATACCCACTGAATTAGCTATTTCTTGGAGTTCTGGAGAATCTGGAACTTCACACATCACAGAAACAAACCATTGGTCAACATCTTTGGAGATTGTTAGACGCTTTGGCGTCCCATGAATCTTTCGATGCTGTTTCCAACGGATGGTCCCTATTTTAGGTATAGTGAATGTCTTTTTATCTAATTTAAAATGTTGAGGAACTGTGAATGATTGAGAAGACGAATGTTTACTTTTGAATTGTGGAAAGCCTTTCCTATTTGAATTAGATTTAAAAGATTGACTCAAAGCGGAATCCAAAGATTTAAGGATGGTTTGAAGAGTTTGAGAATTGGACTCTTTCAACCATTCGTGTTCCTTTTTCAATGAAGGCAATAATTTGGACATATCATTATAGAATACAAATTTCTTATCGGATTCGTAAGATTGAATATTAATATTCAACATTTGGTTCCATACCCAACGCGAAGAACCAATTTGTTTCACAAATTGGTGTTCTTGTTCTCGTGTTGGATAAATCCTAAATTTGTATGCTAAATATGTCATATAACTATTTATACTGGAAAAAAGATTATGAATCACGAAACCAAACATTATGAATCACATTTATCAATACATTTGATATTGGTGGTAAAATATAGAAAGCAGTTATTGATTAAATATGGTGAAGAAATCAAAGAATTACTAAAAGAAAGAAGTGATTTGAGTAATACTTTTGAGATATCGGAAATGGAAGTAGACAAAGATCATATTCATTTATTGATCAATTTTTTACCAACGGAACCAATTAGCAATATCGTGAAACAGTTGAAGAGCTATTCGGTATTTCATATTTGGGACAGACACGAGAAGGAATTAAAACATCAATTTTGGAAAAGAAAAATGTTTTGGAGTCCTAGTTATTATGTAAGCTCGATCGGAAATGTGGATAATGAAGCGGTGACTGAATATATTAAAGCACAAGGTACTAGACCACAAACTATTCATCCACGAAGCTAAAGCTTCTATGGTTTTCTAGTTTGAACTTATAAATTTAGAAAGTTTAATGGATAATTCATTAATTGGATCTGATTTATATGTAGAAGAAATAGGGAAAATTTTTGCAACAGAATTTTTGTTACAATTACAGGAGAATATGAAAAATGGATAATCAACATCGCAAAATTAAAGGGTACAGGGAATTGTCCCAAGAAGAAATTGATCTAATGAATGACGTGAAATCTGTCGGGATTGTTTTACAAGAGCTATTTGATAAATTGGAAGCTATGCCCGAAGTAGATAAACGTTGGCTCGCCATCGGAAAAACTGACCTACAAAAGGGTTTAATGGCGACTACACGTTCTATCGCACGACCAGAATTCTTTTAAGTTGACAACTGATTAAAATCATGTTATAATTATTGGTTCATATTAACAAAAGGAAAAAATATATGAAAAATCTAAAAACTCTTACTCTAGCTATCGTAGCTTCACTCGGTATGGTTACTGTTGCAAATGCATCAGAACTATCATGGGATAACGTTACAGTTGGTGTATCGCATATCAACCAAGTTGATTCCGTAGGTGCATTCGTTCGTGCCAGTACCCTAGTGTCTGATAATGTATTCATTTTCGGTGATGTAGGGTACGATCATAACGATAATGTGGATGTAGGACTTCTGCAAGCTCGTGTAGGCGCAGGACTTCGCGTTCCTGTAGCTTCCGATATGGATCTTTATGGTGCGCTCTATGGATCATATGGTAGCGTACTGTATGATTTCGATACTCGTATAGATGATGATTGGGGTTACGGCGTAGAAGGTGGTGTGCGTACTCTAGCTGGTGGCCTTGAATTTAAGCTTGGTGCTGGTTATGAACGATTCAACACATGGGGTAGTGATAGTTATGTCGTTGTAGGAGCAGCGTACAATGTTACGGATGCGGTTGCAGTCGTTGTAGATGTTAAACATAATTTGGATAGTTCTTACCAAGCTACTGCTGGTGTGCGTTTTGGTTTCTGATGAAAGTTCAAGAACTATTATTTGAAATGTCTAGAACTATCAATCCGACAGATTTCGATCTGTCGGATTCTTTTACGAAATTAGCTTACGATCTTCTTAGAGATAATAGTAAAACTCTATTGAAAAAATTAGATAATTCTGGAAAGATAAATCTTTTTGAATGTAAGAATGAATTCTTTGCTTAGTCGTCTGTATAATCGAGCTAAGACTGAAGGAAAGCATATTCCAGCGTTCGTAATAGATAACATGAAGAAGTCATATGACAAACCAACAAAATCGATGAAATCCTCTACGCATAAGAAAAATAAATCAAACAAACGAAGAAAACACTTGAAATCTGTTGACGATGACGGATGATTGTGTTATGATGACTAAAGATTGGAACTTAAAATGAATCTTGAAACTATTTCACAATTAACTACGATGTACAATGAGTCGCATCGTCACTATCATGATATTCGCCATGTGCATTTTCTATTGAGACAGACTCTTGGTGAAGAATGTCTTCCGTTGATGAAACATGCTTCCGATGTGGAACTGTTAAATCACCCTTTACTAACTACCATCATATGGTTTCATGATTGTTATTACGATCCATATGCCCCGGCAGGGATGAACGAGAAATATTCGGCTGCAATATACGATGCCTATGCTCGCGTTAGTAATGTTAACGACTATGATCGACAGGTCGTGCATAACGCGATTTTACATAGCTCCTATCATGCCAAAGATCAACCCATTACCAATCCCTTAATCGAATTATTTCTCGATCTGGATTTGTTGGGATTTTACTATGATTACCCCGGAACAGATGAAGATATTCGAAAAGAATATTGGCGAACTTCTTATGATGAATTCAACAAAGGAAGGATAGAGTTTTTAACTAGATTATTGAATCGTAAGAGAATTTTCTATTGTATGAACGATGAAGTGGAAGCTACGACAAGAAGTAACATCAAAGCGAAGATTGCACTTTATGAAGGTGGAAATGTTTAAGAAATTAAAACGATTTTTTGTCAATAAGCAAGAAACGGATACAGTAGAGGCTTAATGTTTTAAATTTTAATAAATAATTTATAATTTAATTGTGATATGAAAATACTAGAATTGCTAGAAGCAGAATTTGAAACCCGTCAAACGCAAAAACAGTTTGATAAATCTTTCGATGATGAAAAAGACATTAGAAATTTAAAAAACATTAGAAATTTAAAAAATAGTACAAAAGCTTCTATTGGTGCAGGTAGATACGGTAGAGTATACAATACTAATGATCCTCATACAATAATTAAGCGCAATCATCTTGCAGCGAATCCCGATAAAGACGGATATTATTTGTATGTTACAGAAATAATCAAATCAGGAATAGCTAAAACTAACCCATATTTTCCTAGATTTTACAATATAAAAACATTTAAAGATAAATCTGGACACATAAAATACAGATTTGAAATGGAAAGGTTACACACTGCTAAAGAAGTGGGGGACGAAATAATTTATGCTATCACTGAACAGTTATTTGGCGAGGAAGCTATCAAAAAATTTGATTCTAAATATTTCGGAAGAAATACCGTAAGTCGTTTGTCAGAAATGATGGAAATATATTTGTTTACTAAAACTCCAAATGTATCTGACGAGAAATTTATGGAAGCAATAAATTTCATTAGAGAAAATGTAATAAAAAAATATAATTTAAGTTCTGATTTGCATAGTGAAAACATAATGTTTAGATTATCTCCTTACCCTCAAGTAGTAATCACGGACCCGGTACAATGAAATTATTACAAGAATTAATATTTCTTAATGAAATGGCATTAAATTTAGATACTATAGGGTCGTTTAATGGATTAAAAATTTCTACATGTAAATTTAATAATATCGATTATCCGTTACCAATGGTAGAAGGTAAAGATCATCTTTTAGCAGGATTGTGGAGTTTGTTTGAAGATGAAGGATATTAATAATGAAAATTCAAGAATTGCTGGAAAATGAATTAAAACGTAATTCAAAAGAACCTCAAATATTCGATACAGAAATAAAAAAATTCAAAAGCAAGAAAAATGAATTTAAATATGGGCGTGATAGAGATAAATTCATTGATAAAGAGGATCTGGATTATAGTAAAGAGGGCGCATATGGTAGGGTTTACTCTAAACCTAATGAGCATACATTAACAAAAATTCCACATCAGGCTAAAGAATCGGACCCATACTTTTATTACATTTCTTATGTTGCTAAAAATAAATTGGCACAATCTAATCCGTTCTTTCCTAGAGTTTATGAAATAAAACAATGGAAAGATACAAATGGATATTCTAAATATAAAATCGAAATTGAACGGTTAGTTTCTCTTGAGGAAGTAGAGCCTGAAATCATTGAAAATATGTGCTACAATTTATTTTCAAAAGAAGATGTGGAACATTCATTTAATAAAGTAAAAAAATGGCATACGACTGCTTCTGAATTTTGGCCTATTATTTTAGCACTCTTAATTTCTTCTTGTATAGAAGAATCGTTACCACCATTAGATAATAATTTATCTAAAGCTTGCAAAATTTTAAATAAAATCAAGAAAAAACATTTCTTGGATCTTCATATTGGAAACATTATGATCCGTAGATCGCCTTATCCACAATTAGTTATTGTTGACCCATTTTCTTAAAGAATTAAAGGAGTGGAATTATATTTGTACTGGATTTTCGCCGTCAATAAGATCACCTCGTTTTCCATTGTGTCTTACATTACTGAATTGACATTGACAGAGCCATTTTAATGTGGTATAAATAGTTTTGTAAGCTTTATTACTGCGACTCTAGCTTACAGTCGCTAAGGAAAATAAAAATGTTTAAAAATAATTTGGTAATGGCTATTAAAGCCGATGGGAAAGTTTTAAGAGAATTTGATGGAATCGTCGGGCTGCCATATGGCACAGAATATGAAATTTATTTAAAGAATCTTTCATCTAAACGTTGTGGAATTTACATTCAAATTGATGGAACAGATATATTCGATAATACATATCTAATTCTTGATGGTAAATCTGATACCACAATTAAACGTTATGTCAATGATAATTACAATGAAGGAAATGCTTTTAAGTTTGTTGAAAAAACTGAGAAGATAGAAAAGCATCGTGGAAACCGAGCGGAAGATGGTTTAATAACAGTAAGATTCTTTCATGAAATTGAACAAGAAATACCATGTACAAAACCTATAAAAAGCAATCGTGAATGGAAAGCCCAGTACCCTGATGTTCCTTGGACCAATCCACCTTATCCGAGTGATTCTCCATTTTCGTATGATACGGTAACTTGTAATAATACTAAAAATATTTTAAGAAGTCTGAATGTAAATTATTGCCAAACTGTTTTACAAACATCGAATAGTGGAATTACTGTTCCGGGACAAATTGTAGAGCAAAAGTTTCATACGACTTCTGGAATCATATTCAAAACTTCAGAATCAACAATGTCATTGAAATTAGTAGGAACTGTAGATGGGTTCTCCCCAATAACAAAACCTATTATTGTTAAACGTTCTGATAAATGTAAAGTGTGTGGTAGCAAAATTTTACAAACGGATAGGTTCTGTAGAGAATGTGGGGCTTCTACAAATATAATTACTTCCGAATATTCGAAAGCTTGACAACCTGACAGTCATCAGCTACAATATAAAAAAGAGAATAATTTTATGGATATTACAGAAGTATATTTTTGTGAAAAATGTGAAACTGTTTGCTCTCCTTACGAACAAGGTTTATCATGTGATTGCGACCATAGATGGATAACAGAAATTTATGATGAAAACAATTATCCACCGCATTGGAAGAAACGCAGTCAGGCTGTTTTTGATAGAACAAATATTCACCACGTACAAGCACTACAAGAGCATTTACGACTTGCAAAAAATCAAATTGTGAAATATTGTGAACATGTCATTGTAAATAAATCTGGTGCTATTATATGCGCATCATGTGATAAAAATTTTGGATGGTGGTGCCCAGAATCACCATCCTATCTTTGCGAATTTTCAATATTTGATTATCTAGAAGATTGCTGTGTTCATTGTCACAACTCAACCGAAAGGAAATAAAAATGAAAAGAATAATGCTATTAATTTGTTTAAGTTTAATTAGTGCAACAGCACTTGCACAATCTAGGTACGATCATCACTATGATTCACGATATTATCATCAAGTGTTTTCTCATTGGGAAGATCGAGAGATTTGTGAAGAACGTCATCGTACACATTCACGCTATGCTCCACATTCCAACGTTTACATTGAACGTCATCGCCCCGGATTCCATGGGAGAATTGATATCGGATTTAGCAATAGAGTGCATCATAATTCACGATATAGGACTGTCAGAAGGAATAATATTGTTTTAGAGTGCAGAATAGAAGCCGTTCCTGTTTACAGAATGATTCGTCGATGATACAACTAAATATAATTTTAAAGGAAATTTATGGATACTGCTGAATACAAATCAAGAAAATTAGATAAGATTACCAGAGACATTGTAAGAGAAGTTAATAGTATTCCGACATTCGGATACGGTGATAATATAGATAACATTGCTAAACTAACATTAACCAATTTTCTATTATCACTAACCACGATCTCTGATATTAGAGAAAATGATATTGATGTTATCTCTCAGTCTATCTTGGATGAATTGGAAGGATTATCATCCCTGATCGTTAGTGAATTATTAGAACTTTCTAGAGTACAATGAAAAGAATCATATTATGTTTAATGGTGTTATGCCTGTTAGGGTGTGGAGAGCGTAATCCACAAGATTACATCAAGAGTGGACAAACGTTATTACATTGTAAGAGCAAATACAATATTCCTTCTGAATTGTTATTTTATGATAATGCTAAAATTAGTAATGTTGTAGAAGATGTTAATGGAGTGTATTTTGTAAGTTATTATATTACAGATGTACACGGAAAAACACATTCTATAAACATTAATGAAATTGACAATTATACATGTGAAGAGATTAAATAATTTTATAAATACGTTGTATGAATTGAAAGATTTAATTATGAAACTTGAATGTCTATATAAACCGTATGAAGAATTGTTAGAAACTGTAACAAACAGGACGGAAAATGATACAATGTATAAGACTCCACCTCCGGGGGAAATTGGAGAATATATTTCTTCAGCACAAGCAGCTAAAATATTAGGCGTAACAATGTCTAGGATTCGTCAATTTGTAATGGATGGTAGGTTAAAATCTCATGGTCCTAAAAAAGGACGTAGAGATCATTTGTTTAATATTGGAGAAGTGAAAAAGTTTGCTAAAGAAGATCGTGAAATTACTGGAAGGCCAGCAGAAGATTAAAAATAACAATAATATTATGTTTCAACATTAAAAAGCCTAGAATTTCTAGGCTTTCTTTTTTTTTGGAACTTGACAAACATAGATTCTTTTATTATCATGAACATTCTTCAATAAGAGAATTTAAAAATGATTACGCCATTGCCTATCTCTACCGCTCCACGAGACGGAACCCCTATAATTCTATTTTTTGGAAAATATGATTTTACTATTGGGAAGTTTTGTAAAGATAAAGAATTTCCATGGAGCTTTATTGATAAACAATCCAGATACGAACATTTCGTAAATGGAATACGAGATAACGAATACGGTCCTTCTTATTGGGCACCGTTGTCTATTCTAGAGGTTAGAGATTTTGAAGATGGCTACGAACTATGAAAACTATTTTAGTAAACAAAAAAATAATTGAAAGTCAACGTGAACCAGAGATAGAGTTAAATTATCCGTCAATGAATGATGAACATAATAAATTTCAAGGGTGGAACCATATTCAAATTGGATTAATGCATGTCAGAGCAGCCGATAACATTCGGGTTTCTTACGATTTTGATAGAGACGGGTGGAAAATTCAACAAGCACAAGTGTTTTCTTGGGAAATCGATGATAAAGATTGCGATCCACTTTGGAAAGAAGTAGCATTTGTTCGAGCTTGGGGAAGTGAAATTAACAACAAAACTATAAAGGAAAATAAAAATGAAAATTGAATTATATACAAAACCATCGTGTCCATATTGCGTAAGTGCTAAAAAGTTTCTTACAGAAAAAGGAAAGTCATTTACAGAATATACTCTTGGAACAAATGGAATTACTAAACAAACTATCGTAGATCGACTAAACGGTCAGGATGTTCGTACAGTCCCCCAAATATTCATCGATGATAAACATGTTGGAGGCTATACGGAATTGGTCAAAACATGGAAAAATTAAAAAAACTATATCTTTATTCATTCCCGAGACATTAAACGACAAAGCGAACACGCTTGACACGTAATCTAGAACATGGTAGAATCATACAATGATACAAAAAGCATACCAATACAGATGTTTCCCTAATCCAAAGCAACAGACCCAGATGAATCAAACATTCGGGTGTGTCCGGAAATACTGGAACATTCTCGTTGATTGCTTTAATAATTTCATTGATCCAAAAACAGAGAAAGAATACCGAGAAGAATTTTTTTACATGAAAGACGTTTCTGCTGCCGCATTACAGCAGAAACGTCGGGATTGTGATGAAACCAAACGACAATTTTATGATAAAAAGCGTAAAGTACAAATCGGAAAAATGCAGTACTACTAGAGAATGTTATGCGATTAACTAAAATTAAAGAAAATTATGAACAATCTGTTAAAAATATTGAATTACTACTAGATGGTTCCATTCCAGAATTAACTGATTTTTTTGAATGGCTGAATACAACCGAAATCAATCCTTTCTCTTTTCTTCCAGAACAATATTCTTACGCCTTTGATACTGCTGAAGGATTTGAAGGATTGTTGAATGCCATTTGTCATGCAGTACTTGATGATGGTGAAATTTGTTTGATTAAAACTTTCTTGGGATATAAAATTGTATTTTTAGATCATTTTGAAGAAAAATTCAAGGAATGGGTTTATAATTTAATTTTTCCGAGTAAAACTCCCCATACTCCTTCATTAGACGAATTTGAATTTGAAATAATTTCTAAGAATAGAATTCATGAGTGGGGGCAATTGATTGATGAACATTTTATTGAATCTATTAAAGAATCTTTTGTCATGGATGTCGGTAGAAACGGAGAAGAGTTCGCTGTTGAACATTACCGCAAATATCGCTTCTTTGATGTAAATTGGCTGGTAACGGAAAAGGACCAGATTAATGAATGGAAGTTTTGGTACAATGTGCAACTGAAAAATTTAATTGGTGAAAATAATGAATCAAGATAAATTTGAAAAAGAATATGTCAACGGTAACATCACAAATGTTTATAGTGGTTTACTGATTCATGGAACTAATTGTAGTGGAGGATTCGGGTCAGGAGTAGCTGGAGCTATTCGCAATATTTGGCCTGAAGTTTATGAAAAATTCAAAAATTCACCCACAGGGAAAGAAATGCTTGGAGAATTTGTTCCTGTAGAAGTTTCGCCACTATTGACTATCGGAAATTGCTATACACAATTGCATTATGGTAAAGATGGGAAGGTTTATGCTTCTTTAGAAGCTATTCGAGAGTCATTGACTAAAGCGTTTCTCTATGCTACATTGAACGAAATTTATGTGGTTTCTATGCCAAAAATTGGTGCAGGATTAGGTGGATTAGACTGGAATGAAGTAGAGAAAGTGATTGATGAAGTATATTCCAATTTTTCCACAAACATCAAACTTAGGATTTATTGGATATGAAAATTATTTAATAATATCATGCTACGATTAAACAATACTATATAATGAAAAGGAAATAAAATGTCAAAAATAATTAAAGAAACTCAACAAATTAAATTTCGTGTAGTTTGTTCTGGGAACGTTTTACTCGAAACTCCATCTAAAAGTGCCGCAGAACGTTTTGTAGCTTCTTTAACGGAGTCCACACAACAAAACGTACAGATCGTACCTATTACTACAGGTGGCGCACAGGTGCTGTTAGGATGAGAATTAAAAATGAATTAAAAAAGGAATCCTTTTTAAATGATCTTGAATCTATTCTAGATGATATTAGATTACTTTTGAAGGACTATGATTTTGACATTGACGATTATTTAGAAGAAGATGATGAAGAAATTGATGATGAAGATATTTCTTTTGTCGTGTCTTTTTACAAACAAATGATAAAAACTTTAGATAATTAAAAATAAAAAATGAAAAATGAAAAATTCTCCAATTTAGAACATACGTTTATTCAATTAGCTAAATTGTTAAATGGTTTTAAAAGCATTTTCCAAAAGATGAAAAATATGCATTAAACAATAGAATTAAAAATAATTTATATGAAGTTTACGAATTCATGGTAGAATCTAATAAACGTTATCAAAAGAAAACATCATTGACTAATCTTGATATTGCATTACTTGCATTAGCCATTGTTAAAACTCCTTAAGGTAAGTGAACTAATATTCATTATTATATTTATAACCATTACAGATATTCTTGTATATATGCCAACATTACTACTCCATCACCACCCTTACCACTAGAATATTCTGTACCCGGATGACGACGGGAATCACGCCCCGCCCTCCAGTGCCGCGATCCGAACCTCTAGCGCATCTTGCTGCGCAATCATCGCTCCGGCGATCAGCCTCGACAGT
>Ga0265293_10001990_pt1 | contig 42781 bp, 46 predicted proteins | sample Munlanlewell138R_FD_192505 | JGI IMG/M metagenome (GOLD analysis project Ga0265293, IMG submission 192505) | Leachate microbial communities from a municipal landfill in Southern Ontario, Canada - Leachate well 138R | ecosystem: Engineered > Solid waste > Landfill > Unclassified | place: Canada...
CCGAATTGGTCGAACAGCTCACGAACTAGCCGCTATCCCGGGCAATCCGAATATTGCCCGGTAGTGTGGAAATACATCTGGCGTTGCACAGGAGGATTAGCGATGGCTCAGGAGCAGACCAAGCGTGGTGGCGGCGGCGGCGATGACGACGACCTCGACTCTGGAAGTGGTGGCCAGGAACGTCGCGAGAAGCTAGCTGGGGACACCGACGATCTGCTCGACGAGATCGACGATGTCCTCGAGGAGAATGCTGAAGACTTCGTGCGCGCGTACGTGCAAAAGGGTGGCCAGTGAGCTGGTCGTTCAACGCTTCCACTGACCGTTTGACCCCTCAATCGCCCATCACCGAGCTGTCCTCGTTCGCCGATCTGCTGCGCCGGCAGGCGCCGGATCTGCTCCCGAACGTCCGGGATTCGATCGGCTCGGGGGCGGATCTGCCGCACGGCACCACCATCGTGGCGCTGAAGTACCCCGGCGGCGTGCTGATCGCCGGTGACCGACGCTCGACGCAGGGCCACATGATCGCCGGGCGTGACGTGCAGAAGGTCTACATCACCGACGATTACACCGCCACGGGCATCGCCGGCACCGCGGCCATCGCCGTGGAGTTCGCCCGGCTCTACGCCGTGGAACTCGAGCACTACGAGAAGCTCGAAGGTGTCGCCCTGACCTTCCCGGGCAAGGTGAACCGGCTGGCCACCATGGTGCGCGGCAACCTCGGCGCGGCGCTGCAGGGCTTCGTCGCGCTGCCCCTGCTCGTCGGTTACGACCTCGACGACCCGAATCCGCTGGGCGCGGGGCGGATCGTGTCGTTCGATGCGGCCGGCGGCTGGAACGTCGAGGTCGAGGGCTACCAGTCGGTGGGCTCGGGTTCGCTGTTCGCGAAGTCGGCGATGAAGAAGATGTACACCCGGGTCTCCGATGCCGACTCGGCGCTCGCGGTGGCCATCGAGGCGCTGTACGACGCCGCCGACGACGACTCGGCTACCGGTGGGCCGGACCTGGTGCGCGGCATCTATCCCACCGCGGTCACCATCGACGCCGACGGCGCCGAGGACGTGCCCGAGGATCGCATCGCCGAGTTGGCCCGCGAGGTGGTCGCCAGCCGCTCGCGCTCGGATACCTTTGGTCCCGACGACAATTCCGGCATCAACGCCGCGCCCCGGGGTGACGCATGAGCTTTCCGTATTTCATCTCGCCCGAACAGGCGATGCGTGAGCGCAGCGAACTCGCGCGCAAGGGCATTGCCCGCGGGCGCAGCGTCATCGTGCTGGCCTACGCCGACGGCGTGCTGTTCGTCGCCGAGAACCCTTCGCGGTCGCTGCAGAAGGTGAGCGAACTCTACGACCGGATCGGCTTCGCCGCCGTCGGCCGCTTCAACGAGTTCGACAACCTGCGGCGCGGCGGCATCCAGTTCGCGGACACTCGCGGCTACGCCTACGACCGCCGCGACGTCACGGGTCGCCAGCTGGCCAACGTGTACGCGAACACGCTCGGCTCGATCTTCACCGAGCAGGCCAAACCGTACGAGGTGGAACTCTGCGTCGCCGAGGTCGCGCACTTCGGCGAGTCGAAAGCGCCTGAGCTGTACCGGATCACCTATGACGGGTCGATCGCCGACGAGCCGCATTTCGTCGTGATGGGCGGCACGACCGACCCCATCATTGCTGCGCTGAAGGACTCCTACACCGAGAACGCCGCACTGGGCGACGCGGTGCAGACCGCCGTCCACGCACTGCAGGCGACCGAGGGCGACGGCGAACCCCGCGTGCTCGGACCCGCCACCCTCGAGGTCGCGGTCCTGGAGGCCACCAAGCCGCGGCGGGCCTTCCGGCGCATCACCGGTTCCGCGCTCGAAGCGCTGCTGCCGCAACCGGACGCCTGACCTAGCGGGTCGCACCGTCGGCCTTGTCATCACCGGAGCGTTACCGGCTCTGGCACCCTCAGAATGGCGGCGGGTCGGCCGCATCGTCGGGCCCCTCCCGGGTGTGGGGATCTTCTTCTGGTTGTTCCGCTGGGGGTGAATACCTTTGGCGTGTTTGGGCATTGTTGCCTCGTTCGGTTTTGATGCGTTGGGTTTGGTCGGCTTTGCGGGTGCGTTGTCGGCGGGGCATTTGTAGGCCGCGGCCGGGGTTGGTGGGCTTGGTGGGTCGGGTGGGTGCGGGCAGGGTGGCGGTGGTGGTGTTCCAGTTCGGGAACGCGATCTTGCTGCCGGGGTGGGTGGTGCGTTTGTGCCCGGTGGGGGTGGTCCAGACGACGGTGCCGTCGGGGTGTTGGATTTCGGACCATTCGGTCCAAAATGTCTTCAACAAGTGGTGTTTTCGGCACAGGCAAGCCAGATTCGACGGGTGGGTCGGCCCGCCCTGGCCATCGGGAATCGTGTGATCCAGATCGCAGCGTTCGGCGGGGGTATGACAGCCCGGGAACCGGCAGGTCTGGTCGCGGGCGCGGACCCAGGTGGCCAGGGCGGCCGAGGGCCGATACCGCGGTTCCGGGGCCTCAGCCGGGGTGCGCAGGGGTTTGACGGTGGCGCCGGTGTCGACCAGTTCGGCCAACAGGGGCGCGGGGATCACGCCGCCGCCCTGCAGGACCGCGGTCCGGTTACCGGGATTGGGTTGCGGTGTAGTGCCTTTGGGCACTTCGGGTTCATCGTCGGCCTCGACGTGCGGGGCCTCGGGGGCAGTGTCGCCCGTGTCGACCGGGGGCTGTGCGGGCTCTGCGGACTCGACGCGCTCGTCAGCCCTAGCAGCACCATCGACCGTCTTGGCGGTGCGCCGCGCTTGGGCTTCGGCTCTGGCCGCGGTGTTGGCGGCTTGGGCTTGCTGGACGGCGTGTTGGTCGGCGACGACGTGGACGACGATGTGTTCGGCGCGGGTGTCGGGGGCGGTGGTGGCCGGGCATTCGGTGTTGCCGCAGCGGCAGGGCAGTCGATCGGCGCCGGTGATCAGCAGCGCCACGGCATCGGAGCGGCGTTGCCCGGTGGTGCGGGGATCGTTAGCGCAGACGCTAGTGGCCATCGCGCGTAGCCGGCGGTCGAACAGGGCGGCGTCGACGTTGGTGAGGCTGCCGTACATCGAGGTGGTGCCGGTGGTGTCGTCGCGTTTGCCGAACTGCACATCGCGGTTGCGGTTGGCGTCGCGGTGCTCGATGACGGCGTCGGGGTCGTGTTCGGCGAGTACGGCGTCGATGGCGTTGTCCAGGGCCTTGTCCGACAGCGTCCCGAACCGGGTGGCTTTGGCGGCCAGTTCGGCGTCGATGGTGGCCAAGAGGGTGGGGTCTTCGACGAGTTTGGTGCGCCAGGCGATCGTGGTCGCAGTGCGCAGGCTCAGCTCACCGTTGGCCAGCTTGGTTGCGGTCTTCGTTATCCGGGTCCGCAACGCATGGGCCAGGTGCATCTGGGTGGAGGCACGCCGGTGGGTCAGCCCGAGGGCGGCGGCGACTTCGGCCGCGACACTGTCCCAGCCGTCGCAGGCCCACAGTTCGCGTTCGTCGTCGATGTTGAAGAGGCGGCGGTCCATGAGTTCGGCGATCGCGGCCAGCCGGCTGGCGGCGGCGCTGTTCTCGGCGCGGGCGAACCCCGAGATGGCGTCCACAACCCTGGCATCGTCGGCCGAAGCCAACTCCTCAGGATCCGCCAGCAACTCGCACATACGTTCGACAGTAAGCCGACCTCAACCCCGGCGCACCACCGAAACCACCCACCTGTGGATCAAAACGACACTGTGGATAACCCACAGCGCGACACTGTGGATAACCCCCGGGTCACCCCGACAGGTGATCGAGAACCGCGTGCGCCGCGGTGATCCGGGCCGCGTTCGGGAAGTTCTTGTTCGCCAGCATCGCGATGCCGATCCGCTGCTCGGGGACGAAGACCACGTACGCCCCGAACCCGTCTGTGGACCCGGTCTTGTTGAACAGCGTCGCGGCGGGCGAAGCCCCCGCCACCGCCGGGGTCACGGGCTGCGCCTCGCCGCTGACGGTGGCGGAGTTGCCCGCCAGCAGGTCATCCAGGCTGACCGGGTAGCGGTACTGTTCCCAGCCCAGCCCCTGCGTCATGGCGCCCAGCTCAAAATGGCCGTCGTGCGTCGCCTCGACGGCCCGGCGCAGTTCCGGGTCGAGGCCGGTGGGGTCCATGTTGGCCTCGACGAACTCGATCAGGTCCGCGGCGGTGGTCTTCACGCCGTAGGCCTGCGCGTCGAACATGCCGGGGTTGACCCGGACCGGCTCACCATCGCTGTTGTACCCCCAGGCGTAATGCCCGATTTCGGATTCGGGTACGTCAATGTAGCTGTGCCGCAGACCCAATGCCGGAAATAGCTGGTCCTCGATCAACGCCGCGAAGTCCTCGTCCAGGGCCGCGGCCGTGGCGTGGCCGAGCAGGCCGATGCTCGGGTTGGAGTACTCGCGCAGCTGTCCCGGCGGTGCCGCCGGGCGCCACTGCTGGAAGTAGGAGATCATGCTGGCCTCGTCGGTGACCGCCTCGGGAAACTGCAGGGGCAGCCCGCCGGCGGTGTAGGTGGCCAGATTCAGCAGTGTCGCGGCGTCGATGGGATGTCCGCCCAACTCCGGCAGGTAGCGGCCGGGGTGGTCGTCGAGCGACAACTGGCCGCGCTCCTGCGCCAGCGCGGCCATCAATGTCGTGAAAGTCTTGCTCACCGAGCCGATTTCGAACACGGTATCCGCGGTGACCGCCTCGCCGGCGTCGGTGGCGGCCACACCGTATTCGAAGAGGTGCGACTGCCCGTCGACGCTGACGGCCACCACCAGTCCCGGCACGTCGTACTCGTCGAGCAGCGGACCGTAGGCGGCGTCCACCGCCGCCGCCAGCCCACCCACCGCAGGTTCGCCGGTTTCGGGACTGTCGTGGGACGCGGGGGCACACGCCGCGGTCAGGAGCAGCAACGCGGCAGCCACCGCGGGCAGGAAACGTCGATCAAACACCAAGACACGGTACAACTTCCGCCGGCCACGCCGCGCGGCCACCGGAGCTCACATCACCCGGCCTGGAACTCGTTGAACGCCTCGATGAAATCGCCGGGGATTCCCGCAGTGCCGCAGCGGTTCTGCAGATCCACCAGCGGGGCGGTGATGTTCTTCAGCTCCATGTACTCCCCCGGGTTGGCGGTGAAATACGCCCGGACGGTCTCGCGGGCCTGCTCCCGCGGTTGCGTGCGGGCGGTGCTCAGCGCCTGATCAGCGCCGGGATGGCCGGCCAGGTACTGGCTGGCGGCCCCGGACACCGAACTGATGGTGCCGGCCGCCTCGCTCACCATGCACGGCGCCGCGTTGGCCACCGGGGCGGCCGAGCCGACCAGCGCCAGGCCGGCAACGGCACAACCGGCGAAAGTGGCGCGTCTGAAAGTACTCGAGGTCATGTCTGTTCCTTCGGTCGCGGATTGGGTTGTTCTTACCCCCGGCCGAAATCGGCGAAACACCACTCACTTGGGCAGACAGTCGGCGGTCGTGACGATGTCGGCGCCCATGTTGCTCTCCATCATCTTCAGCGCTGCCGCACCCAACTCCGGGTCGATGTGGGCGACACCGTCGCGCGGCACGATCACCTCGAAATGGCGCACGTAGGCGTCGAGCGCGCTGTAGAGCACGCACTGCTCGGTAACCTGCCCCACGAAGATCAGCCGCTTGACCTCCAACCGGGACAGCAGGTACTCCAGCGCGGTGGCATAGAAGACGCTGTGCCGGACCTTGGTCAGGAAGCGGCAGTCCGGCCGCGGCACCACCGGTTCGACCAGGTCGGGCCGGGCGCCGTCGAGCGCTGCCCGGACGATGTCGCTGGGCTGGGCGGCGAAGTCGCCGTAGTTGTCGTTGACGTAGATCAGGTCGACGTCGTCGCGTCCCAGCGCCGCGTCGATCAGGCCGGACACCGGTTGGACGATCTCGGCGACGTTCGGTATCAGCAGATCGGCATCGGGATGCCGGTAGGCGTTCATCATGTCGATCACCAGAACCGCGGTATCGGTCACTGGACACCATCCTTTCGCACGGGCGGCGCGGCCACCGGTTACATACCCGCCCGCGGCGGGTAACCGGCGCTCGTGTCCGAGTATCCCGAGGTCGAACTCGTCGCGCCGACCGACATCGTCAAGGGCGACGTCATCGAGGATCCCGCACGTCGTCGCTGGTTGACCGTCCACGAAATCAAGATGCTCACCGACGCGGTTGACGGAGCCTATAGCTTCTATGGCAGCGGCCCGGACGACCGTGTCACCTATGAGGGCTCCGAACTGGTCAGACGACAACGACGATAGGCGATTCACCATCTCGAACCACGAACCCCCGGCGAGGTTGGCACCGCTGGGCCTCCCGCGCCGGGTCGGCGCCTGCCTGTTCGACCTCGACGGTGTCCTGACCGACACCGCCAGCGTGCACCGCAACGCCTGGAAAGCGATGTTCGACGCCTTCCTGGCCGAGTCGGACCCCGCGAAGCGGCCCTTCGACGACGACGACTACCGCGCCTACGTGGACGGCAAGACCCGGGACCTGGGCGTGCTCAGCTTCCTGACCAGTCGGGGCATCGAACTGCCCGAGGGCAGCGCCGAGGACGGTCCGGCGGCGGCGACCGTGCACGGTCTGGCGAACCGGAAGAACGCCGCCTTCCAGCAGCTGCTGCACACCGACGGGGTGACCGTCTTCGAGGGTTCGCGGCGCTACCTGCAGGTCGTGCGCGACGCCGGGGTGGCCATCGGGGTGGTGTCGTCGAGCGCCAACGCCGCCGACGTGCTCGAACTGGCCGGGCTGACGCCGTTCGTCGACTGCCGGGTCGACGGCGTGACCATCCGCACCGAGGGCATGCCCGGCAAGCCGGCGCCCGATTCGTTCCTGCGCGCCGCCGAGTTGCTCGGGGTCGCCGCCGCCGAGGCCGCGGTCTTCGAGGACGCCATCGCCGGTGTGCAGGCCGGCCGCGCAGGACAGTTCGCCGTGGTGGTGGGCGTGGACCGGGTGGGCGACCCCGATGCGCTGCTGGGGCACGGAGCCGACCTGGTGGTCGCCGACCTCGACGAATTGCTGGCCCCGTGCTGAGCGCCGACGACAGGTTCCCGGTCGAGCCGTGGCAGCTGCGCGAGACCAGCTTGGATCTCGACGTGCTCGCCCGCTCCGAATCGCTGTTCGCATTGTCCAACGGGCACATCGGATTACGGGCCAACCTCGACGAGGGCGAACCGTACGCGCTGCCCGGCACCTATCTGAACTCGTTCGTGGAGGAACGCCCGCTGCCCTACGCCGAGGCCGGCTACGGCTATCCCGAGATCGGGCAGTCCATCATCGACGTCACCAACGGCAAGGTGATCCGCCTGCTGGTCGACGACGAACCGTTCGACCTCCGCTACGGCGAATTGCTCGAGCACGAGCGCACGCTCGACCTGCGCGCGGGCACGCTGACCCGGGTCGCGCGCTGGCGTTCGCCGGCCGAGAAGAAGATCGCCGTGCGCTCCACCCGGTTGGTGTCCCTGGTGCACCGCAGCGTCGCGGCCATCGAGTACATCGTCGAGGCGGTCGACGAATTCACCCTCGTCACAGTGCAATCGGAGCTGGTGGCCAACGAGGACCAGCCGGAACCGTCGGCGGATCCGCGGGTGGCGGCCGTGTTGCGGCATCCGCTGGAATCGATCGAGCACGAGGGCTCCGGTCAGGAGGCGGTGCTGGTGCACCGGACCCGGGCCAGCAACCTGACCATGGGCGCGGCCATGGACCATCTGATCGAGGTGCCCGGCCGCGTCGAGGTGTCCACCGACACCAGCCCGGACCTGGCGCGCACCACCGTGATCTGCGGGCTGCGCCCCGGCCAGCAGCTGCGGATCGTCAAGTTCCTGGCGTACGGCTGGTCGAGCCTGCGCTCCCGGCCGGCCCTGCGCAGCCAGATCGCGGCGGCGATCTCCGCGGCCCGCTACACCGGCTGGGAGGGCCTGGTCAAGGAGCAGCGCGCCTACCTCGACGACTTCTGGGACAGCGCCGACGTCGAGGTCGAGGGCGATCCCGACCTGCAGCAGGCCGTGCGCTTCGGGCTGTTCCACGTCCTGCAGGCCAGTGCGCGCGCCGAGCGGCGCGCCATCCCCGGCAAGGGGTTGACCGGCACCGGTTACGACGGGCATGCGTTCTGGGACAGCGAGGGTTTCGTGCTCCCGGTGCTGACCTACACCGCCCCCGACGCGGCCGCGGATGCGTTGCGGTGGCGCGCTTCGACGCTGGAGTTGGCCAAGGAACGCGCGGCCGAACTCGACCTCACCGGGGCGGCGTTCCCGTGGCGGACGATTCGCGGCGAAGAGTGTTCGGCGTACTGGCCGGCCGGCACGGCGGCCTGGCACATCAACGCCGCCGTGGCGATGGCGTTCGAGCGGTACCGCGTGGTCACCGGCGATGATTCGCTGGAGACCGAATGCGGGGTGGCGGTGCTGGTCGAGACGGCGCGGCTGTGGAATTCGCTGGGCCACCACGACCGGCACGGGGTGTGGCACCTCGACGGGGTCACCGGTCCCGACGAGTACACCGCGGTGGTCAACGACAACCTGTTCACCAATCTGATGGCGGCCCAGAATCTCAAGGCCGCGGCCGGCGCGTGCGAACGCCATCCGCAGACGGCCGCCGAGTTGGGCGTCACCGACGGGGAGATCGCCAGTTGGCGAGCCGCGGCCAAGGCCGTCCACATCCCCTATGACGACGAACTCGGGGTGCATGAGCAGCACGCGGGATTCACCCGGCTGCGCGAGTGGAACTTCAACGGCGGCAGCGACTATCCGCTGCTGCTGCATCAGCCCTACGTGCGGCTGTACCCGTCCCAGGTCATCAAGCAGGCGGACCTCGTGCTGGCGATGCATTGGCTGGGCCACCTGTTCACCGACGAGGAGAAGGCGCGCAACGTCGACTACTACGAGAAGCGCACCACCCGCGACTCGTCGCTGTCGGCGTGCACCCAGGCGGTGATGTGCGCCGAAGTGGGGCACCTGGAACTTGCTCACGCCTACGCCACCGAGGCGGCGCTGATCGACCTGCGAGACCTACACCGCAACACCGGCGATGGTCTGCACATGGCCTCGCTGGCCGGCGCCTGGACCGCGCTGGTCGACGGCTTCGGCGGCCTGCGCGACGACGAGGGCATGGTGACGTTCAAACCTGCACTGCCGAAACGCATTTCGCGGCTGAGGTTCCGATTGCGTTGGCGGGGTTTCCGGTTGACCGTCGATATCGACCACGAGAACACCACCTACACGCTGCGGGACGGCCCCGATGGTCGGATGCGCATCCGGCACTGCGACCAGGAGTTGGAGCTGACCACCACCGCGCCCGTCACGGTGCCCGTGCAGCGGCGCGAACCGCTGCTGCCGCAGCCCACCCAGCCCCCCGGGTGCGCACCGATCTTCCTGCGCGACTGACACCGGCGACCGACACCGCCGACGTGGGCAGCGCCACACCGCCGGATTCCCGGCGGCTGGTTTGACCCGCGCCACGGCCGGGAAATCCCCACCCCATCGGGGACCCTCCCCACACGCCCTCGGGCGTACGTGTCTACACCGAGAGGAAATCGGCATGGCTGACAGCAACAGCGGGCCCGCGGAAGGCGTCAAGGGCGTCGTCGAGGGCGTCAAGGGCAAGGCCAAGGAGGCCGTCGGCGCGATGACCGGCCGCGACGACCTCCAGCGCGAGGGCAAGGCCCAGCAGGACAAGGCCGAGGCCCAGCGCGAGGCGGCGCAGAAGGAGGCCGAGGCCGAGAGCGCCCGGGCCGCCGCCAAAGCCAACGAAGCTCGCGAGAAGGCCGAGCAGGACTAGCCCGTACCGCCGGCTGTGGCCGAGGGCCCGCTCCCACGTGGGGGCGGGCCCTCGGCGCGCCCGGGGTTTCCCGAACCCGCCGCGGGGGTAGCCGAGGGACCATGACCGACACTCTCAAGGCGCTGGCCCTGGTCTGCACGCTCAAGCCCAGCCCGGCGCCCTCGAGCAGCGTGTTGATCGCCGAGCACGTCTTCGAGCACCTGCGCCGACAGGACGTGGACTGCGACACCGTGCGTTGCGTCGACTTCGACATCGCCCCGGGCGTGGAACCCGACATGGGCGGCGGCGACCAGTGGCCGCAGATCCGGACCAAGGTGCTCGACGCGGACATCCTGCTGATCAGCACCCCGGTGTGGCTCGGGCATCCCTCGAGCATCACCCAGCGGGTCCTGGAACGCCTCGACGCCGAACTGTCCAACACCGACGACGCCGACCGGCCCGCGCTGGCGGGCAAGGTGGCCATCGTCAGCGTCGTGGGCAACGAGGACGGCGCGCACAAGGTGATCGCCGACGTGTTGCAGGGCCTCAACGACGTGGGCTACAGCGTCCCGGCGCAGGGCAGCACCTACTGGAACGGGCGGGCCATGGATTCGGTGGACTACAACGATCTCGACGAGGTGCCCGACCCGGTGGCCTCGGCGACCGCGGCCGCGGCCCGCAACGCCGCGCATCTGGCCCGACAACTCAAGGCCACCAAATACCCGGCCTACCAATGATCTTCGGTTTCGCAGAGAGGATGAACGATGGGTGACACCGCCAAGGACCCTGTTGACCACGCCCGCACCACGCGTCCCCGCGCCGGGGAGGCCATGAAGGACGGCACCAACCTGCCCGGCATGGTCGTGACCGCGCTCGGTGTGGTCGCGACGGTGGTCTGTCTGTTCCTGTTCGCCGCGGGGAATTCGACCGCCGGCGTCGTGGCCGCCGTCGCGGCGGTGGTCCTGCTCGCGGCCGGGCTGGGCTGGCTGTACCTGTCCAAGCGCCGGGTCCGCCAGTTGCACGACGAGTGGCGCGAGGACCACCCCGAAGCGGATACGCCGCCGCTGACGAACTGAGTCGTCCCGAACTGCGTCAGTCCGGCGGTTCCTGCACCTGCCCGGAGGATTCCGGGTCGGGCAGGTCCTCGTCGGGTGTCTTGTCGGCCTGCTCGACGCGGCGCTGCTGCGCCTTGTCGTCGTCGCCCTCGTCGTCGTAAATTCCACGTCCGCGCGGCATCTCGTCCTCCTTCGTAGGGTCGCCCCCCGATATACCCGGTTTTGGCCGCCCGAACCCCGGGCACCCTGTGCGGAAGCAGCACCGCAACAGATCGGAGGGCAGTGACGATGCCGAATTCGTCGATCAAGAACGAAAAGATGTACGAGGACCTGCGCGAGGAGGGCAACTCCAAGGAGAAGGCCGCGCGCATCTCGAACGCGGCAGCAGCCCGCGGGAAGTCCGCCGTCGGCCGCAAGGGCGGCAAGTCCGGCTCCTACGACGACTGGACGGTGCCCGAACTCAAGAAGCGGGCCAAGGAACTGGGGATGTCGGGCTATTCGGATCTGACCAAGAACAAACTCGTCGCCAAGCTGCGCAACCACTGACCGCAGCGAAGCATCGAAGGAGGAGCGCCATGACCCCGGAGAACCGCGAGTCCGAGACCGATGTCGAGCCCGATCCCAAGGTGGCACGGTCGCGGGCCGGGAAGGACGAGGACGGCGCCTATGTCGGCCGGGCGTCCTCCGACGACGACTTCGACGCGGGCGAGACCGGCGCCGAGGCGCGCAGTCGCCGCGACTGAGCCCCGCGACTCACGCGATGTCGACCACCAACGGACGATGATCCGACAACGGCGCCGCCGGGGCGGCACAGCGCATGCTCCGCAGCCCGGCCGCGTCGGTGAGGATGTGATCCAACTGCCGGCGCGGGGCCTCGGCCGGGAACGTCTCCGCGCGGGCCAGGGGGCGCATGCCGGACCATCGCCGCGCCGTCGACGGCACCATGTTCAGATCGCCGGCGAGCAGGCGGGGGCCGGGCAGTTCGCGCATGGTCCGCACCAGTTTGCGCAGCTGCCAACGGTTGGCCCCGGGGATGAACGACAGGTGTGCGGTGGCCACCGACAGCGGCCCCAGCGGCGTGTCCAGCCGGGCGATCACCGCGGTGCGCGGTTCCTCCTCCACCAGCGCCACGCGGTTGGGCTGCCGCAGAAACATCGGGACCCGCACGGGCATTCGCGGCAGCCGCACCACCCGCCAATCGCTGACCGGGTACCGCGTGAGCAAGGCGATCCCGTACGCCGCGGTGCCCGGTTGTTCGGCGCCGGTGGCCGCCATCCAGGTGGCGCCCGGGGTCCCGGCGATGGCCGCGACGAACCGGTGCGCGACGGCCCCCATGGCCTCGGCGGCCACCGCGGTCAGGTCCGCCCGGTGCGAACGGTGCTGATGCAGATCGACCTCCTGCAACGCCAACACATCCGGGTCGAGTTGCTCGACGCAGGCGCGCAACCGGTCCGGGTGCACGCCGTCGCCGACCGTGCGGCCGTGCAGGATGTTGAACGTCGCGACTCTCATAGCCCCTCTCATTGCCCCCGACTACCCACTTCCCGGCGGAGTCGATCATGACCGACGCCGACAACCACGCGCTGCGCGAGGCCCTGCGCGGTGCGGCCTCGGCGCTCAAGGCGCATGGCCCGCCGTTCGCCCTGGCGGGCAGCTACGGACTGTGGGCCTACGGCGCGCCCGAACCGGTGCACGACGTCGATTTCGTGGTGGCCGAGTCCGATACCGAGGCCGCCGCAAAGACCCTCGACGAGGCCGGCTTCGTCGTCGAGCGGCCACCGGAGGACTGGCTGTTCAAGGCTCACCCGCCGGAGGCCCCCGAGGTCACCGTCGACATCCTGCACCGGGTGAACGGCAGCCCGATCGGTCCCGCCGAACTCGCCGAGGCACAGCTTCGCGACGTGCTGGCCATCCGGATGCCGGTGCTGCCGCCCAGCGCCATCCTGGTGCAGAAACTGCGCGCGCTCGGCGAGCACGACTGCGACCTCGCCGCGCTGCTCCCGGCGACCCGCGCCATCCGCGAACACCTGGACTGGGAGCGCATCGAGACCGACACGGACGAAAATCCCTACGCCGCAGCCTTTCTACTACTCGCGCAGCGGCTCGGGCTGCGCGACAAGTCGTGAGGCGTCAGGACGTTCGGGCGTTCGGCGTTGGCCCGGCGGCCCCCACCGCGACGATCAGCTGCGCCACCGCGGCCACGACGAGCACCCACAGCGCGGGTGTCCATGACGAGGTCCATTCGTGCAGCAGACCCGCCGCGAACGGCCCCACCGCGGCCAGCAGATAGCCGCCGGCGTTGGCCATCGCCGAGAGCCCGGCCGCGGTGCGGGCATCCACCGCGTGGTGGGCCATCAACTGCAGCGCCACCGCCAGCGCCCCGGCACTGCCCGGCGCGGCCAGCAGCAGCCACAGCAATGCGCTGCCGTCGGTCAGCACCAACCCCAGCGCACCCACCAGCATCGGGATGCTGACGCCCAGGGTCACCATCAGGTAGCGGCCGGTGCGGTGCAGCAGCCAGCTCGCGATCAGCCCGAACGGCGCCCCCACCAACTGGTACAGCAGCAGGTGCAGCGCGGCGTCCTCGGTGGCCACGCCCCGGCTGATCTCGATGCTGGGCATCCAGTTCACCACCAGATAGAAGGTCAGCGACTGCAGCCCCATGAACCCGGTGACCGCCCACGCCACCGGCGAACGCAGTTGACTTGTCCGGCGCGGCTGCGGCCCCAGGAACGTCTCCCCCGGTTCCTCGCGGCGCAGGAACCACACGCCCGCGACCAACGCGGGCGGGACGGCCCACAGCAGCAGCGTGCGCCGCCAGTCCCCGGTGAGGTCGGTGAAGGCGATCGCCAGCCCGGAGCCCAACCCGGCAAAGGTGCTGATCACCAAGGCATTTGCGCCGGAGGCGAGCGCGGCGTGGCGGGCGTAGTCGCGCCGGACCAACACCGGGACCAGCACGTTGCCGATCGCGATGGCCCCGGCCAGCAGGACCGTGCCGACCCACAGTCCCGGGACGCCGGCCACCGAGCGCACCACGATGCCCACCACGAGGGTCAGCGCCATCCACCGCGCGACGGCGGCGGGTCCGCCGTAGCGCAGCGCGATCGCCGCGAACGGCGCCACCACGGCGAACAGCAACAGCGGCAGCGAGCCCAACAGACCCAGGCTGCCGTAGCTCAGCCCCGTCGTCGCGTTGATATCGGGCAGCAACGGGCCGATCGCGGTGATCGCCGGGCGCAGGCAGGAAGCCAGCCCGAAGATCGAGATGGCGACCAGCGCCGTCGTGCCGAAGGAGCGGGAGGCGGTGCTCACCGCGGGGCGCCGTGGCTAGCCGGAATTCCAGTGGCCACGGTGGACCACCTCGTCGAACGGTCGGCGGTCGGGCTTGCGGATCGGTGCCAGCGGCCGGTCCGCCGGGTGCCCGACGCCGAGCATGTACGCGACCACCCGGTCCTCCGGGATGCCCAGGATGGCCCGGGCCTTGTCCTGATCACCCACCGACGAATGTCCGGTCCCCACACCGAGGTCGGCGGCCGCGATGGCCATCGCCATCGCCGCCTGGCCCAGGTCGAACCGGTCGGTGACCTTGCGGCGCTCATCCGGCGGTACCGGGGTCACCAGGACGATGGCCGCGGGGGCGCCGGCGATGTGCTTGGCGCCCTGCCAGACCGTCGAGAGTTCCTGCAGTTTGGCCGGATCGGTGACGATCACGAAATCCCACGGCTGCCGGTTCTGCGCCGACGGCGCGCGCCAGCCGGCCTCGGCGATCCGCAGCAGATCGTCGTCGGCGACCGGATCCGGCCGGTAGGTCCGCACGTTCCGGCGGGCTCGCAGCGCATCCCAGGTTTCCATGACTACCGAACTCTCCGTTCCTCAGTGCCGGTCCCGACCCTCACAGGTCCAGGACCAGACGCGGCGTGCGTGCTCGTGACACACAGATCATCATGCAGTCATTGGCGCTTCTTTGCTCCGCGGTCAGTACCGAGTCGCGGTGATCGGGTTCGCCGTCGAGCACCGCGGTCTCGCAGCTTCCGCACGTGCCCTCCGCGCAGGAGTACAGCGGGTCGACGCCGGCCTCCTCGACCACCTCGAGGATCGAGCGGCCCGGCGGCACGGTCAAAGTCAGTCCGCTGCCGACCAGTTCGATCTCGAAGGCCTCGGCGCGCACCGGTTCGGTCAGCGGCTTGGCGACGAACCGCTCGACGTGCAGCGAGCCGAGCGGCCAGGCCGCGCAGCGTTGTTCGACGGCGGCCAGTAGCGCCTCGGGGCCGCAGCAGTACACCAGCGTGTCCGGGCGCGGCCGGCCCAGCAGCGCCTCGAGATCCAGCAGCCCGGTCTCGTCGCTCGGGTTCACCGAGACCCGCTCGCCGTGTGACTCGAGTTCGTCCAGGAACGCCATGGTCGCGCGGGAGCGGCCGCCGTAGGCCAGCTGCCAGTCCGCACCGGCGCTGCCCGCCGCGGCGATCATCGGCAGGATCGGCGTGATACCGATGCCGCCGGCGATGAACAGATAGCGCGGCGACGCGATCAGCGGGAAGTTGTTGCGCGGACCACGGATTCGCACCGTGTCCCCGACCTGCAGGACCTCGTGCACCCGCTGGGATCCACCGCGGCTGCACGGTTCGCGCAGCACCCCCAGGCGCCACCGCCGGGTGTCGGCGGGGGCCCCGCACAGCGAGTACTGGCGGACGGTGTCGTCGTCGAGGATCAGGTCGACGTGCGCCCCGGGGGTCCACTCGGGAAACGGGGTGCCGTCGGGCCGAGTCAGCGTCAGCGCCGCCACGCCGAGGGCCGGCGCGGTCTTGGCCGCCACCCGGGCGTCGAACTCGGGTTCCTGCTGCGTCATCTCGGGTTACGGGACGAGCAGCAATTTGCCGACGGTGGACCGGGATTCGAGGGCGTCCCAGGCCTCGGCCACCTCGGCCAGCGGAAACTCGCCGCCGATCACCGGCTTGACCAAGCTCCAGGTCGCCATATCCAGCAGCTGCGCGGCACGACGGGCCACGTCCTGCTCGTCCCCGGAGTAGTCCCGGCCGGCGGTGCGGGTGAGGAAGAACGAGCCGCCGCCGAGATCCTTGGCGCCGATATCCGCCTCCTGGCCGGACGCGGCACCGTAGAGGACCATGGCCCCGCGGGCCCGTAGCGTGCCCATCAGCGGTTCTGCCACACCGGATCCGACGGCGTCGTAGACCGCTGCGACACCGTCGGGGGCGTTCGCCCGGATCTCCGCGACCATGCTGTCGCCATAGGTCACCATGTGGGCGGCACCTGCACGCACACCGACTTCGACCTTCTCGGGCGTCGACACCACTCCGATGACCCGCGCACCGCGGGCGACCAGGAGTTGGGTGAGCAGCACACCGACCCCACCGGCGGCCGCGGTCACCACCGCGGTATCGCCGGCGTACAGCGGCCACGCGTCGTGGCTGAGGTAGTGCGCAGTGGCACCCTGGAACAACAGCGCGGCAGCCGTCTGGTCTGACACCGCGTCCGGGACGGGCACGAGGGCCGACGCCGGCGCGACAACGACTTCGGCATAGCTGCCCGGCACTTTGGACCAGGCCACCCGCTGCCCCGGGGCGAGCCCCTCCACGCCAGCGCCGAGCGCTTCGACCACACCGACGCCTTCGGATCCTGGCACGCGATGATCGGCGAGCGGCACGCGTCCTCGCCGCTGCATGATCTCCCAAAAATTGACGCCGGCGCGGACCACCCGGACGCGCACCTGCCCGGCCGCCGGTGCCGCGACGTCAACCTCGCGCAGTTGGGGGGTGAACGTCTCGTCCAGGACTACCTGTCGCGCCATGGTCAACCTCGGTTCATTCGGGCACGCCGGTGTCGAACACGGACATCAGTTGCGCCAGTGTTCGGTAATAGCCGACGAGCGTGGTCAGTTCGATGATCGCCTCGGTGCCGAGGACTTCCGCGTAGCGCGCGTAGTCCTCGTCGGACACCGCGCCTGCGGTCAACAGGACGCCGCACAGATCGGCGGCCGCCTGTTCGGCCGCGTCGGCGGAGGTGAAGGTACCGTGCGAGAGTTGTTCGAGTTCGGCGTCGCTGAAGCCGACGGCGCGGGCGACGCGCTCGTGGGCCCACCACTCGAACTCCGAGTCCAGGGCCGCGGCCACCAGCAGGATCCCGATCTCTCGGATCCGCGCCGTCAGGCCGGTGCGGTAGCGGATCGCCGCACCCAGTTGCTGCAGCAGGTCACCGATTCCCGGTGCGTACAACATGATTCCGAACGGCCCGTTCAGCGAGCCGTCGTCGGCCACCACGGGAAAGTGCTGCGTGCCCTTGAGGCGATCACCGCCGGTGATGCCGTCGTAGACGACCCGCTGCGCCTCGGTGAGCTCCGCCGGGGTCAGCGAGCTCAGCCGCCGGCTCACGGATGGGCCTGCGGGAACAGGAACGGGTAGGCCGGCGGAGCGTAGCTCGGTTGTCGTTTACCGACGCGACGGCCGAAAACCAGCCAGCTCAGGACAAATCCGAGCAGCCCGCCCAGCAGCGCCTGCCCGTAGCGCTCCTTGATCATGGGCACCACGAACGACATCACGTCCATGCTGGCCTCACCGGACGCCGGGGCGGCCGCCGGCGCGAAGGCCGCCGCCGGGCCCGCCGATGCCGAGGCGGGCGCGGCCCCGTTGGTGGCGGCGGCCGGCTGGGTCAGCAGCTGGGAGATGTTGGTGACGAACTGACCGATGAGCCGGTTGCTCACATCGGCGATCGCCCCGCGGCCGAACTGCGCCATCCGGCCACTGATGTCCAGATCGGTGTCGATCAGCACCCGGGTGCGGGTGTCGGTGACGGGCTCGAGCCAAGCGTGCAGCTTCGCGTTCGCCGCGGCCTGCCCCTTGGGGTCCTTCCCGGAGGCCAGGATCACCGCGCTGTGGGTGGCGTCGTCCTTCTCGGCGAACCGCGCGGTCCCGCGGAAGTGGGCCCCGATGGGCCCCACCTTGATCTTGACGTTGCCGAGGAAGTTCTCGCCCTCGATCCCGTCCAGCGCAGCCCCCGGCATGCACGGCATGATCCGTTCGAGGTCGGTCAACAGATTCCAGGTCTGTTCCAGATCAGCGTCGATCTCGAACTGGTTCTTGAGCTGCATCGCCATGCCGGGGCCTCCGTCTTCCTGGTCGCGGTCAGCCCGCGAGTCCCTCGATCACCTCGTCGGCGCCGCAGTCGAAGAACGCCATGATCCGGCAGGGGCAGGCCTCGCCGCCCTCGATCTTCCACGGGAACGCGCCGATGATGGCGCGCTGGTTCAGCACGCTCTTCAGGTCGCCGCCGACATTTTCAGCGTGGATGCAACCGTCCTGGAACGCCAGGTGGTGCATGGGGAAGATGTCGGAGGTGATCTCGCGGCCCGACATGTGGTGGGTGTAGGTGTACTCGCCGAGGAATTCCTTGTAGGACATCCCGACGTGCTCCTCGAACTTGGCCAGCAGGTCCGGGCGCATGTTGCGGATCGTGGTGTTCATCGGGTGGTCGCCGGAGCCGGCATCGATTCCCCACCAAGCGATCTCCATCTCGGCCATCCAGCGGGCCAGCCGCACGCTGCCGCCCGGGTGCATGGTGAAGTACCGGACCAGGTCCTGCTTGGGCATGCCCTGGTAGTAGTCGATGAAGCCGGTGTGGATGATCAGGATGTCACCCTTGCGCACCTCCACCTTCGAGGTGATGTGCTCGGGTTCGATGAGTTCCCAGTCCTTTACCTCGTCGGACACGTCGACGATGGCGCCGGGGTGGATCAGCTTGGTCAGCGGCAGCGACGCCATGTCCAGCCCGCCGTCGGTGCCGTGCATGGGCCCGTCGAGGTGGGTGCCGGAATGCAGCGAGCTCTCGATGCGCTGGGAGACAATCTGATTCGTCTGCAGGTTCTGGGTGTAGTACATCTTGCCGCCCGGGTACCCGACCCAGCCCGGAGTGTGGATGCCCCATGGATGGGTCAGATCGACTACGCGCATGTGATTTCTCCGCTTCCGACGAAACTCAACTGTATTGAATCTGATTCTATGTCACTGAAATTGATTTGACCAGACTGCGCAGCAGATCGGGCCGGATCGGCACCGAGACAATCGCATCCGGAATCCGCAGCGCATCGTCGACGGCCGAGGCGATCGCCGCGGCGACCGCGGTGGTCCCGCCCTCGCCCGCACCCTTGACACCCAGCGGATTGATCGGACTCGGGGCGTCCTCGGTGACCAGCGTTTCCACGTCTGGCACCTCGAGCACCGTCGGGATCAGGTAGTCCATGAACGTGGTGCACTGCGGGGTACCGTCCTCGCCGTAGAGGAACTCCTCGTAGACCGCGCCGCCGATGCCCTGGGCCACGCCGCCGGCGATCTGCCCCTCGACCAGGGTCGGGTTCAGCGACCGCCCCACGTCGTAGCCGACGATGAACCGCTCGATCGCCAGATTCCCGGTGCCCCGGTCGATCGCGACCACCGCGGCGTGCAGGCCGTAGGGGTAGGTCATGTGATCGGAGCGGAACCAGCCGTCCGCGCTCAGGCCCGGGTCCTCCTTCATCTCCCCGGCCCCGACGGGTTCGAGCAGCGCGGCGATCTCCCCCAACGTCAGGGTGCGCGAGGGGTCCTCGATGACGGCCACGGCCCCGTTGTCGATCTCGACCTCGGCCGGGCTGACCTTGAAGTGGTGCGCGGCCACGCGAATGGCCTTGTCCGCCAGCGCATCGGTGGCGTTGGCGGCCGCCGAGCCGGCCATCACGGCCAGCCGGGTGGCGAACGCGCCGCGGCCGAACTCGAACTGATCGGTGCGTCCGCGCACCACCCGGATCGTGTCGTGCGGGATCTGCAGCCGGTCGGCGACCACCTGGGCCAGCACGGTGTCCACGCCCTGGCCCACCGAAGACGCGCCGCAGGTGATCGTGACCTTGCCGGTGATGTCCACTGACACCCGGGCACCCTCGAACGGTCCGATGCCGCTCTTCTCGACGAAGTAGCCGAACCCGAAACCGACGAGTTCGCCTGCGGCGCGGCGCCGTTCGACCTCGGCGCGAATGGCGGCGAAATCGAACCGGGCCGAGACCTTGTCGAGCAGCAGCGGGTAGTCGCCGGAGTCGTGCACCAGGTGGGTGCCCATCGCCTTGATCGGCCGCTCGTAGGGCATCTGGTCGGCGGGGATGAAGTTCGTGCGCCGCAACTCGGCGGGATCCAGGTGTAACTCCCGGGCGATCTTGTCGACCAGACGCTCGCGGGCGAAGGTGCCCTCGTAGCGGCCGGGCGACCGGTAGGTCCCCGCCGGGGTCTTGTGGGTGAGCCGCACGTGCGCGGTGGCGCGGAAGTTCGGGATGACATACGGGCCCGGCAGCATCGAGGCCGTCAGCGAGGCCACCGTCGCACCGTGGGTCCGCACGTAGGCGCCCTGGTCGAGGATGAAATCGGCGTCGAGCGCCTTGATCCAGCCGTCGGCCACCCGGACCAGCGCCCGCAGCCGATGATGCTGTCCCCGTGAGTGATTCGTGGCCACCAGGTGCTCCTGGCGGTCCTCGATCCACTTGATCGGCCGGCGCAGCCGCATCGCGGCCAGCGTCACCAGCACGTCCTCGGGGTAGAGCTCGCCGCGCGGGCCGAAGCCGCCACCCACGTGGGTCTCCCGCATCACCACCTGATGCGGCGGGAGTCCCGCCATGGCCGCCACGGCGTCGCGGTTCCAGAACGGCACCTTGGCCGCGCCGTCGATCACCAGGAGTTCCTCGGCCGCGTCGTAGCGGGCCACCAGGCCGCGGCATTCCATCGGCACCCCGGTGTGGCGGCCGATCCGGGCGTCCATCTCGAAGATCCGGTGGGTCCCGGCGGCCACCAAGTCGTCGGCGTCGGCGAACGCCGCGTCGACGTCGCCGTACTCCTCGACGAAACTCGTCGCCTCCGAATCCTGTTCCGGCAGTTCCTCGCCGGTGCCGGCGGCCCAGGTGGCCTGCTCGGCGTCGACCCAAACGACCGGGTCCAGGTCGGCGTCGACGCGCGCCTCGAGGGACTCGATGTCCATCTCGACGAGCTCGGCGGCGTCCTCGGCGACGTAGGCGGAGGTGGCGAACACCACCGCGACCGGCTCGCCGACGTAACGCACGAACCGCCGCGCCAGCACCGGCTGCCGGTAGGGCAACAGCTCGGGCCGCGGCGTCAGCCGAAAACCGATGGCCGGCAACGCCTCGATGTCGGCGTGCGTCCAGGCCGCCACCACCCCGTCGACCAACAGGGCCGCCGACACGTCGACGGATACCAGGCGACCGTGGGCGATCGGCGAGCGCACCACCCGCATGTGCAACTCACCCGCGTTCGCCGTGTCGGCGGCGAAGCGGCCCGCCCCGCGGAGCAGGACCGGGTCCTCCAGACGCCGGGCGCGCGCGCCGATCATGCCAAGGTCTCGGGGACCGCGTCGTCGCCGCGCATCACCCGCTGCGCGCACAGCGTCGACTTGAGGATGTTCTGATACCCGGTGCAGCGGCACAGGTTCGACGACAGCACCTCGCGCAGTTCGTCCTCCTCGGCGTCCGGGTGCTCCTCGAGGTAGCCGGCGATCAGCGTCAGGAATCCCGGCGTACAGAAGCCGCACTGCAGACCGTGGTTGTCCCAGAACGCCTGCTGCACGGGGTGCAGGACCGTGTCGTCGGGTGCCAGCCCCTCCACCGTCCGGATCGAGGCGCCCTGCGCCTGGACCGCGAACATCAGGCAGGCGCGGATGGGCTGACCGTCGAGCAACACCGTGCACGCGCCGCACACGCCGTGCTCGCAACCCAGATGCGTGCCGGTCAGCCCGCAGTCCTCGCGCAGCGCATCGGCCAGGGTGCGGCGCGGTTCGACGTCGATGTCGTAGCGATCACCGTTGACGTAGAGGCGTAGTGAACTCATCGTGTGCTCTCCTGCGGTTCGAGTACCGATCCGGTGGACGGGCCGTCGGAGTCGACGGGGTGGCGGGCCGCGCCGATGTCGGTGCCCGCGCGGATCGCCGCGCGGACCCGGTGCGGGGTGGCGGGCAGGTGGAAGACCCCCACGCCGAGGGGACGCAGCGCGTCGCTGATGGCGTTCGCGATGGCCGCGGGCGCACCGATGGTCCCGCCCTCGCCCACCCCCTTGGCGCCGGTCAACGTCGCGGGTGACAGCGTGGCGATGTGGGCGATCTCGATGTCGGGGACCTCGGCCACCGTGGGCGGCAGGAAGTCCATCAGCGAGGTCGTCACCAGCACACCGCTGTCGTCGTAGATCAGTTCCTCGTACAGCGCGTTGGCGATGCCCTGCACCACGCCGCCATGGATCTGACCGTCGACGACGGCCGGGTTGATCAGCCGGCCGGCGTCCTCGGCCACCAGGAAGCGGGTGATCTCGACCTGCCCGGTGAGCGGGTCGACCTCCACCTCGGCGACGTGGCAGGCGTTGGCGAAGGTGCCCGACGGGTCGTAGGTCGCGACGGCCTCCAACGCGGGTTCGCCCTTGTCGGGGATCAGGTGGCTGGAATGGTAAGTGTCCCTGGCCAGCACGGCCAGATCAACGGAGCCCGATCCGCCGCGTAGGCGGGCCGCGCCGTTCTCCAGCACCACGTCGTCGGCCAGGCCGCCCAGCCGGTCGGCCGCCAGCCCGCGCAGCCGTTCGGCGAGGTCCTTCGCGGCCATCACCGACGCACCACCGGCGATCACCATCGACCGGCTCGCGTAGCTGCCCCAGCCGTACGGCGTGGCGTCGGTATCGCTGGCGATCACCCGGACCTGGTCGGGGCGCATCCCGAGCTCATCGCAGACCACCTGGGCCAGCGTGGTTTTCAGCCCCTGCCCGTGCGGTGCGGCGCCGATGCGCAGCGTCAGCCCGCCGGAGGGATCCATGGTCAGGATGACCCGTTCGAAGCCTGGGGTGATGACCGGCGCCGCCTGGGTGGGGTGCAACTCGAAGGGCTGGGAGCGGGCCGCGAACGCGGGCGTGCCGTAGCCGGTGCGCTCGGCGAAGCAGGAGAACCCGATGCCCAGGTAGCGGCCTTCGGCCAGGGCCGTGGCCTGCCGCCGCGCGAAGTCGTCGAGGTCGGCCAATCGTGCCGCGACCGCCAGGGTTTCGCGGTGCGAGGCCACGTCCAGCACCAGGCCGGTGGGCGCGCGGTGCGGGAACTCCGCGATGAGGTTGACGTCGCGGATCGCGACCTTGTCGATGCCGAGTTCGGCTGCGGCGCAGTCCATCAGCCGCTCCATGGCGAGCACCTGCATGGGCCGCGACACCCCGCGGTACGGCGCTATGGGGCACTTGTTGGTGGCCACCGCGCGCGAGCGGACGTCGTACTCGGCAACCTTGTAGGGCCCGGGCAACTCGGCCAGGGCCATCAGCGGTTCGACCGCCCAGGTCACCGGGTAGCACGAATAGGCACCCACGTCGCAGATCAGATCGCCCCGCAGCGCCAGCAACTCGCCCTCGGCGTTGAACGCGCCGGCGATGTCGTACACCTGTTCGCGGCTGTGCCAGGCCGCCAGGAAGTTCTCCTCGCGGGTCTCGATCCAGGCCAGGTCGCGGCGCAGTCGTCGCGAGGCCCACACCAGCGCGACGTCCTCGCGGGCCAGCGTCATCTTCGCGCCGAACCCGCCGCCGACATCCGGGGACACCACGCGCAGGTCGTCCTCGGCGATGCCGAGGCAGTCGGCGATGCCGGTGCGGGTGACGTGCGGCATCTGCAGCGTGGCGTGCAGCGTGCTGCGCCCGCTGTTGCGGTCGTAACCGGCATGGGCGGCACGGGCTTCCAGCGGCATCGCGCTCTGGCGTCCGGAACTCACCCGGACCGACACCACGGCGTGCGCCCCGGCGAACGCCGCCTCGGCCCCCGGCGTGCTGACCCGCCCGTCGACCATGGTGTTGGGAGCGTTCTGATGGTCGGCCGGGACCGAGTCGTGGATCAGCGGGGCGCCCTCGGCCAGCGCGTCGATCGCCGACAGGACCGCCGGCAGCGGTTCGATGTCGACCTCGACGAGTTCGGCGGCGTCCTCGGCGGCGGCCTCGGTCTCGGCGACCACGAACGCGATCGGTTCGCCGACGAAGCGGACCACGTCGGTGGCCAGGATGGGCGTGCCGACCGTCACGAAGTCGGTCCGGTGCAGCGCGGCCCGGATCGGTTGCACGCCCGCCAGATCGGCGGTGCTGAACATGGTGACACCGGGGGGCGCGCTGACCGAGACGATGCGGCCCGAGGCCACCGTGCTGCGGATGAAGCGGACGTGCGCGCAGGCGGTGTTGCGGGACGCGATGTCGGCGACGTAGTTACCCCAGCCCCGCACGATGGCGGGGTCCTCGAGCCGCGGCAGGGCGCGCCCGGTCCAGGTGGTCGGTTCGGTGGGGGCGCCGGCCATCATGCGCCGACCGTCGTCCCCAGTGCGCGGGGCAGCAGGGCGCGCACCAGGTCGCGCCGGTACGCCGCGTCGCCGTGGGTGTCGCTGGGCGGGTCCACCTCGTCGGCCGCGGCCTCGGCGGCCGCCACCAGCGCCGCGTCGGTCAGGGCCTGGCCCACCAGCGCCTGTTCGGCGGCCGCGCTGCGGAACGGCACCTCGCTGACCCCGCCGATGCTCACCCGCGCCTCGCGGACCACATCGTCGACCACACGGACCGCGGCGGTCGTCGTGACGATGCCGAAATCACCGGCGCGCCGGGCAAATTCGGCGATACCGGTGCGCCAGGTGTCGTCGAGGGCCGGCAGCGACACGCTCAGCAGCAGCTCGTCGGGCTCGAGCGCGGTGGTGAAGATGGATTGGAAGAAGTCCGCGGCGGCGATCGTGCGTTCGCCGCGCGCCTTGCTCACCGCGGTCATCTCGGCGTCGAGCAGCGAGGCCACCAGGCACCATTCGGAGGCCGAGTCGCAGTGCGCGATCGATCCGCCGAACGTGCCGCGGGTCCGGATGGGCAGGTGGCCGACGTGGGCCGCGGCGTGGCGCAGCAGCGAACCGAGCGGGCCCGGCACGGAGTTGTTCTGCACCTGCAGGTGCCGGGTCCGAGTCGTGATGACGACGCGATCGTCGACCGTGCGGATTCCGCTCAGGCCGGGGATCTGGTTGATGTCGACGAGCGTGCCGGGGCTGGCCAGCCGGAAGTTCATCATCGGCACCAGGCTCTGACCGCCGGCGAGCACCTTGCTGTCGTCGGGATCCTCGGCGAGGATCGCCAGCGCCTCCGCCAGGCTGGTGGGCGCGCGGTACTCGAAGGAGCGAGGCTTCACCAGGCATCCCCTCCGTAGGTCAGGGCGTACACGTCGGTACGTCGGTCTTCGCGGGGGCGGATGCGCTCGCCGCGGATTCGTGCGGCCCGGACCGCGTCCAGATCGATGTCGACGAGCGCCGAATCGGCCGCGGTCCGCGACAGCGGCCCGGCGAGCACCTCGCCGTAGGCGTCGCAGGCCACCGAACCGCCCAGCGTGGCCGGACCGCCGCGGGCGGCACCGGCCACCTGCGACACGGCCACCACCGCGACCTGATCCAGATTCGCCTGTGCCAGAACGGAATCCACGTGTCGGGTGCCGCCCGTGACAGGCACCGTCCGGTCGAATCCGCCGACCCACGCCGCGGGTGCGAGCACCACCTCGGCACCCCGCAGCGACATCGCCCGCAGCACCTCGACGAAGCGCAGGTCGTAGCAGATGCAGACGCCGATCCGGCCGAAGGCCGTGTCGGCCACCGGCAGTCCGAGGTCCCCGGGGGCATACGCGGCCTGCTCCTGGTCGAACAGGTGCAGCTTGCGGTAGTGCAGGACCGGCCCGTCACCGTCGACGACTACAACCGTGTTGAACACCTCGCCGTCGGCGAGTTCGGCGAAGCCGTACGCCGCCAGGCCGCCGAACTCCCGCGCCTGCGCGCTGAACGCGGCCGCGGTGGGCCCGTCCAGGGGTTCGGCCACCTGCCGCGCGAACTCGGGGTCCACCACGTAACCGCTGATCGCGAGTTCGGGCAGCACCACCAGGTTGGCGCCGGCACCGAACGCCGCACGCGTTCTGGTCAGGGCGGTTTCCCGGTTGGCATCGACCGCGCCGACGGCGACGTCGATCTGCTCGAGGGCGACTCTCACAACCGCCATAGGTGCGCTTACGTCCGTCACACGCCGAGCGTAACATTCAATCCAGTCGAAGTCATTAAGTCAGATTGAAAGAGAAGTTCGCCGCTGCCGACGGCGCCCGGCGTCAGCTCTCGTCGAGGTTCACCCAGACCGCCACCGCGCGCTCGCTGCCGGTATTGGCGATCCGGTGCGGCCGGTCCGACGAGTACGCGATGACGTCGCCGGGCTGCAGGACATGCCGCTGGCCGTCGAGTTCGATGGTCAATTCGCCGCTGATCAGCAGGCCGAACTCGCGGCCGTCGTGATGGGTGGCCGTCGGCCCGCTGGCCCCACCCAGGTCGTACTCGTTGATGGCCAGTTCCAGGCCGGCCGCGGCGTCGTTGTGGGCCACCCGCCGCGTCGTGCCCTCCCCGAGACTCACCACCGTCTGCTCGTCGAGCCGGGTGACCGGGGAGGGGTCGGCACCGTCCTTGTGGGCGAACAGGTCGTACATGTGCACCCCGAGCGCCGAGGCGACCGCCACCAAGGTGCCCACCGACGCGGTGGAAACGCCGCGTTCCAGCATGCTCAACATGGACACGCTGACCCCGGTCCGCTCCGCGACGTCGCGCAACGTCAGCCGCTGCCGCAGCCGCATGGCCCGGATCCGCGCCCCGACGAGCAGCATCGTCTGCTCGGCGGCGTCGGCGTCCCGCTCGGCGAGCGCGGTGTCCGTCGGGGCGCGTTTGGTGGTCTTCGGACTGCGGTCGGAGCCGTCGTCGTCCTTGCCCGATTTCGCGGAGGTCCGCGCGCCGGAGGCAGCGGCGCTGCTGCGCCGCCCTGCCGGTGCGGTGGTTCGAGTTGGCGTCATCAGTGCTCCGAGGGGGCTGGTAGACGGGGAGTCTGTTTCAGCTTAGGTGAACGTCCGCCATATTCCTGCGACTCGCGGCCGGAAGTCCCGCCCGATTCGGCCACCCGGCCCGAGTCTGCGCACGTCGAGGCCCGATGGGGCGCTCGGCACCCGCCGGAAAGGCTCCGGCGGGTTCGCGTACCGCTTCGAATCCGGTCGGGTCAGGCGCCGTACGGTCCGTGCGTCTCGACCTTGGCCAGCGACGCCAACCGCTGCCGGTAAAGCAGGCTCGCGGCATCCGGCACCTTGATATGCAGTTCCTCACGCAACGATTCCGGAAGCTTCTCGGGCCGTTGGCTCTCCACGATCCGGCGATCCTGCTCCATGATCGTGGTGGTGAAATCGCCGAACTTGCTGTCGGGTTCGTCGTGGGAGTGGTTGCGCGCGATGATCACGAACAGTTCGGAGGTCGTCTCGGTCCGCGGGACGGTGAACTGGGTGAGGATGGTCTCCCGACCGGTACCGATCTCGATCTTCTTGAGGTGGATGGTGAACGGCACCACCAGGGTGTATTCGTAGCGGACCTTCTGGCTGCCGCCCGCCCCGTAGAGGTCGCTGGGCTCCTCCTGCTCGAGCCAGTAATGCAGGCCGTTGCTGAGCTTTTCGACCGTGTACGGCGTGATCTCGGCGTTCTCCTCGGTGCCCAGCAGGCCGTTGTGGACGTACGGGAAGTGCGAGAAGTCCATGAAGTTCTCGACGGTGCGCGCCGCGGCGGCGTTCCACACCTCGCGGTAGGCGAAGAAGGACTTCCAGCTGGGCAGGTCGTAGACGTCCTCCGGGTAGCGCGGGATCTCGTCGCGGGGTTCCTCCATCGCCACCCAGACCAGGCCGTACCGCTCGCGGACCTGGAAGGCCGTGGCGCGCGCGGTCGACGGGATGGCCGCATCGGCCGGCCGGGACGGGATGCGCACGCACGCGCCGGTGCGGTCGTACTGCCAGCCGTGGTAGGGGCAGACGAGGGTGCCGTTGCGCACCCAACCGAGCGACAGGGCGGCCCCGCGGTGGATACACAGATCGCGGAATGCGGCCACGCCGTTCTCGTCTCGGTAAGCGACGATGTAATCGTCGAGCAGGCCGAAGCGTTTGGGCTGGTCGGTGATGTCGTCGACGGCGGCGATGGGATGCCAGAAGCCGGCAAGGGCGGATTGGGACACGGGTGGGACTCCGTTTCGAGGCGGGAAGGGATCGGAAGATTTCACGGCGTGGGCAGCGCGCTGCGCCGCCCGCGACCGCGAGGTATCTGCCGCCAGTCCCCGCCGTCGATCAGACCTCGACGAAAGAGTGCGAATCGCGAGACCACCCGCATCCCTCACCTCCGGAGCATCATCTTCAGCGTCACTCAATAACCGGCCGTGATCAGCGACAACCCTCGCGGCCGCGGTGCCGAGTTTCACTGTGGTACAGCGGAATCTGCTGGCCGGCGCCCACGATGGTCGCCCGCCTTTCAATTTGCCTGAATTTTAGGTCAGTGGGATGTGAACCGCAACACAACGCCACAAATCCCGGCCCGCATCGGCTAGGTCAGCCGAACCGCAGTTCGGCCAACGATCGGATCAACCGAGCGCGCCGCGGCAGCTCCCAGGTGGCCTCCGACCGGTCCAGCAGCGCCGCCGACAGGCCCGCCCCCAGCGCACCCTCGATGTCGTTGACGTAGGAGTCGCCGACCATCAGGCACCGCCCGGGCTCGACCTGCAGGGCGGCGCAGGAGAATTCGAACGCGCTGCGGTCGGGCTTGGCCCCGGGCAGCTCCGAGGAGGCGAACAACGGTAGGTCCAGGCCGGCGAGGAAGGTGGCGTCGACCTTGCGCTGCTGATCGGCGGCGTCGCCGTTGGTCAGCAGGCCCACCCGCAACCCGGCGTCCAGCGCCGCGCGGACCGCGGCCTCGGCATCCGGGAAGGCGCGCCACGCCGAGCGGTAGCGGGACCAGTACGCGTCGAACATCGCGTCGGCCTCGTCGTCGCCGAGTCGCACCGGGTCCAGCAGGGCCCGGATCCGGGCCCGGCGCTGCTCGAGCTTGGTGAGTTCACCACGCTGATAGCGCGCGTAGTACCGGCTCTCGAGCACCTGCCAGGCGGCCGCGAGCTCCTCGGGGGCCAGGGCCAGCCCGACATCGGTCCCCCAGTGCCGCAGCGCATCCGCCGCGGCGCCGCGGTGATCCAGCAGCGTGTCGTCGAGGTCGAACAGCACCGCCTCGCAATGGACTTCGCTCACCCGCCGGCCGCCGTTGCCATAGCGCCTCCTTCGCCGAGAGTGCAATAGTCCGAGGGAACTTCATCCAATCTAGATGCACGCAGCGCCCGGCGGCACCCGGCCCGCCCCGAGTAAAGTTCAGTAGATCAGAAAAGTTGTTTGACTGTATTGAAACTGATGCTAGCCTTGCGCCGTGGCTGAACAGCAGACGACGACGCCGGGTATGCGAGTCATCACCCGCGACGAATGGGGCCCCGACCAAGGACTGATCGAGGGCGGCACCTGGTTCGAGATGGTGGGTCCGGCCTCGGGCGCGAAATGCCGTGGGCTCTACGACCTTCAGTTCGAGCAGGACGGTCGGTCGAAGCTGCTGACGCACCCCACCGAAGCCGCGTATTACGTTGTCGGCGGGTCAGGTTCGATCGTGCACGACACGACCGGCGACGCCCAACCGTTGGCCGAGGGCTCGATGGTGCACGTGCGTCCCCACACTCCGTACCGGCTGACCGGCGCGGCGGGCACCCGCCTGGTCGGCGGCCCCTGCCCCGGACAGGATTCGATCACCGGCGCCCCCGTCATCCCCGCGCCCGCCGCGGACACCTGGCCCGTCATCTCCGTGCACCACCGCGACAAGCCCGGCCTGATGGTCCCGTTCATCTCGCAGGACGCCCGCCTCGTGGTGTGGCTCGGCATCGGGGCCGTAGCCGCCAACATGAACTACGTCGTGCTGCAACCGGGTGAGCGCAACAAGGAACACGTGCACGCCTACTCCGAGGACACCATCCACATCCTGGAGGGCCGCGGCACCGCCGAGAACGTCACCACCGGTGAGAAACTCGCGTTCGGCCCCGGCGATACCATCCACATCGAGATCGGCTTCTGGCACGCCGTGGCCGCCGACCGTGGTGAGCGCATCGTCAGCGTCGGTGGTCCCTGCCCCGCCGATGTCGACATGCTCCGCGCGGCCGGCGTCGACGTCGACCAGATCGAGCTTCCCCCGGACGCGGCACTCCCGGTACCTGGAGCCGTGTCCGGAAGCTGAACCGCAGGCAACTACCGGAGACGTTGTGCAGCGAAGGGAGTCTGGCTCATGTACGACGTGCTGGACGACCTCGTGAAGTGGTGGTCCGCCGGCGAATCCGTCGGCGTGGGCACCGTGGTGGCCACCTTCAAGTCCGCGCCCCGTCCCCCGGGCGCCTCGATGCTGGTCGGTCCCGACGGCAGCGCCGCCGGTTCGGTCTCCGGGGGTTGCGTGGAGGGCGCGGTCTACGAACTCGCCCGCGCGGTCGTCGGCACCGGGGAGCCGGTGCTCGAGCGCTACGGCGTCTCCGACGATGACGCCTTCGACGTCGGGCTCACCTGCGGCGGCATCCTGGACGTGTTCGTCGAGAGCATCGACCGGCGGACGTTCCCGGAGTTCGGCGAGCTGGTCGCCATGGTGCGCGCCGAGCAACCGGTGGCGCTGGCCACCGTCATCGCCCATCCCGAAGCCGAGCGGGTGGGTCGACGGCTCATCGTGCCGGCGAACGGGGACCCGATCGGGACGCTGGGCTCCGCGCACGCCGACAATGCCGTCGCCGCAGACGCTTTGGGGCTGCTGGCCGCGGGAACCAACGCGACGCTGCACTACGGTCCCGACGGCCAGCGCCGCGGCGACGAGATGGGCGTGTTCGTCTGGGCCTTCGCGCCGAAACCCCGGATGCTGGTGTTCGGCGCCATCGACTTCGCGGCCGCGGTGGCCCGGGTCGGCACCTTCCTCGGCTACCGCGTGACGGTCTGCGATGCGCGGCCGGTCTTCGCCACCAGGAGCCGCTTCCCGGGGATCGACGACGTGGTGGTGCAGTGGCCGCACCGCTATCTGGGCGCCGAGCACGCGGCCGGCCGCATCGACGCGCGCACCGTCATCGCGGTGCTCACCCACGACCCCAAATTCGATGTTCCGCTGCTCGAGATCGCGCTGCGGATGCCGGAGCTCGGATACATCGGCGCCATGGGGTCCCGGCGCACCCACGAGGACCGGCTGGACCGGCTGCGCAGCGCCGGGCTCGCCGAGGCCGAGATCGCCAGGCTGTCCAGTCCGATCGGCCTGGACCTCGGCGCGCGCACGCCCGAGGAGACCGCGATCAGCATCGCCGCGGAGATCATCGCCACGCGGTGGGACGGCAGCGGACGGCGGCTGGCCGAGACGCGCGGGCCCATCCACCGACATGCCATCCACCGACATGCGGAAGCGCGGTGATTCCCCCTGGTTCCGTACCCCTGGCTCACCTGAAATCGCCTTTGTACCAACCCACCCGGAGGTGTTTGAATTGCTGACGCAGATGAACTGCCGCCTGCCCGATGGCTCCTGGAAAGAGCTGCCCGCCGAGGAGGTCTTCGACCTCTGGCTCGACCCCGAGCACACCGCGGTCGTGTCGATCGACATGCACCGCGGTCACGTCGGACCCGAACCGGAACTCCCCTGCCCCGCACCGCGAGCCCGCGACCGCATCGCCGCCCACAACGTGTTCCACTCGGCGGCACGGGAACTGCAGGTTCCGGTCATCCACGTGCAGCACTGGCAGCGCCACGGCGGCATTGACGACCTGAACTCCAAGGCCCACAACCGGCGCGCGAACTGGCGGGTGCTCTACCCGCTTTTCCTGCCCGAGAACCAGCTCACCGACGAGCTGAACTGGGAGGGCACCAAGTGGCTCGACCTGATGGTCGAGGAGGATCCGCGGGACTACTACATCCGCTCCAAGAAGCGCCTGTCGGCCTTCTACCCCACCGACCTCGAGTTCCTGCTGCGCCAACTCGACGTGCACAACGTGGTCCTGGACGGCACGCTCACCGACTGCTGCGTGCTCAACTCGGCGTTCGACGCGGCCAACCGCGACTTCCGGGTCATCGTCCCGCCGGACCTGACCGCCGGGCTGTCGGAGGAATCCGAGGAGCAGGCACTCGCCGTCATCGCGCGGCACCTCGGCCTCGTCCTCAACGCACCGGCAGTGGTGCGGGAGTGGGCCGCCCGCCGCGAGGCACCGGTCCCGGCGGGCTTCGCCGAGGCCGAGACCGCCGGCGAGGTGGTCGCGGCCACCCGCGCGGCCACGGTGTAGTTCGCTCACCAGGCAGTCCGCGGCCACCCGTTGGCATTCGACACAATTCGAGGAGCACTGAATGTCCGATCTGGCTGAGCCCACGCCGCCCCGCAGCGCGGGACGTCCGATCCTCACCGTCGGGTTCGACGAGCGCCTGTCGCCACCGCGCACGGCGCTGTTCGGCCTGCAGCACCTGCTGGCCCTGACCGGGATCTGGCTGTTCCCCGCGTTGATCGGCGCTGCCCTCGACCTGTCGCACGAGCAGACGGGGTGGCTCACGCAGGGCTGTCTGTTCATGACCGGACTGATCACGGTGCTGCAATCGAGTCGGTTGCTGCGACTGCCGATCGTGCAGGGTCCGACGGCGGCATTCATGCTCGCGATCATCGCTGCCGGCAGCACTTTCGGCCTGGGCACCGCCTTCGGTTCGATGTTCGTGGCGGGGCTGATCTTCGCGGCGCTGGCGCTGCCGCTGCGCAGGCTCGGCCTGTTCGGACACATCGCGAAGCTGGTCGCCAACCCGATCCTGCTCGGGACGCTGCTGCTGATCATCGGCGCCCAGTTGGCCTCGATCGGGCTGAGCGGGTGGTTCGGCACACCCGGGAACCCGGGGCACGGCTGGCCGTTCTTCCTGATCAGCATCGTGACGGTGCTGGCGGTGATCGGCTTCGCCGTGTTCGGCGGCGACACCATCGTCCGGCGCGGGGCCATCTTCTGGGGCATCGTCGTCGGCACCGTGGTCGCATTCCTCACCGGGGTGTGGTCCCTGCCGGCCGTCACCGGGACCGCGCTGGTGGCGCCACCGCAGTTGCTGCCCTTCGGGTTTGGCGTCGCCTGGCCCGCGGTGGTGCTGATGCTGATCGCGTTCCTGCAGGCCGGCGCCGAGTCCGCGGGCATGTATCAGCTGGTGGGTAGCTGGGGTGGGCAGCGGGTGGATGTCGACCGCACCAACCGCGGCCTGTTCACCGAGTTCGCCGGCACCGCGGTGGGTTCGCTGTTCTGCGGCATCGGCACGACCTCCTACCCGGAGAACGCCGGCATTGTCCGGATGTCCGGGATCGGCAGCCGCTTCGTCACGCTGACGGCCGGCGCGGCCGCCCTGGTGCTGGCGTTCGTGCCGGCCGTCGGGCTGTTCATCGCGGGGTTGCCGTTGCCGGTGCTCGCCGCGGCCTCCACCATCCTGTTCGGCATCATCGCGCTGTCCGGGGTCCAGATGATGAACAACGTGCACTGGGACGAGTTGAACCTGATGGTCGCGGCCCCGGCGTTCATCATCGCCCTGGGCACCGCCCACCTGCCCGAGGACATCCTGGCGGTGCTGCCCGACTCGGTGGCCAGCGTCGTCACCACACCCATGATGGTCGGCGTAATCCTGTTGTTCGTACTGCATCTCGTGCTCAACGTCGGCGTGCGGCGGCTGTTGAACCGCCCCGAGGCCACCGAGCCGCCCCTGGTGGTCCCCGCCATCGGGACCGAGTGATGACCGCGCCCGCCCGGTCCACGCTCTTCGCCCCGGCCGCCCTGGGCCCGGTGCCGCTGCGCAACCGGTTCATCCGCGCGGGCACCGGCGAATCGATGGCCGACCCGGCCGGGCGCATCGGCGACGAGTATGTCGCCCTGCACGAGAACCTGGCCCGCGGCGGGGTGGGCCTGGCCTTCACCGGGCACATCTTCAGCCACCTGCGGGGCCGGTACGGGGATCTGCAGGCGGGCCTGCACCAGGACTCCTCGATCCCCGGCTTCGCCCGGGTCACCGAGGCCGTGCACCGCCGGGGCGGGCGCATCTTCGCCCAGATCGCCCACGCCGGCAGCCAATCGATGTCGTTCGCCACCCGGCCGCTGGCGCCGTCCGCGGTGGACAACGTCATGACCGGCCGTCGTGTCGAGGCCGCCACCGACGACGAGATCCACGAAGCCATCGACGGTTTCCGCCAGGCCGCCCGGCGGGCCGTGGAAGCCGGCTTCGACGGGGTGCACCTGCACGGCGCCAACGGGTATCTGATCAGCGAGTTCCGCTCGCCGCTGACCAACACCCGCGACGACGACTGGGGCGGCACCCGGGAGCGGCGCGACCGCTTCCCGGTCGAGGTCATCCGGGCCATCCGCGCCGAACTCCCGGCGGGCATGGGCCTGACCATGAAGGTCGGCCTGGCCGATCTGGTCGACGAACCCGGCGGGCTCACCGTTCCGGACGCGATCGAGGGGGTACGGTCCTTCGTCGCGGCCGGACTCGACGGCGTGGAGGTGTCGTCGAACCTGATGAGCGACTACGTGAGCGCCTCCATCCGCGGCTATGTCGCGGTCGATCGTCGCCGCGCCCTCGAAGATCTGCTCTTTCACCGGCTACACAAGAAGCCCGAACCCGAGGCCTACTTCCTGCCGTTCGTCGACGCGCTGCGCGCGCAGGTCGACACCACCATCATCCTGGTCGGCGGCATGCGCCGGGTCACCACGATGGCCGCGCTCGTCGAATCCGGTCGGGCGGAATTCATCTCGATGGCGCGGCCCTTCATCCGGGAACCCGACCTGGTGCAGCGGCTGGCCGGCGGGCAGCGCACCGCCCCGGCATGCGTGTCCTGCAACATCTGCCTGATGCACGACGAGCACCACGCGCTGCGGTGCTGGCGCACGCCGCGGATGAATCTGCTCCGCCACGCCAAGTACCGCTTCAGCGGCGGCTTCAAGGGCAAGGGATCGGGCCGCAAGCCGGCCGCCGGCGACCGCTAGCCGCTCAGGAGGTGCGGCGCACGCGGCGGCCGAACGGGGCGCGGTGGTCGCGGAGCCGGTCGCGGTCCTCTTCGGTCAGTCCGCCCCAGGTGCCGTAGTGCTCGGGGAAGGCCAGGGCGTGTTCGCGGCATTGGCGTAGCACCGGGCAGCTTTTGCAGATGGCCTTGGCCATGTCCTGTCGGGAACGCCGCCGCTTGCCGCGTTCGCCGTCGGGGTGGAAGAACAGGGCGAGATCGTGTGCCAGGCAGGCGGCCTGGTGTTGCCATTCCCAAGATTCCGACATTGTCTCAACCGAAGAAGTGGTCAATGGGTTCTCGAATCAGTGTGCGACGCCGAAGAACAACTCTTCGAGTGCGCCTTCTTCCAGCAAGTCGGTGGCCGCCATCGCGGGCCCCAATGTGCCGTCGGACATGAAGTGCACCTTGTCGACGGCGGGCAGGCAGATCCGGGGGTGTTCCTCGATGATCCACAGCACCCCGGCGCCGCCGTCGCGCAGGCGCTGGATGTCGACGATCCGTTCGGCGACGATCAGCGGCGCCAGGCCGGTGGTCGGTTCGTCGAGCATCAGCAGCGACGGCGAGCTGACCAGCGCGCACGCGATGGCCAGCATCTGGCGCTCCCCACCGGAGAGGGTGGCGGCGGCCTGCTTGATCCGTTCCTGCAGGCGGGGGAACTGTCCGAGGACCTCTTTGGTGATCGCCCGCGCTTCCGAGAGGCTGCCGCGGCAGGAGACCTGGAGGTTCTCCTGCACCGACAGTTCGGGGAAGACGTTGCCCTGTTGCGGGACGAAACCGATGCCGAGTTCGGCGATCCGGTTCTGCGGGACCGCGCCGAGATCGTTGCCCTGGAAGGTCAGCGACCCGCCGACCACCGGCAGCGAGCGCGCGATGCACTTCATCAGCGAGGACTTGCCCGCGCCGTTGGGGCCCACGATGGCGACGATCTCGCCGGCGGCCACCGTGAGATTGGCGTCGCGGACGACGGTCAGCGGTCCGTAACCGGTGCTCAGGTTCTTGGCCTCAAGCAACATCGGATTCGGCTCCTCCCAGATAGATTCGCTTCACGTTGGGGTCGTCGCTGATCTGCTCCGGTGTGCCGGAGGCGATGACCGCGCCGGACTCGAGCACGTGGACGCGCGCGGCCAGTTCCAGCACGAAGCTCAGGTTGTGGTCGATCACCAGCACACCGATGCCGCGGGCGGCGATGTCGCGGATGACCTCGGACAGGGTTTCGATCTGGTTGACCGTCATGGCCGCGGCGGGTTCGTCGAGCAGCAGCATCCGCGGTTCGAGCGCGAGCTGGCGCAGGATCTCGACCAGCTTGGCGTCCCCGGGGGACAGATCGGCCATCGAGCGGTCACCGAGGTGGGCCGCATCGGCCTTCTCCAGCTGCGCCCAGGCGGCGTCCAGTGCCTCGCGGCGGCGACGACGGTCCTTGCGCCAGTTCACAAACGGCGACCACGGGTAGTCCAGGTCGGTGCCCGCGGTGGCCAGCGCGACGTTCTCGACGACGGTCATCGAGCTGAACCCCACCGGCGTCTGGAACGTGCGCACCAGCCCGGCGCGGGCCACCTTGTAGGCGGGTAGCCCGGTCAGGTCCTGGCCGTCGAACCGCACCCGGCCGGTGTAGGGAGTGCCGAAGCCGGAGATCACGTTGAACAGCGTGGTCTTGCCGGCGCCGTTGGGGCCGATCAGCGCGGTGATCTCGGCGGTGGAGATCGTGATGTTCACCTCGCGCAGGGCGCGCACCCCGCCGAATGACTTGTTGACGTCGGTGATCTCGAGCTCAGGCGTTGCGGTCATGTGCGCTCCCGGTGAGGATCGGATCCGAAGCCGGCGCCGCCTCGGCGGTGCCGGCGGGTTGGGGTCCCGGCCGCTGATAGCGGCGTCGCAGCCGGGCGAAGGTGCCCGCCTCCGACAGCAGCCCGGCCGGCCGCCAGCGCAGCACGATGATGAGCAGCAGCCCCACCAGGGCCGGGTGCGCCGCGGCGTGCAGGTTGGCGAATTCGGCTGGGACATGGACGAGTCGGACGAGTTCGCTCATGCCGGTGAGCAGCAGCGCGCCCAGCACCGGCCCGAAGCGGCTGCCGAGCCCGCCGATCACCAGTCCGGCCCACAGCGTGAAGGTCAGATGCGAACTGAACACCGAGGGCACCAACGCGCCCAGCATCCAGGCGTAGGCCGGTCCCACGAACAGCCCGCACATGACACCGACGGTGGCGTAGGTCGACAACCGCAGCGTCTTGATCTTCTTGCCCATCGCCATCGCCAACGGTTCGTTGTCGCGGGCGGCGCGCAGCGTGGCCCCGTAGGACGACGTCGCCAGCCGCGAGCAGATGCCGAAGACCACCGCGGTCAGCGCCATCGTCAGGATCAACCGCACGTAGGGGTAGCCGTCGATGGTGAACTGGAACTCCCACGGCTTGACGATCGTGGTCAGCCCGAATGTGCCTCCGGTGAGGCCCTTTTGGATGACGATGAGCTGACGCAGGATCTCGGCGAAGGCGAACGTGGTGATCAGGAAGTACTCGCCGCGCAGCCGTAGCGCCGGCCAGCCGAGCAGCAGTGCGACCAACCCGGTGATGACCCCGGCGCCGAGCATGCCCAACGGCCAGGACAGGCCCAGCCCCGGCACCGAGGCATCCGGGGCGGTGGTCAGCAGCACGTAGGAGTAGGCGCCGACACCGATCAGCCCGGCGATCCCGAGATCCCACATGCCGCCCCAGGCCGCCTCCAGGTTCAGCAGCTGGGCCGCCATGGCGAAGACCAGGGCCAATGTGGCGATCGTGACGAGGAACTCGATGGAGATCATACCGCCGCCTCCTTGCGCGACTGGAAGGAGAACAGGCCCTGCGGACGGACCAACAGCACTCCGATGAGGATGGCGAAGGCGACGATCGGGCGGTAGGCCGTGTCGATGACCAGCGCGCTCATGTCCATCACGATGCCCAGCACCAGCGCCGCGGCGATGACGCCGAGGATGTTGCCCGTGCCGCCCAGAACCGCTGCCGCCAGCACCAGAAGGATGTAGCCCCAACCGGATTCGGTAGACACCGAGCCCAGGATGCCGGTCATGATGCCCGCGATCGCGGCCAGCGCACCCGAGATCGCCCAGACCGTGCTACTGACCCGGCCGATGGCCACGCCGCGGATCTGGGCCAGCTCACGGTTGGAGGCCACCGCTCGGATGTCGCGGCCGACGCCGGTGCGACCGAGCAGCAGCCACAGCCCGCCGATGACCACCACGGCCACCAGCAACATGATGATCTCGCCGGGAGCGACATGGAACGGTCCGATGTGCTGCGCGGCCCCCAATTCGATGGAGAACACCCGTAATTCGGTGCCGAACAATGCAATCATCGCCGCATACGTCAAGAACGCCAGGCCCACCGAGGTGAACAGCAGCACGTTGGCCCCGCGATGCTTGACCGGGTCGAAGAGCACCTTGCCGCACGCCACGGCCAGCGCCGAGGTGATCAGCACCGACAGGCCGATACCCGCGGCGATACCGAACATTTCGCCGAGGGCCACCGCCAACAGTGCGCCCAACGCCATGAACTGGCCGTGCGCGATGTGCAGGAAGCGTTCGGTGTTACGCAGCAGCGCAAAACCCGACGTCGCCACCGCCAGCATCGCGCCGGTCAGTAACCCGAATAGCAGGTTGTCCAACGGTTTACCTTTCCATCGATCGGTCGAACCCCCCGCAGCCGCGCCGGCCCGGCGCCGTGATCACTCAGGACGCAGCGCGGGATCCACTTCGACCTGCTCGCCCGGCGTCCACACGCCGTCCTGGACGGTCAGCACCGCCAGGATCGGCGACTGCAGGTTGCCGAACTCGTTCATGTCGAGGTTGCTCGAGGCCCCCTCGAAGTCGATGTCCTCGCCGTTGGCGAGCGCTTCCTTGCCCTCGGCGAAGGAGTACACCTTCTTGCCGGGCGCGCTGGCGACGTCGATGATCTTGCCGGCCACTTCGGGGCCGTTGGTGCTCTGGGCGGCCTCCATGGCCAGCGCGAACAGGACGTACTGGTCGTAGTTGTTGGCGTCGTACATGCCGGGTTCCGGCACGCCGCCGGTCGCGGCCTGGAAACGCTCCGCATACGACTTGTAGGCGGGGCTGTCGAGGTCGAAGGCGGTCAGCGCCGCGGTGAGCTGATCGGCGTTGGGCAGCGCCGCCACGTCGTCGGTGATCAGGTCCGGGGAGACGTAGATCGGCACGTCGTAACCGCGCCGGGCGATCTCGCGCAGGATCGGGATGCCCGCCTCCACACCGGTGCCCAGGTACAGCGCATCGGGCTGCCCCTCGAAGGCCTTGGCCACCTCGCTGTTGTAGGACGCGGCCTTGGGCTCGACGGTCACCGAGTTCACGGTGCCCCCGGCCCTGCGGAAGGCCTCGGTGGCCACCTCGGCCGGGCCGGACGCGCCCTCGGTGTTCTGCACGATCATGGCGAGGTTCTGCACGCCCGCGTCGCGGGCCACCTGGGCGATGATGATGCCGGCGTCGCTGTCGGAGGCCGCGACGCGGAAGGAGAACTTGCCGCCCTTGTCGTCGAGGAAGGTGGTCCCGCACGACGAGCAGATGTTGGGCAGCTGCCGCTGCTCGATCTGATCGAAAAGCGCTACCTGACCGTCGGATTCCAGGCTGCCGAGCACCGCGGCCTTGTTCACCGACGTCAGCTTGGAGAAGCCGGACACCGCCCCGTCGACCGTGGACCGGTTGTCCTCGGTGACCAGCACGACGTTGCGGTCCATGACGCCACCGGCGTCGTTGATCTCGTCGATGGCGATCTTGGCCGCGGCGATGGCCGGCGGGGTGAACGGCGCGTAGTTACCGGTGACCCCGATCAGCTGCCCGAAGACGATGTCACCCGATGACGAGGCCGCGCCCCCGTTCGACCCGCGGTCCGAGCCGTCGGCGCAGGAAGTCAGGGCCAGCGCGAGGGCCGCGCCGACCGCGATCCCGCGGCAACAGGATTTCAATTTCATTTCATGACCTCCGACACTGAGCTGATGCTGCGACCGTTCGTGACCGCGACCGTTTGCGGTGTGGCTGAGCGTACAATGGCATTGAAACTATGGCGCCTGGTTGCGTAACAACCACGTAAAACTCTGCTCCATGCCCTTGGAAGTTCAAACCGATTGAAAGGATAAGGCAGTGTGATTCAGATCGCAAGGGCCCGCGTCGTGTGGCTGAATCGACCTTACCGGCTGCGGCCACCGTACTATCTGTGACCTACCCAACACCGGCCTTTTGATCCGACTGAACAAGTTTCTCGGGCACAGACCGGCCGGCGATCGGGCGGCACCCAGCCCCCGGGCGCCGCCGCCGACTCGACTGTTGGTGCGGAGCAACACCTTTCGCCGGCCCGGATCGCCGTGTAAGCTACGCTGAAATTTCTGGCCCAATTTTCATTGCCATTGACAACTCGGGGGAGACACACGTGAGCGGTTCCGGAACAGGCGCGCTGCTGGGCGTTCAGGCGGCGTCGGAGTTGATGAACCGCGAACTCGGCACACGCATCCGGCGAATCCGGACCGAACGCGGCCTCACCCTCGGCGACGTCGCGCAGAGCACCGGCCTGAGCGCATCGATGCTGTCCATGCTCGAGCGCGGGAAGACCGGTGTATCGGTGGGGTCCCTGGTCGCGGTGGCCTCCGCGCTGGGCGTCGCCATCGGTGATCTGTTCCAACCGACGCGATCACCGGAACTCTCGCTGGTGCGCTTCGATCAGCAGCAGGAGTTGAGCATCGGCCCCGGGATCAGCCGGCGCGTCATCCAACGCAGCCGCACGCACGGCCTCGAGGTCGCCATGTTGACGCTGGCCCCCGGGACCCACACCGGCACCGAGTTGGTCCGGCACGAAGGTCAGGAGATCGTCGTCGTGCAGGAGGGCACCCTCACCGTCGAGATCGCCGACAGTAGTAACGAACTCGAGGTCGGTGACTCCCTCCGCCTCAACGCGGAGGTGCCGCACCGCTTCGTCAACCGCGGCAGCCGCCGCTCGCGGGTGCTGCTGGTGGCACAGGCGATGTCACAACCCCGAACGTCCCAACCCCGAACCGGGCACTAGCCCCAGAGTCCCCAAGGAATCGACCGTGATTCAGACAGTGCGTGGAGTGATTTCCAGGAAGAAGGGCGAGCCGGTGGAGCTCGTCGACATCGTGATCCCCGACCCGGGTCCCGGGGAGGTGGTCGTCGACATCATCGCCTGCGGGGTCTGCCACACCGACCTGACCTACCGCGAAGGCGGCATCAACGACGAATACCCCTTCCTGCTCGGCCACGAAGCCGCCGGCACCGTCGAAGCCATCGGCGACGACGTCACCAACGTCGCCATCGGCGACTTCGTCATCCTCAACTGGCGCGCGGTCTGCGGACAATGCCGGGCGTGTAAACGCGGCCGCCCGCACCTGTGTTTCGACACCCACAACGCCACCCAGAAAATGACCCTCACCGACGGCACCGAACTGACCCCGGCGCTGGGGATCGGGGCCTTCGCCGACAAAACCCTCGTCCACCAAGGCCAATGCACCAAGGTCGACTCCAACGCCGACCCGGCCGTGGCCGGCCTGCTGGGCTGCGGCGTGATGGCCGGCATCGGCGCCGCCATCAACACCGGCAACGTCAGCCGCGACGACACCGTGGCCGTCATCGGCTGCGGCGGCGTCGGCGATGCCGCCATCGCCGGAGCCGCCCTCGTCGGCGCCAAACGCATCATCGCCGTCGACACCGACAACACCAAACTCGACTGGGCCCGCGACTTCGGCGCCACCCACACCATCAACGCCCGCGAACTCGACCCCATCGAAACCATCCAGGACCTCACCGACGGCTTCGGCGCCGACGTCGTCATCGACGCCGTCGGGCGTCCCGAAACCTGGAAACAAGCCTTCTACGCCCGCGACCTGGCCGGCACCGTCGTCCTCGTCGGCGTCCCCACCCCCGACATGACCCTCGAAATGCCCCTGGTCGACTTCTTCTCCCGCGGCGGAGCACTCAAATCCTCCTGGTACGGCGACTGCCTACCCGAACGCGACTTCCCCACCCTGATCGACCTCTACCAACAAGGCCGCCTGCCCCTCGACAAATTCGTCACCGAACGCATCACCCTCGACCACGTCGAAGACGCCTTCCACAAAATGCACGCCGGCGAAGTCCTGCGCTCGGTGGTCGTTCTCTGAGACGGTGCGCATGGCCCGGGAGCAGTACACTGGCGTACCCGCTCCCCGAATACACCCCGCCATGCGCACTGAATTCCACGAACGACTCGACGCCCTGACCACCGAGGCCAGCGCCATGTGCGCCCTCGCGGCCTCGGTGATGCGGCATGCGAATACGGCGTTGCTGCGGACCGACGAATTCGATTCGGCGGCAATGCAGTCGGAACTGTCCGACCTGCACGCCAGGAATCGGCATCTGGAGCGCTCCGCCCTGGTGACGTTGGCCTGCGAAGCGCCGGTGGCCAGCGATCTGCGCTTCGTGGTGACGGCGTTGCACATCGGCGCCGATGCCGACCGGATGGGCGATCTGGCCGACCACGTCGCGCGGGTGGTCGAACGTCGGCACCCCGAACCCGTCGTCACCGACGCCGTCAGCGGCTACTTCATCAAGATGGGCCGCAACGTCGTCGACCTGGCCGAGGCCGCGGCGGGGATGGTGCTCGACGGCGACACCGCGCGCGCCGATCAGATCCGCGAAACCGACGAGTTCGTCAACGAATTGCATCGGCGACTGTTCGCGGTGCTGATGAGCCCGGATTGGGACGGCGGCGTCCAGCGTGCCGTCGACCTGATCCTGCTGGGCCGGTTCTACGAGCGCTTCGGTGACCACGCGAAGGGCATTGCGAACCGAATTGTGTTCCGCACCACGGGAATCAGCCCGCTGCGGTCGGACACCGACTCCTAGTCCTCGATACCTGGCGTCCTCGATACCTGGCCCGCCGCCGCAATCCCCCCGCCGATGTTTAGCCTCGATCCGTGGACTGAAGTGGTTGATGTGTCTGTTGTGGCTGTTTTTCGGTCTGCAGGGGTGTGAGCACGAGGTAGTCGCTGGTCTGTCCAGCTT
>Ga0265293_10001992_pt1 | contig 42768 bp, 44 predicted proteins | sample Munlanlewell138R_FD_192505 | JGI IMG/M metagenome (GOLD analysis project Ga0265293, IMG submission 192505) | Leachate microbial communities from a municipal landfill in Southern Ontario, Canada - Leachate well 138R | ecosystem: Engineered > Solid waste > Landfill > Unclassified | place: Canada...
TTACAACACCGACCTAAATCACTTGCCTTTAATTCCCTACTTGGATTTACCCTGGGCGACGGGCGGCGAAGGTGTAGAGGGTTTTGATCTGATTGTGGGTAGCGATATTTTGTACGAGCCAAACCACGCGCAGTTATTAGTGGGATTAATTGCACGTATTGCCAAGCCGGTATCTACTGTACTGATCAGCTGTCCCGGTCGTGGGCATCGCAACAAATTTAGCAGCAGCATGGAAGCGCTAGGCTATAAACTAACAGAGACGCGTCTGGCTTTTAGTGAGGGCGAGTTACCGCCATTTAAAGGTCGCTTGCTTAGCTACCAGCGCGAAGGGCTGATTGTTTAAGTAAGCGTCGAATAATTACTCCAGCTGCTTGAACCAGAGTGCTGTTTAACGCATCTAAGCCAGACAGGATGGTAAAAGGGCGTTAAAACTAATACTGCCATCGGTGTTAAGCAGAAACTGTGGTGCCAATTACGTCTTTCGCTGATTCGCCTCGCTGACGCCCGCTCTTAGGTTGTTGTGCTCAATCCTGTCTTCCTTGCTAACATTGTACAGTGTTTTCTTAGAGTTCAGTTTATGCAGAGAAAAATCCGTTTTTATTTTGTTCGTTTACTGGCTTTGCTGAGCTTGCTGGTTGCCAGTGTGTCGGCGCAAGATGTGTTAGAGCATGTGCACTCGTTGCCGAGTGCCGCAGGCGCAGCGCAGGTGCAGGTTGCTGAGGGTCGACCCACACTGATAAAACTGTGGGCGAGCTGGTGCCCGCTGTGCTTGGCGCAAATGGAAGAAACGCAAGAGTGGGCGGTTGCTTCTGATTTTGAAGATATCAATTTACTCACTCTCGCATCACCTGGTGTGCTGGGGGAGCAAAAGACGGTAGCCTTTAATCAGTGGTATCAGGGATTGGATTACCCAGCGCTGCCCGTGTTATTAGATGAGCAAGGCGTGTTGGTTAAGTTTGGGCGCATTCAGGTGTATCCAAGTTGGCTGTTATTCGATGAACAAGGGCATTTGTTACGCTTGGTGCAAGGCAGTCTAGGTAAGCAACAGGCTGTGGCTTTACTCGCCGACCCAACTATAGAGCTAGAGCAGCAGGCAGGTAGTTTGATCAAGCGACGCAACAAACAAGAGCCGGACAAGCAGGAGATAACTGATATGCAAACTAAAGACATTTATTTGGCGGGTGGTTGTTTTTGGGGGGTAGAAGCTTATTTTGAGCGCATCGAGGGAGTGGTGAACGCTGTATCAGGCTACGCCAATGGGCGCACGGAAAACCCCAGTTACAATGACGTTATCTACAAGAATACCGGCCATGCAGAAACGGTGAAGGTGACCTATGACCCGACAAAAGTGGGTTTGACTGAGCTGTTACAGCACTTTTTCCGTATTGTGAACCCAACCACTCTGAATCAACAGGGCAATGACCGCGGCACCCAGTACCGTAGCGGTATTTATAGCAATGATAAACATGAGCAAGCGTTAATTGCTGCTGCGCTGGTGCAATTGCAGCGTAAATACGAGGTGCCGGTCGTGATTGAAAATCTACCGTTAAAGCACTTTTATCCGGCGGAGGACTATCATCAGGATTATCTGACTAACAATCCAAACGGTTACTGCCATGTTGATTTGCGCTTGGCCGATGAGCCATTGCCAGAAGCGGTTCTCGAACCTGCGTTTACTGTAGAGGACTACCAAAAACCAACGGCAGAAACGTTAAAGAGCATACTCACGCCAGCGCAGTATCAGATTACTCAGGAAAGCGGCACCGAGCGTGCTTACACCCATGAGTACGACAAGCTCTTTGCTCCGGGAATTTATGTGGATGTGGTCAGCGGTGAGCCTTTGTTTAGCTCGCGGGATAAATATAACGCGGGGTGCGGCTGGCCTAGTTTTAGTAAAGCCATACAAGAGCAATATATTACTAAGCAAGATGATTACGGTTTTAATATGCATCGTGTGGAAGTGCGTAGTCGCATGGCCGATTCACACCTAGGGCATTTATTCCCTGATGGTCCGCGCGATCAGGGGGGGTTACGCTACTGTATTAATGGTGACAGCCTGTTATTTATTCCGCTGGAGGAGATGCAGGCGCGTGGTTATGGAGCTTGGATCGACAGGGTAAAGTAGGTGAAATTTGCTGTACTGTGAAAGTCATAATTGCAAGCTAAAAAAATATAAAAAAGGCTTGATTTTTCAAATTTCACCAAGCGTTAAAATAAGTTGTGCACATACAGAGTAAAGTTAATAAATCACTTGAGCTGAAATGGATAAAGCAGAGCAGTGCGCACATTGACTTTTCTAACTACTTGAATTTATTGGGCTTATTTGCTTTGGTTGAAAATTCATCAAATTGGCTCAAGGGTACATTAATGCTAGCTTAGCCAACTTTGCTGGCAGGTTGTTCACAGAGTTATCCACAGCTATTGTGGATGGTTTGCGCAAAGCCAATAGCCGCCAGCATTAGCGCGCTATTAGCTTTAGCTGGCGTTGTTTTAACTGGCATTAGGTCTGAAAAATAAAGTCTGTCCGCGCTGTAATCCAATCAGATTTATATTGTCGCGCACCACCTCAGCTTCAATGGGCTGCTCCTGTCCCGCAACCTTAAGGGTGACTCGGGTAATAGCGCCCAGGGGGCGAATATCACGCACAATACCGGCCTGTAATTCAGGGGCGGCTTGGCGTGATAACTCAACCTCGTGCGGGCGGAATTGAATCTGCTGATCATTTAATTGCAGTTGGTTGGAATCACCTAAGAAGTGGTAAACAAACTCATTGGCTGGGTTTTCATAGACTTCAGCCGGTGTGCCGATTTGTTCTATCACGCCTTTATTCATCACCACGATACGATCCGCCACTTCCATGGCTTCCTCTTGGTCATGAGTAACAAAAACCGAAGTAAGATTAATTTCTTCGTGCAGGTTGGCCAGCCAGCGGCGCAGCTCTTTGCGCACCTTGGCATCCAACGCACCAAAGGGCTCATCCAGTAGTAGAATTTCAGGTTGCACAGCCAGCGCACGCGCCAGGGCAATACGTTGACGCTGCCCGCCTGACAGCTGTTCAGGGTAGCGATCAGCCAGCCAATCTAACTGCACCATTTGCAACAGTTCCATCACTTTGGCGCGAATGCCTGTTTCGCTTGGGCGCTGACGGCGTGGTTTCATGCGTAAACCAAAGGCAACGTTGTCAAACACAGTCATATGACGAAACAGTGCGTAATGCTGGAATACAAAACCCACGTTGCGCTTGCGCACATCGCGCTTAGAGACATCATCGCCATTGAAAATAATATGCCCGCTGTCGGGCTTTTCTAGGCCAGCAATGATGCGCAGTAAAGTTGTTTTGCCGCAGCCAGAAGGACCCAGAAGTGCTACCAGTTCGCCGGACTCAATGGCCAAATTGATTTCATTTAGCGCCTTAAAGTCGCCAAAGGCTTTGTTAACATGTTGGACTTCGATACTCATTGTGCTGTTCTCGGTTAAATTATTTTTCTAAGCGTTCTTGCGCCCACTGTTTCAGTATTAGCATCAGCAGTGCCATTACTAGCAAAACAGTCGCTACGCTAAAGGCTGCCACATGGTTGTATTCGTTATAAAGAATCTCGACATGCAGCGGCAGGGTGTTGGTAAAGCCACGAATGTGTCCAGATACCACTGACACGGCGCCAAATTCGCCCAGCGCCCGTGCTGTGCAGAGCACCACGCCGTAGGTTAAACCCCAGCGAATATTGGGCAGGGTGACATGCCAAAACATTTGCCAACCTGAAGCGCCCAGTAAGCGCGCGGCTTCTTCTTCCTGCGTGCCTTGTTGTTGCATCAGCGGAATAAGTTCGCGCGCCACAAAGGGCACGGTAACAAACAGGGTGGCTAGAACAATGCCGGGGATGGCAAAAATAATTTGGATATCATGCTCAGCCAGCCATTCACCAAAGAAACCCTGCGCGCCAAATAACAGAATGTAAATTAAACCAGCGATAATGGGTGAGACGGAAAAAGGCAGGTCAATGAGCGTCACCAACAGGCTTTTACCGCGAAATTCATACTTGCTGACACACCAAGCGGCAGAAACACCAAACACCACGTTCAACGGCACGGAAATACCCACGGCAATCAGTGTGAGTTTTAATGCGGCGATAGCGTCGGGTTCTAACACAGCGGTGAAAAAGCTGGCATAGCCTTGTTGGATGGCCTCGCTGAGTACGACATACAGCGGTAAAACCAAAAACACCACAAACACCAGCCATGCACAGCCAATCAGTGTCAGCGCGCCTAGGTTTCGTTGCCGTGTTGCCGATAAAACGAGAGTGGACATGGGGTTATTCCTGTTACCAACAATAAAAATTAAAAGAAAGTGCCTACGCAATCCGGGGTTAATGTTTGATCAAATAGCGTTGCAGCAGGTTAATCAGCAATAAAAATACAAAGGACACGACCAGCATCATTACGCCAATGGCTGTGGCGCCTAAATAGTCATACTGGTCCAGTTTCACCATGATTAAAAAAGGCAGGATTTCAGTTTTGCCGGGCATATTTCCGGCAATGAAAATAACTGAGCCGTACTCACCCACGGCGCGGGCAAAGGCAAGGGTAAAGCCGGTTAGCCAAGCAGGCAGCAAGGCAGGAATCAGTACGTGACGCAGTACCTGAAACGAATTAGCCCCTAAGCAGGTGGCCGCCTCTTCAAGTTCACGCGGAATATCTTCTAAAACGGGTTGAATGGTGCGCACGACAAAAGGCAGGGTGACAAAGGTCAGGGCCAAGACAATGCCGAAGGGCGTGAACGCCACCTTGATGCCCATGTCGCTGGCGTATTGCCCCAGCAGCCCTTTAGGCGCATACAGAGTAGTCAGTGCGATACCCGCCACCGCCGTGGGCAGCGCAAAGGGTAGATCGATTAATGCATCAATGATTTTGCGCCCGGGAAAACGGTAACGCACAATCACCCACGCCAATAAAGTACCTATGACACCATTCACCAGCGCGGCAACCAGCGCCGCCCCGAAGCTAAGCTTTAATGCGGAAACCACCTGTGGCGTGCTGATGATGCGATAAAAATCCTGCCAGCTCAGTTGAGCGGCATACACCAGCATGCCGGCCAAAGGAATCAGCACAATCAGACTTAAATAAACCAAGGTATAACCCAGCGTGAGGTTAAATCCGGGAATTACAGGGGAGACGGAGCGCGCCATAAAACAGCCTTGTGACAACGTTAGACAGGCGGGTATCTTAAGGCTTTATGGATATGCTTAAAAATACTAATTGGCAATCTATATATATGAATAAAGAATAAGCGGGCCGATCGAAATGTTTTTGCTCAATAATTAAGAAAATCTGTAGCTTTAGGTCATTTTTTGACAAAGTCCCTGTGCTAGTATTGCCGCAATTTATTTGCGTAGAGTAGATAAGCAGGAGAAGCCGTTATGGCGAACGTGAAGTTCTTTGGAGAAGAGTCCATTCCATTAGAAATGCACAAAGTGCGTATTGTGCAGAAACTTGAGTTACCGCCTATTGAACGTCGCCTGCAGGCCATTACAGAGGCAGGCAACAACACGTTTTTGTTAAGCAATGCCGATGTTTTTATGGATATGCTGACTGACAGCGGCGTGAATGCCATGAGCGATCAATAGCTGGCTGCGATGATGATTGCTGATGACAGTTATGCCGGTAGCGCCACCTATACGCGCTTAGAAAATAAGCTCAAAGAGCTGTTTGGTATGGACTATATTCTGTCTGCGCACCAAGGGCGCGCCTGTGAAAATATTATTGGTCAGGTAATGGTGAGCGAAGGCTCGATTATCCCTATGAACTATCATTTCACCACCACTAAAGCGCATATCACCATTAATGGTGGCATCGTAGAAGAGTTGGTGATTGATGAAGGCCTAGAAGTAACCAGTACTCACCCCTTTAAACCCGCCTTATTCATGAAACTTGTCCATAAACAAAGAAGGCGAGCGGTTTATCCTTTATAATCAATATGTTCCGACAAGAACTTGATTAAAGGGGACCGCTTGCCATGGGTGAAACAATACCGACCTGGAAATCAACCTGCAATCCATCTGTTTCTATCCAGTTGAGCGGGCGAAAAACCAGCAGTGATGGTGGAGCTTTTTTGCTTCGTGAAATCATGGATCGTAGCGGTGTGTGTGAACGTCTTGGGCAGCAACTGCAGGACCATCGCGACCCGTCCAAAGTGCGGCACAGCCTGACCAGTCAACTGCGCACGCTGATCATCCAGCATGCTCAGGGCTGGGATGATTTGAGTGATACCCAGCTGCTTGGTGAAGATCCGACATTCCAGCTGGCCTGCCGATGATGAGCGGCTCCGGCAATGTGCGGGATTTGCAGCAGGTTGCGTGATGGGATGTTTATGAAAAGAAAACAAACAGATCCAAAAGATTCGATTTTTTATCGGGAAGAGTGCCGTCTTGGCAGGCCACTATATTTTTATGAAAAAGTTAAAGTTATTTTATTTTGGCTTTTGGTTATTGGTCTGCTGTGGTGGGGTGCGGTGGTTTTAGACAGCCTTGTACTTGCACAATACTATGATGAAGTATTCGAAAAAGAGTATACGAACATATACTCATATAAAGCACTATCAGCCGGCAGGTCTTTGCCAGCACTTATGTTTACTGATGGCTCTAAAGATTTATTTTCAGCGAAGTGCAGAAGCATGACGGAGTCGCTTTGTAGAGGGTTGGTTTCGTTTTCCAAAAAAAAACAAACTGAAATTTTTAGGGTTGTTGTCTCTGGTCTTAAGTCTAAAAAAGAAAATCTTGCATCTGGTCGTTTATATATGGCAGTAATAAAAGAAATAGAGCTGCTTGATTCAAGTGGAAAAAGGGTGGTTTTGTTAAATAGAGAGTTTGGGCATGAGCTTTCTGATGCGGTGAAACCACCTTATGAAAGACATTTTTATTTCGTATGGTCTTATATTGTTGGTCTGGTTGTTTATATTATTTTAAAAATTGATCAAGTTTATAAATCAAGAGGGAATCAAAATGAGTAAATCAGCAACAGTTTCTCTGGTGTTGGGTCATGCTGGGGGCAAAATTGGAGCCTATGATGGAATGATCAATGCTACTGTTGAAGCACGTCGTCCGGATGGTGCTAGAGACTCTATATCAGCAACATTTAATGCTGTTGGTAGCGGGGTTGTTATGTCCCCCGGTAAGTATCCGGGCTCATTGGTCGAAGCCTTTAATGTCATTTTTTGACTTGCTATGGATGGCGTCTGGTATTTAAGCATGAGTTGTGTGGGTTGAGGTGGAATATGAGGCTTGTTATGTTGGTTCTGCAGGTAATGTTACTCCTGTTGGCGATAATTGTACTGTTTGTGTTTTTTGTGGATGCAAAATTTGAAACGGTTGGTTTTTTTATTTTTGGTGTAGGGCTAAGTCTATTGTTGGTTTGGGTTTTGAATAAAGTTAAAAATAGATGGCCTTTAAATAGTTATCTGCCTAGATTTTTGTTGTGCTTGAGTTTTCTGTTCTGTTTTGCTGGCTTGCATGAGTTTATTGGCTATCTTTTTTATAATAAAGAAGGGGTGGTTTATTCTTTGGTTTTAATTTTGGTGTCCGTTATTCTTTTTCTTATGAGGGTAGGCAAGGAAAGCGAACGGTGAGGATGACTTGTTAATGGTGTTGTGTTTGGATATTGGAGAGTGACATGACTAATAAGGCTGGTTCAATTAATGAAGTTGTTAAGGCAATTGAAAATACTGCCTCCATGGCGGAAGCTGCTGATACGCTTTCGTCTGAAAATTCATCAGCAATAGCAGCTTTGGGTGCAGTACATACGTTAGCTTCTAACATTCCTGGCACTGGTGCTCCAGGGGCTGTGTTTTTAGGTAGCGTTGGTCAGGCGATAAGCTTCGCATCTATAGCTTCGGCAGCTTCTGATGGAGAGTTTACTTTTGCTGATGTTGCGGCAGCATCAGCAGCGCTAGGAGCGGTGCTTTCTCGAAGCCCGTATCCGCATGCGCAAGCAGCAGGTGTATATTTCAGCTTGTACGCAATTTCAGTGCCTTACCTAAACAGCATTGGCTACTGGATTGGACAAAGCTTACCGCTACCACATGAAATTTCTGCTTGGTGGAATCAAGCCAAAAACTGGGTCTGGCCCCGCGACCCCATCATCCTCGACCTTGACGGCAACGGTCTGCAAACGGTCGGTTTGGCCTCCAATATCTACTTCGACCACAACGGCGATGGCATTCTTGGCAAAACCGGCTGGGTCGGCGAAGGCGATGCCTTGCTGGTTTGGGACCGTAACGCCAATGGTCTGATTGATAACGGTGCTGAGCTGTTTGGCGATTTTACCCCAATGCCCGATGGCACCTTGGCACCCAATGGTTTTGCCGCCTTGGCTGCTCTGGACGCTAACGGCGACGGCATTCTCGATGCCGCTGATCCCGCTTTTGCCGAGTTGAAGCTCTGGGTCGACAGTGATCAAAACGGTGTTACCGGCGAGGGCGAACTGATGTCCCTGGCCGATGCTGGTATTGCTTCGCTCAATTTGGGCAGCACTCTGAAAAATCAGAAACAAAGCAACGGCAATACCCTGGCCCGTGAAGGCAGCTTCACCCGCACCGACGGCACAGAAAGCGCCATGGGTGAGTTTCATCTGGTTATTGATACCTTCGACACCCAGTTTGCCGAACAGATTGAAGTGCCCGAATCTCTGCGTGGCCTGCCGATGATGAACGGCTCCGGCAATGTGCGGGATTTGCAACAGGCGGCTTAATATGAAGAAGATTGTTTCTATAGATCGATTAGAAGTTTTTTGTTTTGTAGCATATTTGACGCTATGCTTTTATTTTTATATGTCTGATGGTTTTTATTTTATTTTACGAACAAGAGACTTCTTTTCAGGGGTGTACTCTATCGTTGGCTTTGAATGGTCAGGGGCTGGTTCTTATTATTTTTCTTTAAGTGTTGTTTTTGGCGTTTTCTTTAACGGTATTTCTCGCCTTTTTAAAATTTTTAAGCTTGGATGGCCTATATATAAAGAACATAACTTTGGTAGTCTAATAGATTCTTTTTTCATGTTTGTTTTTTACAGTTTGATTGTTTTTTTTGCTGTAGGTTTTGCTGGTCAAAAATATTCGATAGAAGATACAAGGCTTGCATTGATCTTGGGGGTTTTTATATCAGGATATGTTTTTGGTTTGATTGTGAATGTTTTGGATGAATTTCTTTCAGCGATATATGTTGTAATTTTAAGGGGTGGGAAATGAATGATTTTTTCCTTGTTATTGGAGTTTTACTCCTGATTTTTTGCTTTATTTCGGTTTATGTATGGCTTGAAGTATTCAGTGACCCTAAGAAGGAGTTGGAGGTTTTTTATATTGAAAATCCTAGCATGAAAAAAATAGTTTTTTTTCTTAGAGATAAATGGACTATTTTTTTTCTGGCTGGAATATTTTTCGTTTTAGTTAGCTTGCTTTAGAGAGAGACTTATAATGAGTGTAATACAAAATACAGCAGAAGGAACAGCAGCAGCTAGTTTTGTCGCTGCTCAGGTAGGAAATAGAATAGCCGGAACTTTTGGCAGGGGATACGCTAAATTAGTTTTTGGCCAAGCTGCATGGGCTGCATCTGTTGGTGCTTTGGGTGAGAAAATAGCTGACGGAACAGCAACTGGTGGTGATTATGCAACTGTAATCCAAAAAACAGGAGATTTACTCCTGGGGCTCGGGTTGACAATCCTTCAAGTTAATCCTTGGGTTCGTACTACTTTTGCTGTGGTTAGTACAGGACTTTTTGTTTATAACAATAGGGGAATGATAGCTGATTATTTTGGAAAAGCCAAAAACTGGGTTTTTCCCCGCGACCCCATCATCCTCGACCTTGACGGCAACGGTCTGCAAACCGTAGGTCTGACTTCCAATATCTACTTCGACCACAACGGCGACGGCATTCTTTCTAAAACCGGTTGGGTGGGTGAAGGCGATGCCTTGCTGGTTTGGGATCGTAATGCCAACGGACTCATTGATAACGGCGCGGAATTGTTTGGCGACTTTACCCCAATGCCCGACGGCACCCTGGCACCCAATGGCTTTGCCGCCCTGGCTGCTTTGGATGCTAATGGCGACGGCATTCTGGATGCTTCTGATCCCGCTTTTGCCGAGTTGAAGCTCTGGGTTGACAGTGATCAAAACGGTGTTACCGGCGAAGGCGAATTAATGTCTTTGGCCGATGCCGGTATTGCCTCGCTCAACCTAGGCAACACCCTGAAAAACCAGAAACAAAGCAACGGCAATACCCTGGCCCGTGAAGGCAGCTTCACCCGCACCGACGGCACAGAAAGCGCCATGGGCGAGTTTCACTTGGCCATTGATACCTTTGACACCCGGTTTGCCGAACAGATTGAAGTGCCCGAAGAACTGCGCGGTCTGCCAATGATAAGTGGCTCCGGCAATGTGCGGGATTTGCAGCAGGTTGCCACCCAATCCAGCAGCTTGCAAAACTTGTTGAACCAGTTCGAGAACTCCACGGATCGCTTTGAACAAAAGGCGTTGGTCGATCAAATACTGACCCGTTGGGCCAATACTTCAGGCATGGCAACCAGCCTGGACTCACGTGCGAAGGGTGAGTTTCGTATTCAATATGAAGCCTTTGGCAATGTACGGCGTTCCGCACATATAGTCAGCCCCGGTGGGTTAGTCAGCCCCGGTGGGTTTGATGTGGGCTCAGGTCGTAATGTTAGCAGCGGAGCCGGGCTGGCAAGTGAGTCAGGTAGTGAAAGTCTTACCCCCGAATATCGGGCACTGATGAGTGAGTGGAGCAACAAACTGCATGTGCTGGAAGCCTTTAACGGCCAGTATTTTTTCAACTTGCCTGATAAGAAAAGCCTTACGCCCAGTGCTAACCATGGTTTTAGCGTGGTGCAGCCATCCAGCAGGCTGAGGAGTGGCTCTGCGGCTATAGCTGCATAAGATCAATGAGGCTTTTATGAGAAATAGATATTTAGAAGAATATAAACCAGATCCTTTAGGTGTTTCAGTTGGAGAGATTCTATTAATTGTTTTTTTTGCCTTATTGATTTGGCTGGTTCCTGTTGCTTGGCTGAATACGTCAATTGGTAAGATCGCATTTATAATACCGTCAAAAATAAACCCTTTGCTTTATGAAACGTCTATCTCTCTTGCCAAAAATAAAGAGTACTTTATTCATTGTCATGTTGTTGCGTTTTGGATTCTTGTTCCTTGGCTCCCTTTTTTTATTGTGGGAAGACAAAAAAATATTGTTCTTTATGCTGACTACTTTAAGAGGCGTAGCCTGTTGTTCGGCGGTCGTTTTTTTTATTTGATAACTTTGTATGGATTTTTTATTGGGCTTCCTTACTTAATTGCTAATGAGAAGCTTTTTAGTGGTGGGCTTTCGCTTCATGAAAATGCTGAGTCTGTATTTGCAGCAATGTTTGGTATAGCTCAAGCAGTTGTTTTCATGATAACTTTTTTAATTTTATACCCTTTTTCTATAAAGGTGAGGGCTAAATAATGACTTGTGATATCAATAATAAAGACTATCTTCGTGATATGTCTAGTTCGGCACTTGACGGTCTTAATTATAATGTTGATAAAATGGAAAAGTTACATGGTAAGACGCCCTCGATTATTGGAGTTATCGATAAGCCAGGTTAATAATGTTTTATAGTTGGATGCAGCGCTTAAGTCTGGGAATAAAGGCAGTTTTGCCAATATGGAGCTGGTGCGCTTAGCAATGCCGCGCCGCGTATTTACGCTGTCACAGGTTAAATATGCGATCGACCGTATTGAGTGGCTCTATGCCAACCGCCATCTGATCGGTGGGTTGGAGTTTACGCAAGAGCCAGAGATTCTGCGTTTTTTCTATGGTCGCTTAGCGCCAACATCAGACTGGCAAGAAAAACTAATGGCTAAATTCCGTCAGGATTTTGGCGATAGCCTCTAGGGTCAACGGCCAGTTCATACCAACTTACTATCATCAGTGTGGGCTCCCTAAGCACCACACTGATGTATAGGGTAGCTGATGCAAGACGTATTTTATAATTTATTGCCTGACATGCTGTCGGGCTGGCAAGTGCTTTTGCTGGTAATTACAGCAGCATTCACCTCGTTTATCACCGCTGCGGTAGGTGTAGGTGGTGGAGTGTTGTTATTGGCCGTGCTGAGCTTGGTCATTCCTGTCTCGGCCATTATTCCTGTGCATGGTTTGGTGCAGCTGGGTTCTAATGCTTACCGCTCAGTACTGCTGTGGCGCAATATCGACTGGCAAACGGTGTTGTACTTTCTACCCGGCTCAATTGTGGGCGCTGCGTTGGCAGCGGTGTTTTTGATTGAGCTACCCTTAGCAGCTTTACAGATCGCTATCGCCAGTTTTATTCTTTTTTTGTGTTGGGGACCACGCTTGCCGGGCAGGGTGCTGAGCAACTGGGGTGTTTTATTAGCCGCAGCGATAACTACGTTTTTAAGTCATTTTGTCGGGGCAACCGGTCCTTTGGTGGCGGCATTTATTAAGCAAAAATTTGCCGACAGCCGTCATACATCAGTAGCCAGTTTTGCAATAACTATGACTCTGCAGCATGCACCAAAGGCTGTGGTATATGGCGTAGCAGGTTTTGCGTTTAAAGAGTGGTTGTTGCTGGTGGCGCTGATGATTGGCGCAGGCGCGTTAGGGACTAAACTCGGCTTATTGCAGCTAAACAAACTGAGTGACCAGCGTTTTACCCTAGTCTTTAATACAGTGTTAACCGTGCTGGCGTTACGTTTGCTCTGGCAAGCATTCACGTAAAAGCATGGGTTGAGGATAAAAGTAAGTGGCTGAGCATTATCTGTGGATTAAAAACTTTCATATAGGCATGGCCTATACCACGGGACTGTTGTTTTTGTTGCGTGGTTTATACCGCTTGCTCTGGCGTGAACGGATGCATCTGGGCTTAAAGAAAAGCGTTGATCGCTTGAGTTATTTGGTTGATACGCTGCTGTTAGTGATGGGAATCAGCCTGTTATTTATTTTACAGCTTAATCCCGTCACTACCGCTTGGGTGGCGAGCAAACTGGTGTTGTTGATTGTTTATGTGGGGCTGGGCGTGTTTGCCTTTCGTCAACGTTTGTCGTTGGCTGGACGTTGGTCGTGCTTTGCTTTGGCGTTAGTTTGTTGGCTATTAATGTATCAAACCGCCAGACTCCATTTACCTATCTGGATGTGGGGTTAGCCGATGCCGCTCTAGGAGCGGCAGGGTGGACTTAGAATAAGCTAGGTAGCGCCAACCAGATCGTCATGCAAGCACCTGAAAGCGGGCCGCCATTACTGAGTTCCAGACGTGCGGGTCGCTCTTCCTGATCATGCATAGCTACGATGTTGGCGGCAAAATACAAACCCAAACCCGTGCTGCCGCTGTCACGATCAATGCTGCTAGCGGCTTGATTGTGCACTGCGCCTAAGTGGTGCGCAGGGTAGCCGGGACCGTCATCATTGATGGTTAATAGCACGCCATTATCCACAAACTCAGCTTGCAAAAGAATGCTGCTGCGGCAGTAATTAACGGCATTGCCTAAGGCGTTATCCAGCACGGTGCCCATCAGGCTGGCATCAAAAAATCCTTCTAAATCCGGATCGTCCAGTTTGATTTGCAGATCGATATTGCGGTATTGCAGCAGTTCGCGGTGACGGTTGTGCAAGTCCTCAAACAGTTCATCGAGTCGGCAGTACTCGGGCTGTAGGCGCAGCTGATTGTGTTCTAATTTATAAATACCTAATAACTGCATCAGCATGGCGTCAAGGCGCAATGCTTCTTGCTCAATCAGGCGGGCTTGCGATGAGCGCTGCAGTTCTTTGGGCATTTGTGCCAGCATACTTTCATAGGCCTGGCTGATAGCGGCGATAATGTTTTTCATGTCATGCACGCTGGATGCCATCAGCGTTGAGAAATCAATCTGTTTTACCATGGGCTTAACTCCAGTGCGGTTTGCATGTGTTGGTGCTGAGGTGTTTCTGGATCAAGCTTAGACAGACCGCCTATGCGCTTTAAGCAGTCACCAAGGCGGTTATTCGCGTCAGGCTGATGTTGGCGTAGCTGCTCTAAAAACAGACCTGCTGCAGCCATATTCACCTCGATCAGTTGTGGCGCTAGCTGCAAGGCTTGTTCAAACAGCGGCATAGCTTGTTCAGTTTGTTCTTGGGTGTGCAAGGCGGCTGCTTGACGGCTGAGTTCAATAGCTTTGCGTAACGGCTCAGGATTAAATTGCGGCAGACGCTGGCTGATTTGTTCAAGCACGCCAGTTGTGCCAGCGTAACGCGCAGCACAATGAAGCCAGAAAGATTGCGCAGCGTCTGATTGTTCTAGTTGCGCTAGCCAGTCACCCAATTGCAGCAAGGTGATCGCTGCATAATCATTTTTATGGTTATGCAGCGCTTCGATTAGGGGTTGCAGTTCTTCGGCGTCGTGTGCTCTACCTTGGCGTCGGCGCTGCTCAATGCGCAATAATGCTGCGGCAGGCTGTAAAGAATGAACCTGTTGCCAGCTTCTTTCAATTATTTTAAGCCAATGCTGTGCATCGTCAGGCATGCGACGCTCGCCTGCGCTTTGCGTCAGGATAGAAGCCAGCTGCCAAAGTAATTCCGGGTCAAAAGAAGCAGAGTAACGGCCCACTTCCCAGCATTGATGAATGGCATGGGCAGCAACCTTGTGGTCGTTGTTTAGCCAGGCATGGCAGGCCAGTCGAATTTGACGTCGCACAGTGTTGGGCGATAGGGCTACCGCTTGTTGGAGAGCCTCTTGCATGACTGGCAAGTCGTTGTTGTTAGCTGCCAAACTGGCTTGTATATCACGTAATTCCGGCATCATGGGAAATTGTCGCGTGGCTGCAGTAAGCAGACGGGTAAGTTGTTCGAAGCGTCCTTGGCGTAACCACAAGCTGGCCAGAGCTTGCAGATTCCAAGCGGTGGGTCGTGTGCGTGCCTGTTGTTCAAGCATTTGTTCTAGCTCAAGGTAGCGTGCCAGTTCTTGTAAGGCTTGAGCTTTGTAACGTAAGCACAGCACTGCATGGCGTGGTTCTTTGTTCTCGATGGCTTGGCATGCCTCTAGCGCGGCGGCAAAGTCATTGCTTTCAAGTGCGTTGAGTACGGGGGTTAATACCTGTTTGCGACGTATCAAACGCTCTAGGCGTGTTTGCAATGCTACTTTGTTGAAGGGTTTGGTCAGGTAGTCATCCGGCTCGCACTCAAGCGCGGCAAGTACCATGGCTTGGGTGTTTTCTGCGGTAACCATGACGAATATGCAGTGCGGGGACAGGAGTTTTTCGTTATGCAGCTGCTCGAGCACTTGCTGACCGCTAACGCCCTCACCAAGGTTGTAGTCGTGCAAGATCACATCATAGCGATGGCGGCGGCACAGCTCTAAAACATCAGTGCCGTTCGCCGCAGTATCAATTTGTTGCACGCCGAGTAAACGCAAAATACCACGAATAGAGCTACGAAACTCGGAAAAATCATCTACCACTAAAAAACGCATCTTACTGAAATCTATCATGGTTCACCGCACTAGGCCGCACACAACGTTATAAAATATTTGCTATTAAGTGTAGTCGCTTCCAACGAGTAAGCATAGGGCGCAACTAGGCTAACGGCTTGGGTGTGTGTTTGGTTCTAGCCAAGCAAACCATAAAGCATACTATGTACGGCCGCGCCACCCACTACCAGCCATACCCAAGCTATGGCACCCAGTGCGATAGGTTTCATACCGGCATTTTTTAACGCACTGATAGAGGTGTTTAAGCCCAGTGCCAGCATGGCCATGCCCAATAAAATATCACCGAGGTTGTGCAGTAGCTGTAAACCCTGTTCGGGCAGATGAATGTAAGAATTAAACAACATCACCGCTAAAAAACCAAAAGCAAACCAAGGGATGGGTAACTGGCGCTTGGTGTTGCTGGTGGTGAAGCTCAAGCAGCGGGGCAGAATCAATAAAAAAGGCGCTAATAACATGACCCGCAGCATCTTACTGATAATGGCGGTGTCAGCGATTTCAGGGTTGATTGCCTGACCCGCAGCCACGACCTGAGCCACCTCGTGCACGCTAGAGCCGATATACAGGGCGAAAAAGTGGTCGTCCAGCGGCCACAGCCCGTAGCGATAAAGAACCGGATAGAGCAGTAGGCTAAGGCTGCCGAAAATAACTACGGTGGCAATAGCGCAGGCTTGTGCATGCTGTGGGGCTTTAATGGTGGAGCCCGTCGCAATCACCGCGGCGGCACCACAGATACTGCTACCCGCACCAATTAAAGCACTGGTATGCGCATCTAAACCAAGCAGCTTGCGACCCATCAAATAACACAGCACAAAGGTGCAGCTGAGCATCAGCACATCGCTTAATAGCCCGCTAATGCCTAGCTCACTGACTTGCGTTAGCGTTAAACGAAAACCATAAAGAATAATCCCCCAGCGCAGCAGGGTGGTCTTGCTGAATAAAATACCGAGTTGCAGGCGCGGGTGGTTAAATAGCGGCAGCAGGTTTGCGAGCAGCATCCCCAGTAAAATCGCCACGGTTAACGCCCCCAGTCCCCACTGGCGTACCAATTGCGTTTGGCTTAGCCAAAAACCAAGCAGGCTCAGTAGCGCCACATAGAGTAAGCCGGGAAAATGAGTGCGTAGCGGGTTGGTGCTCATGAAAGCCTCTAGCAATAAAGAGTGGAGGCAGTGTAAGAGAAGGTTTCTTTTCTATAAAACGAATAATACAGCTATAGAATATCGGCTTTGCTTATAAGCGCTGGTTGTATGCATATAACCAATTGCGCGAGTGGGTGTGTTCAACAGGTACATAGCGATACGACCCGAGGGTGATGCTCGGGTCAGACTTGGTTTTGTGCTATTGGGGAGGTTGAGTCTTGCTGCGTAATGGCTTAGCTGAGTAACAGCGCATCGTCTGAAATTTCTTCGCCGCGCACCTGCTCAAACATATTCAGCAAATCCTTGACGTGCATGCCTTTACGCTGTTCACCGGACACATCCAGCACCACTTGGCCTTGATGCAACATCACAGTGCGGTCACCCACGTCTAAGGCTTGGCGCATGCTGTGGGTAACCATCATGGTGGTCAATTGCTTCTCGGCGACAATACGCTGGGTTAGCTTAAGTACAAAATCAGCTGTGCGTGGATCCAGTGCTGCTGTATGTTCATCTAGCAGCAGGATGCGCGAGGGTTGTAGAGCCGCCATCAGCAAGCTGACTGCTTGACGCTGACCGCCAGATAGCAAACCGATACGGTCGGTGAGACGGTTTTCTAGCCCTAAGCCAAGCTTGGCAAGGTGTTCACGGTAATGATCACGCTGCGAGGCTTTCACCGCCCAACTGAGACCGCGCTTACTGCCACGGCATTGCGCCAGCGCCATATTTTCTTCGATGGTTAAATCTTCGCAGGTACCGGCCATAGGATCTTGAAACACACGCGCAACCTTGGCTGCACGCTGCCATACGGGCAAGCGTGTGACTTCGCTATCATCAATTAAAATGCTGCCGCTATCTACTGCTAAATCACCGGATACGGCATTTAAAAAAGTGGATTTTCCGGCACCGTTGGTACCAATAACCGTTACAAATTGTCCTGTGGGGATTTCTAACGATAGACCCTGTAATGCCCGGGTTTCAATGGGTGTGCAGGGGTTAAAGGTGATTTTTAAATCAGTTGCTTTTAACATTTCAAACCCTTTTGCGCCGTGCGTAACGTTGTTTGAGTAATGGAATCACCAGCGCAACGGTCACCAACAGAGCAGTAACGAGGTTGAGATCTTGAGCTTTTAGGCCAATAAAATCGCTGTTCAATGCCAAAGCGATAAAGAAGCGATAGACAATCGCGCCCAAGACGACGGCTAGAGTCAGCATAAAAAGCTTGCGCGAGGGCAAAATGCTTTCACCGACAATGACAGCTGCTAGACCAATTACGATAGTACCAATACCCATGGAGATGTCTGCACCGCCCTGAGTTTGCGCATAGAGCGCGCCAGCCAGCCCCACTAAGCCATTGGAAATCGCCATTCCCAAAATAATCATAGCGCCGGTATTCACCCCTTGTGAGCGTGCCATGCGTGGGTTGGAGCCCGTCGCACGAATCGCCAAGCCTTGTTGGGTGGAAAAATAAGCATCGAGACCGAATTTGGCGAGCACCACTACCACAATTAAAATGAGCGGGCGGCCAATATAGTCCACTAACCATTCGGGTTGCAGCACGCTAAAAACGGTGGGCTCCATAATCAGCGGAATATTGGGTTTACCCATGATGCGCAGGTTGATTGAGTACAGCGCGATCATCATTAAGATACTGGCGAGCAGATCCATGATTTTCAGATGCACATTCAGCAAAGCGGTGAGCACGCCGGCTGCAGCGCCAGCTAACGTAGCACAGACAGTGGCTAGAAAAGGGTCCATACCGCTGACAATGCACATAGCGCCTACAGCACCACCCAGAGGGAAGCTGCCATCAACGGTCAGATCAGGAAAGCGCAATAAACGAAAAGAAATAAAGACGCCCAGTGCCACCAAGCTAAAAATCAAGCCAATTTCAAGGGCACCAAATAGGGAAAACAAAGACATGGATTAAACCGCAGGCAGTTAAAAGTCACCGAGCCTACAACAAGGCTCGGTGTGAGGTGGTATTAACGAATAATTTCTGTAGCGCGTTCAATCAGCGACAATGGCAAAAGTACACCCTGCTTTTCGGCTGCGGTTACGTTCACATATAGCTGTAGGTTTTCACTGGTTTGCGGCTGTATATCGCCTGGCTTTTCGCCATTTAGAATACGCACCACAATGCGGCCAGTTTGCTCGCCTAAGTCGCGATAGTTAACGCCCAGCGCAGCAATTGCACCGCGCTTAACGCTGTCTGTATCCGAAGCGATCAGTGGTATTTTGCTATCGTTGCCTACTTTGGCCAAGGCTTCATACGCGGAAACCACGTTGTTGTCGGTATTGGTGTAAATCACATCTACTTTGCCGACGAGACTGCGCGCTGCTGAACTAACGTCAACAGTACGTGGAGCAGCTGCTTCGACCAGTTTTAGACCGTACTTGGGCAGCAGCTCTTTAAATGCTTCGACGACAGCCACTGAGTTGGCTTCGCCTGGGTTGTACACCATGCCAATATTTTTTACCTCAGGCACGATTTCTTTAATCAGCTCAATTTGTTTTTCCAGCTCTAAAATGTCTGAAACGCCGGTGACGTTAGTACCGCTGGCTTCCCAACTGGGGGTAAGCTGTGCTTGTACAGGGTCAGTCACGGCAGTAAACACTACAGGCACACTTTTGCTGCCGGCCACTAGCGCTTGCGCGGAAGGGGTAGCGATGCCGACAATAACGTCAGGGTTGTCACCGATAAATTTGCGCGCAATCTGGGCGGCGGTCGCGGTGTTGCCTTGCGCGCTTTGATATTGCCACTTGAGGTTTTTACCCTCGGTAAAGCCAGCTTCATTTAATGCATGCAGGATGCCATCACGCGCTGAGTCAAGCGCTGGGTGCTCAACAATGGCAGTGACTGCCACGGATTTTACCGGTTCAGCAGCTATGGCAAAAGAAGCGCTCATGGCCAAGCTAATGACGCTCAATGAAAGTAATGCTTTTTTTGGGAGGCTTAGCATTCTGTCTATCTCCTGATGGTTGTTGTTTTTTAAAAACTTTTGCAGCTTACTGTAAGTTGGCAATTCGTGCACGCTGTTCGGTCAAGCGTGCCAGTGCCTGTTCATAATCGGTTTGTTTGGTGCGCTCTTTTTCAATGACTTCGGCTGGGGCTTTGGCAACAAAACCTTGATTGCTGAGTTTACCTGCAACGCGTTTGATTTCGCCGGTTAAGCGTTGAATTTCTTTATCGAGGCGTGCCAGCTCGGCGGTGGTGTCAATCAAGCCTGCCATGGGGACGAGCACTTGCATATCGCCTACTAAAGCGGTGGCCGACATGGGCGCTTCTTGTCCAGCATCCAGTATCGTGACTGAGTCCAGCTTAGCCAGTTTAGTTAAGGTGATGAGGTTGACGTCCAAACGGCGCAAATCACCAGCATTGGTGTTACCCAAATAAAGCGGTAGCGACTGGCCCGGGCCAATATTCATTTCCGCACGAATATTACGCACGGCAAGCATGACCTCTTTTAACCACTCAATATCGCCTTCGGCCTGCGGATCAATCAAGGTTTTATCGCCAGCAGGATAGGGCTGCAACATAATAGTTGCGCCAGACTTACCCGCTATTGGCGCAAGGCGCTGCCAAATTTCTTCGGTGATAAAAGGCATAAAGGGATGGGCTAAACGTAGCGCGGACTCAAGCACGCGTACCAGTGTACGGCGTGTGCCACGGGTACGTGCGGCTGGCGCTTCTTTATCCCAGAGTACGGGTTTGGACAGCTCTAAATACCAGTCGCAATACTGATTCCAGATAAACTCGTAAAGGGCTTGCGCCGCCAAATCAAAACGGAATTGATCCAGTTGACGTACGACTTCCAGCTCGGTGCGTTGCAGCTGGGAAATAATCCACCGATCCGCAGCGGTCAGTTCAATTTCTTGTTGCTCGCCTAGACCGCAATCTTGATCCTGGCACTGCATCAACACATAGCGCGCCGCGTTCCAGATTTTATTACAGAAGTTGCGGTAACCTTCCACACGGCCCATATCGAACTTGATATCGCGACCGGTTGAAGCCAGTGAGCAGAAGGTGAAACGCAGAGCATCGGTGCCATAGCTGGCAATACCCTCAGCAAACTCATCGCGGGTTTGTTGTGCAATTTTCGCGGCCAGCTGTGGCTGCATCAGGCCGGTGGTGCGTTTTTGCACTAAAGATTCAAGGTCAATACCGTCAATAATATCCAGCGGGTCGAGCACGTTACCGCGTGACTTGGACATTTTATGTCCTTGGTTGTCACGCACCAATCCATGCACATAGACGGTTTTAAACGGAATTTGCGGGCTGCCGTCATCATTTTTGACCAAATGCATGGTCAGCATAATCATGCGTGCAACCCAGAAGAAAATAATGTCAAAACCTGTTACCAACACATCCGTGGGATGGAAGGTTTTCAAAAACTCTGTTTGTTCAGGCCAGCCTAGGGTGGAAAAGGTCCACAAACCCGAGCTAAACCAGGTATCCAATACGTCTTCGTCTTGGCGCAGAGCAATATCGCCAAGTTCGTGTTTTTTTCGTACTTCAGCTTCGTTGCGGCCGACGTACACATTACCCGCGTCGTCATACCAGGCTGGAATACGGTGACCCCACCAGAGTTGGCGGCTAATGCACCAGTCCTGAATGTCACGCATCCAGCTAAAATACATATTCTCGTATTGCTTAGGCACAAACTGAATGCGACCGTCTTCAACCGCTGCAATCGCAGGTTCGGCTAAAGGCTTAGTGGATACATACCACTGGTCGGTCAGCCAAGGCTCGATGACTACGCCAGAGCGATCACCGCGTGGCGTTTTTAAAGCGTGTGGTTCAATACTTTCCAGCAGGCCTAATTCTTTAAAAGCCAGCACGATTTTATCGCGTGCCTCAAAGCGATCCAGTCCGGCAAACTGGGCTGGCAGCTGCGTGTCCAGTTCGTTGTTTACACTGGCATCAACATTGAAAATCTGTGCTTGCGCCAGAATCGCGGCATTTTCGTCAAGGATATTAATCAGCGGCAGGTTATGGCGTTTGCCCACTTCATAGTCATTAAAGTCGTGGGCTGGAGTGATTTTAACGCAACCAGTACCGAACTCAGGATCGCAATAATCATCGCCCACAATAGGAATACGGCGACCTACCAAGGGCAGTTCAATGTATTTACCAATTAAAGCTTGGTAGCGTTCGTCTTCTGGGTTTATCGCAACCGCCGAGTCACCCAGCATGGTTTCTGGACGGGTAGTGGCAACAATCAGGTAGTTTTTACCATCAGTCGTGGTTGCGCCATCGGCCAGTGGGTAGCGTAAATTCCACAGCTGTCCCTGTTCATCGTGGTTTTCCACTTCTAGATCAGAGATGGCCGTATGCAGCTTGGGATCCCAGTTCACCAAGCGCTTGCCGCGATAAATCAGACCGTCTTCGTGCAGACGAACAAAGGCTTCTTTAACCGCCTCGGATAAGCCTGCATCCATGGTGAAGCGTTCGCGCGACCAGTCAACTGAGCTGCCTAAACGGCGAATTTGTCGGGTGATGGTACCGCCGGATTGCTCTTTCCATTGCCAGATTTTTTCTAAAAAGGCCGAGCGACCTAAAGCATGGCGATCCAAACCTTGATTGGCGAGTTGGCGTTCTACCACCATTTGTGTGGCGATACCGGCATGGTCGGTACCGGGCTGCCAAAGGGTGTTATGCCCCTGCATGCGGCGGTAGCGAATCAGCGCATCCATAATGGCGTTATTAAAGCCATGCCCCATATGCAAGCTACCGGTAACGTTCGGCGGTGGGATCATAATGGTGTAAGGCGTACCCGAACCTTGCGGAGCAAAATAATCATTGGCCTCCCAGTTCTGATACCAGGTAGATTCAATAGCGTGGGGCTGATAGGTTTTATCCATAGAGTGACAGGAACCTTAGAAGTAAGCGGCTGAATGGAAACGCGCAAGTATACCTGTAATTTCCATTGAGCCAAAGAAGAAGCTATACAGTGGCAATGCATATTGAATTGTCGGCATAAGCTGTTTATTGTGACCAAAAACAATAACAGTCATAAAACAAAGAGACTTACGCATGAATCATTCTAACTATCCACACCTGTTTACCCCGCTTGATCTGGGCTTTACCACCTTAAAAAACCGCTTTCTTATGGGCTCAATGCACACTGGGTTGGAAGAGCGCCCCGGTGGTTTTGAGCGCATGGCGGTGTATTTTGCCGAACGTGCTCGTGGTGGCGTGGGCTTGATCGTCACCGGCGGTATTGCACCTAACGAAGAAGGTGCGGTTTATCAAGGCGCAGCCAAACTCACAACCGCCGCCGAGGCTGAGCAACATAAGCTGGTTACCCGCGCAGTCCATGCTGAAGGCGCAAAAATCTGCTTGCAGATTTTGCATGCCGGACGCTATGGCTACAGCCCTAAGCTGGTTGCGCCCAGCGCCATTCAAGCGCCGATTAACCCGTTTAAACCCAAAGAGCTGGATGCCGAGGGGATTGAAAAGCAGATTGCTGATTTTGTTACCTGCGCCCAGCTTGCCCAGCAGGCTGGCTATGACGGCGTCGAAATTATGGGGTCTGAGGGTTACTTTATTAACCAGTTTTTGGTTAAACATACCAATTTACGCACCGATGAATGGGGCGGTGAATTCAGCAACCGTATGCGTTTGCCCGTTGAGATTGTGCGCCGAGTGCGCGAAGCGGTGGGTACGGACTTTATCATTATTTACCGCTTATCCATGCTGGATTTAATGGAAAACGGCAGTGATTGGGATGAAGTGGTGCAGCTCGCCAAAGTTATTGAGCAGGTAGGTGCGACCATTATTAACACCGGAATTGGCTGGCATGAAGCGCGCATTCCGACCATCGCGACCATGGTACCGCGTGGTGCTTTTGTCAGTGTTACGGCCAAATTGCGCGGTGAGGTCAGTATTCCGCTGGTAGCAACTAACCGCATTAATACGCCCGAAGTGGCGGAGCAGGCCATTGCCAGTGGCGCGGCGGATATGGTGTCCATGGCGCGTCCGTTTTTGGCCGATCCGGAATTTGTGAACAAAGCAGCAGCGGGTCAGCCTGAGCTGATCAACACCTGTATTGCCTGCAACCAAGCCTGCTTGGACCACACCTTCAGCGGCAAGCTGACGTCCTGTTTGGTCAACCCCAGAGCTTGCCATGAAACCGAGCTGCAATACATTCCTGTCACGCAAGTGAAAAAAGTAGCGGTGGTCGGTGCCGGACCTGCGGGATTAGCGGCAGCGACGGTGGCGGCTGAGCGAGGCCATCAGGTGGTGCTGTTTGAAGCAGGCAGTGAGATTGGTGGGCAGTTTAATGTCGCCAAACTGATTCCGGGCAAAGAAGAATTCTATGAAACCCTGCGTTATTTCCAGCATAAGCTGGCGCACACCGGGGTTGAGGTGCGTTTAAACACCCGCGTGAGCGCTCAAGCGCTGCTCGCCGAAGGCTTTGCTGAGGTGATTCTGGCAACCGGTATTGTGCCGCGTGTGCCTGAGATTCCCGGTATCGAGCATCCGAAAGTGATGAGCTATTTGGACGCCATTTTAGGGCGTAAATCAGTGGGTGACAGCGTGGCGGTCATTGGTGCGGGCGGCATTGGGTTTGATGTCTCTGAGCTGCTTACCCATAGCGGTGAGTCGGTAAGTCTGAATAAAGAGGCTTTCTGGAAAGAGTGGGGCATTGATTTAGGGTTGACGGCGCGCGGTGGTGTGGCAGGCGTTAAGCCCCATTTACCCAATAGTGCGCGGCAGGTGTATTTGTTGCAACGCAAAAGCAGCAAAGTGGGTGCTGGACTGGGTAAAACCACCGGCTGGATTCACCGTGCAGAATTGAATAAAAAACAGGTACAGATGCTTAACGGTGTCGAATACCTTGGGATTGACGACCAAGGCTTGCACATTCAACTCTCTGATGCAGCACCGCAATTGCTCAGGGTGGACAGCATTGTCATTTGTGCTGGGCAAACGCCGCAGCGTGAGCTTTACGATGAGCTGCTGGCGGGTGGCGTGGCGGTGCATTTGGCCGGTGGCGCGGACGTAGCGGCTGAGCTGGATGCCAAGCGTGCTATTGATCAGGGGTCGCGAATAGCGGCTGCGCTATAGCCTGTATTTTTAGAGCGTCGAGCAGGCAGGCTTGACGCTTTTTTTTGTACCAAACAATTAACTCAGGCTTCATTTTGCCATCATAATCAAATGTTTAAAGTGTCGACTCAGTCGCTTAAATTGTCGGCTTTGCTGCTAATCCAATCACACCTCTAGACTAGGCTTTTGCTACACTCCAAGAGCTGTTTTCCGTCGTATTTTGTTGTGAATAGGGTCAGTTTTATGCGCGTACAAAAATCCAGTAAAGCACAGCTAGTTGAGGCCATCATGCTGTTTGGCAGCGACGGTGTTGCTGTAGAAATGCTTTATCCTGAGTTTGAAGCCATTTTGGATAATATGGTCAACATGCCGCAGTACGCCGATGAGCAGGTGCGAGCGGCTTATGTTTTGATCAGTCCTAGGCTGTTGGTACGCTCTATAGTGTTCTTTTATCTGGATTTTGATGAAGAAGGTGCAGTAGAACCCGGCTGGAACTTGGATTTAAGGCATTTAGCAGAAAAAGCAGGAGCAGGCCCTGATTTGGGTGCAGGTCCTATTCGTTTAGCCTGTCGTAGCCAATGTGCTGTGCCTTGGTATCAAATGCACCTCTGGGATCCAGAGCTTTCACCCGGCAAGAACCACGTCAACATGGTGCGTGATGCGGTGAAGCAAAATAACTTACGCCTAGTCATGGATATAGAAGAGGACCTTGTAGTTACTCCGGGCAGATTACAGGTTGCGCAAGAAGATAGTTGGCAAAACCAAGAGCAAGTACAGGAGGTGCTACACAAAGCACAAGAACGTGAGAAAGAACAGCGCCATCAGGCAGCGCAATTAATAAAACAGCAACGCTTGAGAATTCACACCTTAGAGGCACAGCACACGGAAACGTTGGCCAAACTACGCCAACAGTACGAACTTGCCTTGGCGCAGCGCGACCGAAGTGAAAAGCAGTTGATGCAGCAGCTAGGTCAGTATCGCGAACAAAATGACACATTAAAACTACATCTGTCTGAGCAGTCTGAAAAGCTCAGAGAAATTCGCAAGGATGTGCAGGTACGCATTCAAGAGTTGAATGAAAGAGAACAGCAGCAGGTTGGTTTACTTAGAACCCAGTATGAGAATGAGTTGCAGGCACGTATTGAAACGCTAACCGCTCAGCACCAAGAGCACTTACAAGCACGTGAAGATGAGTTGGCCACCAAGCATGAGTGTTTGCAGCAGGCGGTTTTTGAACAGGAACGGCTGCAGCGGACAGTAAAGGACTTAACCGCCCAAACAGGTGAGAAAATATTGCAGCGCCTTAATGTAGCAGGGATAAATTTTGTGGCCTTGCATCCGGGAGTTGGGCATATAAATATCCCATTGTCAGAAATTGACGTATATCTGCAAAACCCCATTTGTTATGCCGCAAAACAATGCTTGGTCACCGAAGAGCACTATCGTGAATGGCTTAAGCATTATGAAAGTGCTGCTTGTGATGCCTTAATAGAAACAACAGACACTCTGTGTTGTTTGCCATTGGAGCGCAAAAGCCATCCTAGTCAGTTTGTGGCGGGGATTTCGAATAAGTGTTCACGTCACCGCAAATTAGTCAAGCCAGTCAGTAGTCAAGAATGAACAGGCGGCTCAAGCTTTTTAAGCATACAAACACCTATATACTTCCCCAAAAAGTCATGATGACTGTATGGATGTTGGCACAATAGCATTACAGGTTATACTCACCCCTTAATTCTTGCTTGTAAGTTCAAATCTAGGTCATCGCACATTATGAATAGCCAGTTAACGGTTCAGCAGTTAAAAACCTTTATTCCGTTTAATCAACTATCGGACATGCAGCTTGCTAAATTGCGTGCTCAATTATCGGTACAGCCGATTTTAGCGGGCCATGTTTTATTCGAGCAGGGCAATGAGGATAAGCAAAGTTATTTTTTGTTAACCGGCAGCTTGAGCCTGCAAGACCAGCAGCAAAGCGCAAATATTATTAGCGCCGATGACGAACAAAGCCTGTATGAGCTGGCACCGCAAACCCCTCGTGTGTATCGAGCGGTCGCTGAGACAGACTCAGTTGTTATTAAACTAGATAGTGAAAAGCTGGCGCAACTGCTGGCTTGGCGACCAATGATGCAGGATGTACTGCTGGACTTAGAGCATGACAACCTAGATATCGACTGGTTAGAAAAGTTGCTGGCCAATCCTTTGTTTAGTAATGTGCCCGCGCAAAATATCCGTGAAATACTCAAACGCTTAAAGCCTGTAAATTTACTGGCGGGTAGTGAAATTATTCGTCAGGGAACAGCAGGTGAAACTTGCTATTTTTTACGAACGGGACTGGCGCAAGTCACTCGTGAGCAAGAGGGCGAATTGCAAGTTTTAGCTGAGCTGGAAGAGGGGGCCTGCTTTGGCGAAGAAGCCTTACTCAGTGATCAGCCACGCAATGCCAATGTCAGCATGCTGGAGGACGGTCAGGTTTTAGAGCTATCACGGCAAGATTTTATTGAGCTGCTTAAAGCGCCCGTGGTCGCAGAAAGCTCGCTGGAGCAAGCGCAGCAGCAGATTGAACAGCAGCAGGCTCAATGGTTGGATGTACGACGTCAGGATGAATACGAGCAAGCCCATGCCTTTGGTGCTTTGCATATGCCGCTGGATGTCTTGCGCTTAAAATCACGTTTGCTGAATAAGGCTTTGTTGTATCTTTGCTATTGTGATAATGGCAAGCGCAGTCAAAATGCGGTTTTTTTACTGACCCAGCTTGGTTTTAGAGCCAAAATGCTGGCCGGTGGCACAGACAGCTTATTAGTCGAACAGCGTGATGAGTTTCTATCTGAGCAGGGTGCCGGTTACTTAATACGTAGCGGCGGCCATGTTGAAATCAGCCAGTAAGCAGCCAGCGACTGCGTGCCTACAAGCTATGCTTGCAGTAAGTCGATCTGCTTTTTACTGATATGGCGCAAACGTAGCCCAAGTAGTATAGCGGCACAGGTTAATCCAGCAATTAAGCCCTGCCACATTCCAGCTGGCCCTTGGGCGCTGCCTAAATAATCCGTTAACCCTAGCGTGTAGCCAATCGGCAAGCCTATGCCCCAGTATGAAACCAGAGTAATTAGCATGGTCATGCGGGTGTCTTGATAACCGCGCAATGCGCCGGCTGCGGTAACCTGTATCGCATCAGAAAACTGAAACACAGCCGCATAAATAATCAACGCAGCGGCAATGCTCAGCACCACAGGATCTTCGGTATAAATCCGTGCAATAGACTCCCTGAACCAAGTCATATAACCAGCAGAAATGCAGGCCACCAATAAGGCTGTACCCATAGCTACCAGTGCGGCAAAGCGCGCTTGTTGTGGTTGCTGTGCGCCCATAGCTTGGCCTACGCGCACAGTGGTTGCCATACCTAGCGAGTAAGGCAACATAAACACCAGTGAGCTAAAGTTAAGTGCTATTTGATGACCGGCCACGGTGCTGGCACCTAGACCACCAATGAGCAAGGCAATAATTGAGAAAATACTCGCCTCGGCAAAGATAGCTATGCCAATCGGTACGCCCAGTGTGGTTAGACTTTTTTGTACCGCAAGGTTAGGCCATTGAAAACGCTGGTAAACCTGATGTTCTTTGTAATAGGGTGCCCAGCGCACCCAAACCAGCATTGCCAGTGCCATAAACACCATGACCAGTGCCGTAGCCCAGCCACAGCCAACGCCGCCCATTGCCGGTACGCCAAGTTTGCCGTAGATAAAAATATAGTTAACAGGGATATTAATCAGCAAGCCCAGAATGCCGATGACCATGCTCGGACGGGTACGCCCCAGTGCATCGCTATAACAGCGCAAGACTAAATATATAGCCACTGCTGGAAAACCGCAGGCTACCGCGCGTAAATATCCCATTGCCGGCTCAATGAGCTCTGGACTGATTTGTAACCACTGCATAAGAGGTTTGGCGTTCCACATCAGCACCGCCATCACGCAGCCCATAATTAAACCCAGCCATAAGGCTTGGCGTACCAAGGGGCCGATGCTGGCATTATCGCCAGCACCAAATAACCGTGCAGCTTTGGCGGTAGTGGCTAAAAGCACACCGCTCATCAGTAGAAAAATAGGCACCCAAATAGAGTTGCCCAGCGCAACTGCAGCTAAGTCATTAGGGCTAACACGACCGGCCATCATGGTGTCGACAAAACCCATAGCTGTGTTAGCGAGTTGGGCGATTACAATAGGAATGGCAAGGCTTAACAAACGCCGCCACTCACTGGTTGTGCGTGCTATAAGAGTGTTGTTATGCATAAAGGTAGTATATTTAAAGGTGGGGGATTGAGTCGTATTCTATGCAATTAGGGGAATCGCTCTTTTGATTGATTATGCTGGAATATGAGAGTTGTTAAGGAGCCTCTGAATAACGTTACCGAGGACGCTAACACAAGGCGCAACGACCAACGGGAGTAACAGCCAAAGGCTGACCCGAAGGGCGAGCGCTAGCGAGTCAAAACGTATGAAAAAGCGCAGTTTACATGTGTAAATGAGCATTTTATTCGCTTCGCTCCCCCTTCGGGCCGTGCTAAAGCACGTTCAATCTAAAGATTGTGAGTACGTTTTTAACGCAGTGGTAGCTACGCAGGTAGTTATTCAGAGGCTTCTTAAGAGTTTCATAGATAGGGTTTTGCTTGGTGGGCTGCACATTCGAGCCCCTGAAAAGCACAGCAAGTTTACGCTAAGCAAAACTATTTTGCAGGAAAGTTGAAATCCAGCAATGATTCTGTTGCTAGAGCATGATTGCTTTAAATAAAAACAAGATAAATCTATGCCGCTAGGTACAGCGCAAGATGTATATTTGGAGGGGCCTAGTAAAAGATTGCAAACGGTCGTTTCGTCATATGACTAACCATTTAGCTAAGCTGCCAGTTCCACATGTTTACTGGCTCTTCGCATTTAAGGGTGTAGAAAAAAACTGACCGGCTGGAAAAGGTGTCGGGGAACTTGGAAAATGTAAGCTTCTACAAGAGCTGTGCCTAGCGTTCGGCTGCGTGCTAACCGCTTTGCTTTACTGTGGGATTGTGGGACTGTGGGGTTATGGGACTGTGGGAGCGCATCTTATGCGCGATGACCAAAATGCGCGACAAGCCCCGTACTTTTAGTGCGGGGAAGGATAGCGCTGGAAGGCTGTAGCCTTCCTTAATGGGGTCGGGTTTGCTGCTCTATCTTGCTTTATGGGCAATGTGTCGAATAGAACAGAAGTGGCGCAACCTTTTTTTTGGCCAATCTTTTCAGCCAGTGCGGTATGTATTTCCGTTTCGGATGGTTTTGAACCACCGCAGGCGGTTAAAACAAGGAAAACCAAAGTCATACCAGCGATATATATTGTCTTATGCATTAAATGCTCCTTCTTTTAAAATGGACTAACGCCCAAGCTCACCGGCGGTAATGAAGCGTAGCGCCATTGCCGTCCGGTGGAGCGCTTTGTTATACATATTTCCCTGCCCTGTGCTTAGCGTCTAGAAGCACCTAGATCTGCCCACCTACGCCTTTAAACTTTTCCACAAACGCGGCGATTTTTTGCAATACGTTCTGTTTCTTGGTGAGGTATTGTGGGTTTAGCGGGCTCATTTTGGGCAGGATGGCATTAAGCTCGGTTCCTGCATCGCTGGCGTACTCCCGTTTCAGCGACGTTGTCATATAGCGCTTTGCGGCTTCTTGATTTAAGTTCTCGGCCTCAATCAACTCTTCTGCCTCGCGGCGCTGCTCGGCTTGAGCAAAGGCAAAAAATGCTTCAATAACGTTGGCCTTCTCGGCTATCTGATCCAAGTCGGTTTGGTTGATAAAATCCACCACTAAGCTTTCTTTGGCGCGATTGCCAAGGCTGGCACGAATCACACGGCGCACCTCATCGACCAGATCGGCTTTGCTCTTGTTCTTTTTGTTGTGCTCGAAGATCAGCTCAAGAATGTAATCAAGGTTGATCTCCTGCGACTTAAGCAGGTCAACCTCAAACACCACATCATCCCAATCAAGGCTTGATTGGTCTTTCGCATCGGCGGCTTTCTGGCGGCGCTGCCAGTCGCGGATGTCGTTGTAAGTCGAGCGATAATCTTGAATTTTGCGTTCAGCAGGCAGGCGTATGGTTTGCAGCTCAGCCAGCTTTTGGTCATCCAAATAGTGTTCGGCTTTAAATGCTTCAACCGCTTGCGGGTCGCTTATATCGACATTTTGTAGCGCCTTCAAACTGGCGTACTCGTCGTAGTTTTGTAGAATATTTTCTACCCGCAGATATTCACCAAAGAGCTTGGCAAAGGCTTTCTTATCCGACTCTTTCTCAATGTTGGCCGGATCAGGAAAGCGCTGCTCCAATTCGCTGACCACCTCCATAAAACCGCGCCGCGCTTCACCGGTCAACACATCGGTAAAGCCTTCCATGTATTCCTTGTAGCTTTTTTCCAGCACCACGTTTTTGGTGTTTTTATCACCAAACAAGGTAATGGCATCGATGGTGGCCTTCTCCAAATCACGGAAAGTCACGATATTGCCAAAGGTCTTGGTGGCATCATAAATGCGATTGGTACGCGAGTAGGCTTGCATCAAACCGTGGTAGCGCAGGTTCTTATCAACAAATAAGGTATTGAGTGTTGGCGCGTCGAAGCCAGTGAGGAACATACCGACAACAATTAAAAGGTCTACCTCTTGGCTTTTAACCCGCTTGGCCAAGTCGCGGTAGTAGTTCTGGAAGCCGTTACTATCCACACTAAAGTTGGTTTTAAAGAAAGCGTTGTAGTCGTCGATGGCAGCGCTTAAGAATTCCTTGGCACTGCTATTCATGGCCGACACTTCAAAGCTCTCATCGGCAATATCACCAATAGCATCTTGCTCTTCATTAGCGGCAAAGGAAAAATAGTCGCAATTTTTAGGGGCTTATCTGAGTCTTTTTGTAGCTGATTAAGGGTTTCATAATACAGCTTGGCGGCATCCACGCTGCTGACTGCAAACATGGCATTAAAGCCCCCAGTGCCACGAGAAGCTCCGGCTTGCAGGCGATGGGTCTTCTGGCGGAAATTGTTCAGAATGTACTGTGATATTTCCCGAATTCGTTCTGGGTGCAGCAGGGCCTGCTTGTTCTCCAGCGCACTGAGCTTTTTCTCATCCTGCTCGGTTTCTATTTCCTTGAACTTCGGGCGCACGTCGTTGTAGTCCACTTTGAACTTGAGCACTTTCTCATCGCGGATCGCATCCGTGATTACATAAGAGTGCAGCTCTCGCCCAAACACGCTGGCGGTAGTTTCGGCACCCAAAGCATTTTGCGGAAAGATAGGCGTGCCAGTAAAACCAAACTGATAGTAGCGCTTAAATTTCTTTTGTAAGTTTTTCTGCGCTTCGCCAAACTGGCTGCGGTGACATTCATCAAAGATGAACACCACTTGCTTGTGGTAAATAGCCAGCTCACCTTCACTCTTTATCAGGTTATTGAGTTTTTGAATGGTGGTGACAATAATCTTGTTGTCGTCTTTTTCGATATTGCGCTTAAGGCCGGCGGTGCTGTCGGAACCATTAACACTATCCGGTGAGAAGCGCTGATATTCCTTCATGGTTTGGTAATCCAGGTCTTTACGGTCGACCACAAAGAACACCTTGTCGATAAACGCCAACTCGGTGGCTAAGCGCGCCGCTTTAAAGCTGGTTAAGGTTTTGCCTGAGCCGGTGGTGTGCCAAATAAATCCACCACTCTCAACAGCACTCCAGTTTTTTGCCTGATAGCTAGAATTAATTTTCCATAAAATGCGTTCAGTAGCGGCTATTTGGTAGGGGCGCATCACCAACAGCGTATCACTGACATCAAACACCGAATAATGCAGCAACACATTAAGTAAGGTGTGCTTCTGAAAGAAAGTGGCGGTAAAGTCTTTTAGGTCTTTAATCAGGCTGTTGTCCGCTTTCGCCCAGTTCATGCTGAAGTCAAAGCTGTTTTTATTACGCTGGGTCGTGTTAGCAAAATAGCGGCTATCGGTACCGTTAGAGATTACAAACAACTGTAAGTACTTATACAGCGAATGTTCACTGTTAAAGCTTTCTTTACTGTAGCGATGCACCTGATTAAAGGCTTCGCGAATCGCTACACCACGCTTTTTCAGTTCAATTTGCACCAGTGGCAAACCATTGATCAAAATAGTCACATCGTAGCGATTGGCGTGGCTGCCGGCCTGCTCAAACTGCTTGATCACCTGCACCTTGTTGCGGGCAATGTTCTTTTTATCCACCAGATAGATGTTTTTGATGCGGCCATCGTCAAACACAAAATCAAAAATATAATCGTCGTGGATTTTGCGGGTTTTATCGACAATGGTATCGCTGGGCTTGTCCAGATAGGTCTCGACAAAGCGCTGCCACTCACCTTCCTGAAATTCGGTATTGTTCAGGCGCTGTAACTGCTCGCGCACGTTGGCCAGCATGGCTTGTGGGTTGTTCAAAGCAGGCACGTATTCATAACCTTGGTTGACCAAATCTTGAATCAGTTCGCGCTCCAAATCGCCTTCACTTTGGTAGCTTTCGGCCACTTGCCAGTTTTGGGTGTATTTATCAAGTACGATAAAGTTATTAGATTCGGCTATCGGGGTGTAGTGGGTCATTGGTTTACCTTCCAGTGGCCAGTTTTATTAGAGCCAATGCGCTCTACTTTTCCAGCTTGCTGCAATGTGGCTAAGGCGCGAGCAATGGTACGCACATCTTTACCGATAATGCTGGCCAGCTGCTGGCGGGTGAGTTCTGGGTTGCTACTTAACAGCGACAAAATGGCATCCGGGGTGGCTAACCCTGCAATGTTCAGCACTGGGTTTATGGGGGCGTTTATGGAGGCGTTTATGGGGGCGTTTTGCGCTAAAGTCTCTGCAATCACCGATAGCATAAAGTGAATAAAGGGCGTGCTATTGGCTTCATCGTCTGCTTGCTCAAGGGCTTGGTAGTATTGCTGTTGGTGGTCTTTAATCACACTTTCTAGCGGTAACGATAAAAATAAAGGGTGCCATTGCGACAAAATCAAGGTCTGCCACAAGCGCCCCATGCGGCCATTGCCATCACTAAACGGGTGAATAAACTCAAACTCATAGTGAAACACGCTGCTCGCAATCAAGGGATGGTCTTTGGTCTGTGCCAGCCATTGGATTAGCTCTGCCATTAAACCTGATACATGATGTGCAGGCGGCGCAACATGATGCACCTGGCCTGCTTTATGGATACCTACCGCGGTAGTGCGAAACTGCCCAGCATTTTGCAAAATATCACCGAGTAGCAAAGCGTGAGCGGCAAGCAAATCTGCAGTACTGCCTGGGGTAAAGTTAGGCAGCGCATCATAAGCGGCAATCGCGCCTTTTACTTCGGCAAGCTCACGCGCCGAACCCAGCACAGGCTTACCCTCCACAAGGGCGGTAATCTGCTCTTCCGTTAAGCTATTACCTTCAATGGCCAACGTGCCGGTAATGGTTTTAATACGGTTTTGTTTACGCAACTGCGGCGAAGCATTGAGCGTGCTGGCATCTAGCATGCCTACTTGCTGGCTAATGTCAGCCACCAAGTTAAGAATGTCCGTGGTGATCGTAAAAGGTGGGGCGTAACTCACTTCAACCTGCCTCGGGTTTGGGAAAGCTAAACAGCAAATCGCGATAATATTCGTACTGCTGTTGGCGCAGCTCGATTTCGCGGGGTAAGCCTTCGGTGATGGAGGTGGTGAGCGTGTCGAATTTATCCAAAATGGCGACGATGCGGGCTTGTTCTTCGAGAGATGGGATGGGGATTTTTATCTTTTCAATAGCAAGTCTTGGTAGGCGCGGAATACTAGCTCGTCTTACTTGTGCTTTTATTTTGTATTGTTTTATCAATAAGAAATGATAAAGATATTTACTTAATAAGTTTGATGGATTTTCTATATAGAAAACGTCATCAGCCGCCCATAGCTCGTTAGAACTATAACCTATTTCGCCTGCTGCACCTGCGGCTATAACAAAAGTCGTATCAGGTTGAACATTAGCTTCGTGGTAATAGCCTAGAGGCGTCATGCTGTTTTGGTAAACAGGATATTCTCCGACCTCTGCTAATTGGCTTTTAACTAGCCTTTTGCCACGCTGAATTTTTGCAATTTCTTCCAAGTTCTTCCACTCAAACCCGACTCTGCTTAATTTTGCCTCGCTGAGTAATAAATCACGGTAGTAGTTGTATTGTTGCTGGCGTAGGTTAAGCTCGGTGGTCAGCTCGGTGGTCATAGCGGTAAATGCGTCCAGTATGCGGACGATTTCGGCCTGAATTTCCAGCGATTTTTTGGGGTTGTCTGGGCAGGGAATGGGGATGCTAAGCTTTTCAATTACTGATTTCGATAAACGAGGAATGCTGGCCCTGCGAACTTGCCCTTCTATTTTGCTTTTCTGGGTTAATAAAAAATAATACACATACTTGTTGCTTATCTCGTCAGGCGTAATTACAAAGTGCACATCATCTGCTGCCCAGAATGCATTTTCGCTATATCCAATCTCGCCTGCTGCTCCAGCACAAATAATAAAAGCAGATCCTGCTTCAACATTACTTTCGTAATAATAGCCAAGAGGTTTCATACTATTTTGATAAACAGCAAATCCCTCGCTTTCATCAAGCTGAGATCTTACAAGGCGTTTGCCACGTTGTAGTGCGACAATCTCCCCCAACGCCTTCCACTCCACCTTTACACCATCCAATAGCTTTTCAATAAATCCTAAGTTATTCATTGTTATCTCCTAAGCTGTGCTGCAAATCCTGTTCAAGCATGGCAGCCAGTTCTTCTTCGGTGGGGAGCATGGCTTGGTATTTTGAGGCAAAGAGCTGTTTGCTTTCGCTCAGTACCGAGTAGTGCACTAGGGTTTCATCTTTATCAGCACAGAGGATAATGCCCAGCGTGGGGTTGTCGTCTTCACCACGCTTTAAATCATCAAACATGCGTATATACATATCCATCTGACCAATGTCTTGGTGGGTCAATTTCTCGGTTTTTAAATCAATCACCACAAAGCATTTGAGCAGGTAGTTGTAAAAAACCAAGTCCACATAAAAGTGCGAGGTTTCGGTGCTGATACGCATTTGGCGAGCTACAAAAGAAAAGCCTTTGCCAAGCTCTAATAAAAATTTCTGTAATTGATTAATCAGGCTTTGTTCTAGCAGGTTTTCTTTGCCGATAAGATCGCTAGGCAAGTTTAAAAACTCTAATACATAAGGGTCTTTAATAAAGGCTTCTGGGCTGGTGGCAAATTGCTTTTCTACAGAAGTATCGTGATTCAAAACACGACGGTAATAACCGCTTTTGATATTGCGCTCTAGTAGGCGGGTGCTCCAATTTTGGCTGCTGGCTTCTTGCAGGTAGTAGCTACGCTCGGCTGGGTTTTCTAGGCGCATGATTAGGCGCACATGTGACCAGCCAAGATTCCCTACACAGTGCGTAGAGAATTCATCGAAGCTAGGATAGGTAAGATAAAACTGACGAAAATTCCATAGGTTAGCCACCGAAAAACCCTTGCCAAAGGTGTCTCCCAAATAGCGCGACAGGTTGGTAATCAGGGCTTTGCCGTATTCGGCACGGGCTTCGCCTTGTTGTTCCTGCTCAACAATGCGTTGGCCTAGCTGCCAGTAGGTTTGCACCATGGCGGTATTGACGGCTTGGTAAGCTTGGCTGCGCCCTGTTTGTAAAATGCGGGCAATATCGGCAAAAAACTGTTGCTCATTGCTAAGGCTTTGGCTCATTTTTTATGGCTCTCTTTTTTAGCCTGTTTTTCTATAAAACCCATGCTTACAGCTCCTCCGTCTTGAATTCACTGTAGCCTTCATAGAAATAGCTCACGTCGATGCCTTTCATAAACAGGGCGCGGTCGTCAATTTTATCGGTGAGCGCTTGTTTGAGCAGGGCTTTGATTTCCACATCTTTGACTGGGCTGCGTTGCATGGCGCTGAGATAGTCTTCTTTATCTACTTTGTTCCAATCCACCACTTGGCGAATTTCTTTTTTTAAAATTAAATCTAGCCAGATGCGGGTAGCGCGGCCATTACCTTCGCGAAAGGGGTGCGCTATGTTCATTTCGACGTATTTTTCTATAATTTCATCGAAGCTACTTTGTGGCATTGTTTCGATATGCGTTAACGAGGCATCTAAATACATAACACGCGCAAACGCGGTTTCGCCTTTGGCGATATTCACATCGCGTATTTTTCCCGCAAAGTCATAGATGTCGCCAAATAAATAGGTATGAATAAAGGCCAAGCCTGTAAAGCTGCCTACTTGCACTTGGTTAATGTCACCCGAATCAAACAGCTGTTTGGCTTTTTGTTTACTAATTTTCTCTTCGGCTTTTGCAAGTTCCACTTGGTCAGTGATGCCCAACTTGTTTTCCAGAATCATTGCTTTTCACCTTCAATTTCCAAAACAATGGCATCAATCTCAGTACGCAGCTGGGTAATTCGGGTGACGGTAGTTTTTAGCTCGGCATTGAGCTCGCTGATGTTGATTACTTCGCGAGTATCTTCAGCTTCTACATAGCTGCTGACTGACAGGTTGTAGTCATTCGCTGCAACTTGCTCGAAGGGTACCGACTGGGCGAAATGATCGACATTGGCCTTGCTGTCAAACACAGCCATGATCTGCTGGGTATGTTCATCAGTCAGAATATTGTTATTGGTTTCTTTTTTAAACAGACCACTGGCATCAATAAACTGAATATCGGTGTTGGTTTTGTTTTTTGCCAGCACCAAAATAGTCACCGCAATGGTGGTGCCAAAAAACAGGTTGGGTGCCAGTGAAATCACGGTTTCAACGTAGTTATTATCCACCAAATATTTGCGGATTTTCTGCTCGGCACCGCCACGGTAAAAAATGCCGGGAAAACAAACAATCGCCGCACGACCTTTGCTAGAAAGATAACTGAGCGAATGCAACACAAAGGCAAAGTCAGCCTTAGATTTAGGCGCCAACACACCGGCGGGGGCAAAACGCTCATCGTTAATTAAGGTGGGGTCGTCATCGCCAATCCATTTCACCGAGTAAGGCGGGTTAGAGACTATGGCATCAAAGGGTTTGTCGTCACCAAAGTGTGGCTGAGTGAGCGTGTCGCCCAATTGGATATTGAACTTGTCGTAATTGACGTTATGCAAGAACATGTTCATGCGTGCCAAGTTGTAGGTGGTGTGGTTTAACTCCTGACCGAAAAAACCTTCTTCAATAATGTGGGCGTCGAAATGTTTTTTGGCTTGTAAAAGCAACGAGCCAGAGCCACAGGCTGGGTCAAAGATTTTATTGACGCTGGTCTGCTTGTGCATAGCAAGTTGGGCAATCAACTTGGAAACATGCTGCGGGGTAAAAAATTCACCACCCGATTTACCCGCATTGGCGGCGTAGTTGGAGATAAGAAACTCGTAGGCATCGCCGAATAGATCAATCTGGCTGCCTTCAAAGTCGCCGCCGTTACCACCAAAAAAATCCAACCCTGCCACGCCTTTGAGTACGGCAGCCAGACGGAGGTTTTTGTCTTTGACAGTGTTGCCCAGGCGGTTACTGGTGGTATCAAAATCGGCAAACAGGCCTTTAATATCTTGTTCAGATGGATAACCACTGGCCGAGGCCTCGATAGCGGCGAAAATAGCGGCCAAATCAGTGTTTAGGCTTTCATTGCTATTAGCACTTTTAGCCACATTGACGAACAACTGGCTGGGGTACATAAAGTAGCCCTTGGTTTTGATGGCATCGTCTTTGATGTCAGGCGTGATCACGCTATCGGGCAGTTCGGCATACTTAATACTGTCGTCACCCGCCTCAATGTAAGCGGCAAAGTTTTCACTGATAAAACGGTAAAACAGGGTACCCAGTACGTACTGTTTAAAATCCCAGCCATCTACGGCACCACGCACATCGTTGGCAATGGCCCATATCTGACGTTGCAAGGCGGCACGTTGTTGGGTGGTCGTCATTCTGTTCTCCTGTCTAAAAAAGCCACTGATTGGCTAAAAATTGTCTCAGCATTATGCGATATCAGGCATATTGTAACGCCGTTGAGTAGGTATAACGCAGAGCGCACCGGTGACCTTGACGCAGCGAAGTGGAGACAAAGGCATCCGAGTGACGCACCTGGTTAAATTACTATCGTTCACCTTCAAGGCCATGCCATACCCGGAGAATGATGATGGCACTAGCATGAAGTGAATATCGAACGACGTATTTTCCAAAAACCATATCTCGAATGGAGTCAGGCACCGGCGCCATTTCAACTGGTGTGCCCATTTTGGGGAATTCTGGAAGTAATTCGATTTTGCCAACCAGTTCGGTGGCAATCCTGGCTGCCGCCGACGGGTTGTGCATCGCAACGAACTCCCTGAGGCGTTTCAAATCATCAATGGCCTCATCCGTGTAAGCCAGCTTCACTTACTTGACCTTGGCGCATCCTGCTCGTTTTCGGTTCCCCAGCTATTAAGCCAACTGTGAACCTCGCTGGCATCAACAACCTTGCCTTGGGCAGCAGCCTCCATTGCCTCTAACGTTTGTTTCCAACGCTCTTGCTCAAGCTGCTGCTTTTCTATGTATTCCGACAGTGCCTGGTTGATCACCCAGCTTTTGCTACGGTGCAGCCTGCTGGCGATTGCTTCCAAACGCTGTTCAACTTCTGCCTGAAGGCGAACCGTGGTGACGCTCATGACTATGCCCCCTCATACCTAGTGACTACAACGTATTACAGCATGGTCTGCGAGGTTAGGCAAAAAATTTAACGCTTGCAACAGCAGCAAATTAAGAGCCTACGCGATTAATTTGTCTGTTGGTTGCTCTTGTTATGAGTAATTTCACGAACAGCATCGATTAAGCCATACACAAGCAACGAATCTTGGACACGAGCAGCTGGATGCGCATACATTACAACAGGTTTATTCTGCTGATTTACAAACCATTTTATGCCTCTTGATGTTTCATAAACTTGTTCATCGTTTAAATCCAAAGCAAACCGTAAATCCCATCCAGTGCCACAACAAATGGTCAAATCAGGATTATAAATTTCATACTGCTCTTTAATAAACTTCTTATCTTCAGCTACAACTACATCGAAATCAGCTCGCACCGTTGTATGAGTGCCAGGCGATTTCTTAAGGTTCATTGCACATATTGTCCGTAAAGTATCAATTCTTTGCTTTTCAGAAATTGATTCAAGATTAGCCCATGGAATATCATCATTTCCATTATTAATGCTTTTAACCCAACGCGTTACATTATTCCATGTTTGAGAGCGAGAGCCAGTACGGATGAATTCTCTTAAATCCCAGCCACCACCATGCTCATCATTCACTTCTTTAAGAACAAAACAAAGTTTAATTTTAGAATTTAAATAATCTTGTTCCGAAACAACTCCATCAGTAACAAAACCAACTCGGTTATTTTCCCACTTATGAAATAATTCTGACTCTCTTTCTTTAATACTCATAAGTCCTCATTACGCATAACGTTTGAATTCACCGGACTTGCGCGGCTTCTCGCGCAAGTCCGGTGGGATGATGGGTTAGCGATGAAAGAACGATGCATTGGTAATGTTTTCTTTAGGAGTGAGCCGTTCGAGAGCAGAAGCCAGCACATCGAGGTTTTCGTAGCCGTCGAATCTCAGGTTCTCTCCCGATGAGGTCTTGACCAGAATGGAGACTAGTTGGCCAGACTTGCGCTGCAGCCGAAGGTTTTTGATTTGCGAAAGATCTACGATGACTTTGAGGTCCTTGTGGAGCACGGCGACCTTTCCGTTCAGCTCATCGAGCTCAAGGATTGGATATGCAGCTTTTCCTTCCCTGATGCGTTTGTAGCTACCGAAAATCGGAGGGACAAAAACAAGAAGGCCAATGATCGGAAAGAACAGATCACCGATTTTGTCTGTGCTCAGCACCTTTGTCATCAAGCCAACGGAAGCAACGGCGAGGAATAAAATCAAATAGCCAGCCTTCCTGATTTCGCGGCGTACATGTTCTTTGGAAACGTGGAATTCCATAATCGCTAACGCCCAAATCAGCCGCGCGTATTTTGCGTCGGCTGCATTTGCTTGTTAGCTGTAAGATCTTGTAGTGAGCCGGAAATGTATTTGTGAATGATACTCGACACAAAAGTTTGGTACGGAATGCCCTCTTCCGATGCTCTTGACTGAATAGCAGTTAAATCCCTGTTTGAGATCCGAATATTGATCCTTTTGTCTTTTTTAAACGTGTTATTGGCGATTGCTTTCAGTTCCATTTTTCGTGTCTCAGTCAATACTGATTCAAACTCGCCAGCCTCTACGGCATCAAGCAGAGCTTTCTCTTCTTTCGATAATTTGCCTTTGCTCATGATCCGCCTCCAAGGTACAGTTTGGTAAATTTCCTGCTGGGAATAATTGTTTTCAAGAACACTTCATCTTCACTTTCTACATATGGGATGAGGTGAACATATTCTTTAATGCAAATGACAAAAATCCGTTGATTGGGATAATCGGAGGCGTTTGGATGAGCAATATCGTCTAGTAGGTCGCCATGCTCAATATGAAAGATCGCTTCTTCAAAGGAAACGCCTCGCCCGACTATTAGCTCCTGATTTTTCTCAGGGTTCCAATTATAGATTTTCATAAATTGAAGTTTAGCACAAACGTGTGCATTTTGTCATCATTCGCACAAGCAGCTAACATTTGCTTAACCTGTATTTTCGCGCCCGCAGGGCTTGGCGCATTTTGTGCATAAGGAGCGTAGCGACAGCACAAAATGTGACAAAGAAAATATCAGGTTGAAGCAGTTGTTAGGTTTAATTCATTTACAATTACTCGATTGCGGCCCGCTTGTTTTGCTTTATACAGCGCTGTGTCAGCACGAAGTATATGTTGTTTTAGTTCTTGTTTATCATCGATTAATGATACACCAACACTAATCGTTATTTTATGCTCTATAATTTCAGTGCTTTCTACACTACTACGCAATCTCTCAGCATATTGAATTAATTGTGGTATTTCCGCAAACGACACAAGTATTAAGAACTCCTCGCCTCCATATCTAAAAATTGCATCATTCTCACGAGTATTTTCCACCATTATTTCAGCTATTCTTTTTAAAACATTATCTCCAACATCATGTCCAAAAGTATCATTGATATACTTAAAATGATCAATATCACACATTAAAACAGCAAGAAAGCTTGATTTCCTTAAACTATCTGATAGTTTTACATTATATATTTGATCTAAATAATTTCTATTTAATAGGTTTGTTAATTGATCGCGAGAAGCCTTTTTTTCAATTTTTTCTTGAACAACTTTTCTGATAAAAAAGCCAACAAGTCCTAAAATACATATAATCGCAAATAATAGAAATAAAAACAAATACTTTAAAGCAATGTGGTTATGAGTTTTTATTTCAATTTTATTTACCACAATGTTTGATAAATTCCATAAATTCTCGCTACTATTTAATATTCGATCTTTTTGATTATTCTTAAGAATCTCTTTATATTCTGCCCAAGATTGCAGTAGATTTGAAATTTCAACTTTATCATTACTGTTAAACACTCCGGTCTTCGAATCTACAAAATCTGATAATATAATATTTGTTTCATCGATCATTTTTACTGATTCTTTTATGTCCTGATTCAATAAATACAATTTGGTGACACGTTGAATTCCCCCTCTAATTGAACCAGTACTATTAATAAAATTAGTTAATTTTTGAATATCATTTACTACATATAGAAAACTGACTGTTGAAAATACTATTGTGATAATCGTGATTAAAACAGAAATCAAAACAAGATTTGATCGCTGAGAAATAACTTTACTTGTGTTCATACTTTTCTCCTCTGCGCCGAAGGCGTCAACCTAACGCTCAAATCAGCCGTGCGTATTTTTTTGCGTCGGCTGCATTGGTTTGTTAAGTTGCTTTGCTCGTTTCTTATCCTTAACCCACAATACAGAGCCATTTGTTTTTTTCATTTCAAACAAATCTATTGCCATAAATAGATCGCTCAATTTTTTGAATCCGTAATTTCGCTGGTCAAAAGATGCATGGTTAGAAATATGAGTGCCGATAGGTCCAAGCATAGCCCAGCCCT
>Ga0265293_10001993_pt1 | contig 42752 bp, 37 predicted proteins | sample Munlanlewell138R_FD_192505 | JGI IMG/M metagenome (GOLD analysis project Ga0265293, IMG submission 192505) | Leachate microbial communities from a municipal landfill in Southern Ontario, Canada - Leachate well 138R | ecosystem: Engineered > Solid waste > Landfill > Unclassified | place: Canada...
ATTATTGAACTTCAATCGTGGTCTGCTACTTTAGAATAACCTTGATCTTCAATTACATAACGTCCTGTTTTTTCTTTAATATAGGTGGCAAGTTTTTCGTCAGTACAATAAACGTAACACCCTTTTAAACCTCTACTCATTAAGGTGCGATAAGTATTTCTAATAATTTGATCTATCTCTTGCAAAGCGACACGATCTTTTTTATTAGCCTTACCTTTAAGCCCATCTAAAGATTTATCACTAGTTGCCCTTTTTTTATAATCGGTAATAACTACACCATCTTCATAGCGTAAATCATCTCCAATTATGACTCCAACATAATTAAACTCTAAGCCTTGGGTAGTGTGGATACACCCAATCTGGTTAATTGAAGTTTCGCTGATAGCAAAAGTTGGATCATTAGACAAGTTCCATTGCATTGCAAAATCTTCTAAAACTATATCATCAATTTCACTATCTTTTTTAGAGGCCCACTCCCAGCAATAACCGGCAACTAATCTACTTTTGTTATCCTCTTCGTTTTTCTTCTCTACTAAAGATTTTAATTCTTTGGGAGAATCGACAACTTTAAATTCGTAATCGATTCCTTTTAATGTGGGATGAGGTGTATCTTTTTGAATTCCTAAAACCTCATCTAACCAAATCAGATACCCATCAGATCCTCCACATCTAAATTGGGAAACTAAATGATCTTCGTAAATTTCAGCATTAAAGTGTTTTGCCCACTTTTTAATTACCTCTTTTGTTCCCCAATCTTTAGCGGTGACTCTTTGAGCCTCATCAATAAAAAATATTGTTGATAAAGAGGCATTGATCAACTCTTTAACTTGATCCTCTCCACTGTAAAATCCTCTAAAGGTGCGTTTGTTGAGGCGGTGAGTCTCATCAACTACTAAGGTGTCGTAATCATTAGCTTGGCTTTCTATAAAAGAACCAGAGCCTTTAAATAAGTTTGAGATATTTCTTCTTTTGAACTCTCCCTCTCTTAGTTTTGCTTCAAACACATTTCTTGGTGCAACGTTCTTAGTTACATAAGCAACTTTTTGTTGATGTTGGGTTAGTTCAACAAGGAGGTTTATAGCTACAACAGTTTTTCCTGTTCCAGGTCCTCCGTTGATTATAAAAACCCGCTTTTTGTAATCCTCTTTAGATTTTTTGCTGTAGGCTAAAGCTTGTTCGTAAACAACCTTTTGTTCATCTATTAAAACAAACTCATCTTTCCCTTTTAACATATTTGCTAAAACATCTTGTAAAGATTTTGAGGGCTTAATAATTCCATTGTCGATGTAATAAAGGGTCTCTTTGTCATCTCCTTTCTTAATGTACTTTTTAATAAAATCTTTTAATCTTTCAACATCACTACGACAAAATAAAGGAGAGTCTTTTAAATAGTAATCAAACCACGGAGCAAAAAGGGGATCAGAGTTCTCATCTTTGTAGTAGTTGTGTAAGTAGGCACAACTATTTAAAGTTATTGGAATTTGTTGAACATTTAAGTTGTAGTCGTTAATTAAACTTTTATAAGAAGAGGCTTGGTAGGAGGGGTGGGTAGTTTTATGTAGCCCCCCACCTAAATAAGTTTTTACATGTCTAATTTCAGCTTCAGGATCTACTTGGATAATTTTATCCACACCCTCTAGTGGATGTACTTCACTCCACTGTTTAAGTTCAACTATTACTGCATTGTGTTTTTCATTCTCATCAAAGCCAGTGAGAATAAAATCTACTCTGTTAGAGGTAAATGGAATTGAGAACTCTATAGCAACTCCACTAGTAAAGGGAATCTTCTCATCTGAAAGGACAGTCTTCATATAATTTAGCGAGTTCATCCAAGAGGCTCGTTCACTTTTAGAGACCCTTTTGTGAAGTTTTTCAAACATCTCTTTTTCAATCTTTAAATCAATTTGATTTGAATCAACATCTTCTAAAAACTGTTTTTTATCACCTACATAAACTAACAAATTACTATCCTTTAACTTTTATCCAGTTCAGTATATTTTTTAGCATTGCCCCAAGCATCTTCAACTTTATACTTTTCCTTGTTCTCTTTTAATTTTTCTTTAATGATTGTGGTTATATCTACCCCAATGGCATCGGCAAACTGAGTGGCATAGATAAAGATATCGGCTAACTCTTTTGCCATCTGATCTTTTTTATTGGAGACTACTAAATCCTCTTTTGACCACTGAAAAAGTTCTAACAATTCAGAAGCTTCAAGGCTCAAAGAGATTGCCAAATCTTTAGGGTTGTGAAATTGTTTCCAGTTACGTTGATCTCTAAATTGCAATATCTCATCGATAGGTATAGTAGCCATAATCAAATCTCCTATTAAAAGAGAATTATAACACGTTAACAATATGATGGTCATTCTAAGTTTGAGCCTTTATACTTACCTTTATGAAAGTAATTGTTACTGGTGCTGATGGACTGTTGGGAAGTAATTTAGTTCGCCTTTTAATTGAAAGTGATTATGAAGTTGGTGCATTTGTTGAGAAGGGGAAAAAGACTCCCACCTTAGATAACTTAGATTTAAAAATCCACTATGGTGATATCTTAGATGTTGATACTCTAAATGAGGCATTTGAAGGCTACGATAGTGTGATTCACGCAGCAGCCAGCACTTCAGTTTGGCCATCTCGCTCTAAAAAAGTTTGGGACATCAACTTTAATGGAACTAAAAATGTAATTGAGGCAGTCCAAAAACAAAAAATAGGGCGCTTAGTAGCAGTGGGAACTGCAAACTCATTTACCCCAGGTTCAAATGAACAAAGTGGCTTTGGGTGTGAAAAGTATAAGTTAGATTACATCGACAGTAAGTACGCCGCTTTAAAACTCATTAGAGAAAAAGTAGCTAATGAAAATCTACCAGCTTTAGTAATTCATCCCACTTTTATGATAGGTCCCTACGATACAACACCCTCATCGTCAGTGATGTTAATCCGCCTGATAGAGGGAAAAATCCCTGGATACACTAACGGGGGTAAAAGTTGGACCTATGTTAAAGATGTTGCTCAAGCAATAGTTAATAGTTTGACAATGGGACAAATAGGGCACTCTTACATAGCAGGAAATTGGAATCTCAGTTATAAAGAGTTCTTTGATTTAGCTGCAGCAACACTAAATGTGAAAGCCCCCAAGTTTTATATTCCTCGATTCATTACTTTAATGGGGGGTGCTTTATCCTCTTTAGGGGCTGCTATCACTAAAAAGCCTCCTTTACTAAGTTATACAATGGCTAAAATAGGTCTTGATAAACACTACTACGACTCAACTAAAGCGCACACTGAATTAATGATGAGCCAAACACCACTAGAGGTTGCGATAAAAGAGTGTGTCAATTTTTTAGTTGAGAACAATATGGTTGAATACAATGGGTAAAAATCAATTTTCATTTGCTATTTTATTGACGGTTATCACTGTTGGCTTTTTAGCTTATTGGTTTTTAGTTGAATCTAAAAAAATAAAAGACTTTTTAAATAATAAGTTTAAAGATGATAAAGCAACTTTAATTTGGTTTATCGCTAATAAGAGTTTGGGATTTTTGATTTTTGGTATAATAGTACCAATTGTTGCTTTAACTCTTTATCCCACTTTAAGCTTAAAAGATTTAGCATTTCAATTTCCCGTTAATACAAAAGGACTTTTCATCTTTATAGTAGCAACTATTTTGGCCCTTTTAGTTGGCATTATTAAAAATAAGAGGGGAAAAATTGAAGATCGTTATCCTGAAGTGGGGCTAAATAATAGTTTAGTAGTCGATTTTGTTTTCTGGGCTCTCTACTTATTATCTTATGAGTTTATGTTTAGAGGAGTGTTGCTGTTTATTGCTATTGGTGAAGTTGGTCTAAGTACAGCTATTGGAATTAATATTGCTATTTACGCTTTAGCCCATGTTCCTAAAGGAACCCAAGAGGCTTTTGGTGCCCTTTTATTGGGGTTGTTACTCTGTTTGTTAACTTACAACTCATCTTCAATATTGTATGCGTGGATAATTCATTTAGCTTTGGCAATTTCAAACGACTTTAGTGCTTCCTATTATAAAAAGAGGATTAAGTAGATGGATAAGAAAGTAGTCTTAATTACTGGTGGAAGTAGAGGAATAGGACGCGAGTTAGCTCGCCAATACTTAGAACTTAATCACATTGTCTACATAGTTGCTCGCAATAAAGAGAAGTTAGAGGCAAGTAGTAAAGAGTTAGATGAAAGTGGAAAACTTTTAAAAGCAATTGCTGGAGATGTTAGTGATCCCACTTTTTGTAAGGGTGTGATTGATCAAATTATTGAAGAGCAAAATAGATTAGATATTTTAATTAACAACGCTGGGATGGCAATGAGGGGTCTTTTTAAAGATACAAAGGTTGAGGTATTTGAAAAGCTTATTAACATAAACTACTTAGGGGCAACTTATCTCACCCATTATGCCATCGAACACTTAATAGCTAACAAAGGGTCAGTTATCTTCATATCTACTATCGCTGCAATTCATGGATTGGCTAAAGTGGGTGGTTATGGGGCAAGTAAAGCTCCTTTAAGCATTCTTAGTGAATCTATAAGGGCAGAGATCTCTTCTAAAATCCTCCATGTTGGGACCATTTACGTTGGGCTAACAGAAAATGATCAAGACAAAGTTGTTTATAGCTCTGATGGTTCTTTAATAACTTTAGATAAAAGAAAAAATAGCCACACTCAAAAAGATGTTGCTTTGGCAATAATTAAAGCAGTTAACAAAAGAAAAAAGAGGGTAGTGCTAACTCCACTAGGGAAATTAGCAGCTCTTTTTTATCGCTACTTTCCCCGTTTGGCCGACTTTATAATAAACAATGTGGTTGCTAAATCTTCTTTGTATGCCGATTCAAAACTCAAATAGGCTTTAATCTGTAGTTCTCAATCTCCCACCCTTCAACTTTAATTCCTAATGAATCGGTGACAGATTGGTAATCAACTAAAGAGGCATCTAAATCTTCAGGGTAGTGGGCATCGGTGTTGAAGATGATCCTAGCACCTAAAGATTGGGCAATCTCCCAAAATTTGTTAGTTGGGTAGGGGTATCTGGGCCCTATGTTGCTGTTTATTTTAGATCTTCTTAAGCCTTGTCCATTTATTTCAAGGGGGATATCTAAATCAACAGCAGCTTGTACAATTGCCTCAGAGCACGCTTTAGCTTCATCATCCCAATCAATATAGAACATTCCAAATAAATCGGGGTGAACTCCAAATTGGTACAATTTACTTTCCAACCCAGCAATGTAGGCATCTGTGTAGCGATGAATCATTTTTTTTGAGTAAGGAAGGTTTCCCACATACCTTTCATCCCCATTAAAATCTTTCACAAAGTGGATAGCTAAAGCTAAATAATCGGTGTAGTTGTTATCAACAAGGTTATCTATATACCACTTGTGGTAGTCAGGATGGTGATCAACTTCAAAACCACACAAGATGATGATGTCATCATTCTCTTTTTGTAGTGTGCGACATTGATCCATATAGTTGTCGATTTGACTAAAGGCCATCCGAGTGGAGGACCATCTGTTATCATAAAGAGGGCAGTGTTCGCTAAATCCTAAAGCACTAAAATTTAGCTTTTTAGCAACTTCAATATACTCATAAAGTTCCCCCCCACCGTGGCCACAGTAGTGGGAGTGGGTATGTAAATTTATCTTATCCCCTTGATGTTTCGAGATTGTATTTTTGCTCATAAGTCAATTATTACAAAGTTTTAAATTAATGACTAGGGGCCCAATTAACTAACGTAACTGTGGATACTTGGTAGTAATACGTTAACACCAACGAAGGTGAAAAGTACTGAGACAAAACCAACAATTGAGAACCAAGCAGCCATTTTACCCTTCCAGTTTTTTCTTAGACGTAAGTGGATATAAATGGCATAAATTATCCAAGTTATTAAGGACCAAGTCTCTTTAGGGTCCCAAGCCCAATAACGACTCCAAGCCTTTTGAGCCCAAATAGCTCCACTAATAATTACAATAGTTAACATTAGCAATCCAAAGACTGTAACTCTGTAAGCTAAGATATCACTGACAACTGGATCTTCTAAGATTTTGCGTTCAGATGTTCTTTTAGAGTCAACTAAATAGATAGTTGCGATGGCTGCAGAGAGGGCAAAGGCTCCATACGATAATATTGCAGTTCCTACGTGGAAAGTGAGCCACAACGATTGGAGTGCTGGCATCAAAGGTCTCACTGTTTTGTTTTGCATAGCAGCATAACCCATCACTAAAATTCCCAATGGCATTACAAAAGCTCCAATGGCTCCAAAGCGATAGATCATATATAAAACTAAGAAACTTAAAATAATTCCCCAAGCAAACGAGAGGGCAAATTCATATTGGTTACTAAAGGGAACTCTTTGACTTCCTATAGTGCGGGCAATCATCGCTACTGTGTGGAAAGCAAAACCTGCTATTGTTGCCCAAGTGGCACCTTTTTCAACTTTCCCTGAAAGTTTGGTTACTAAAACTAAGTAGCTAATTGCAGCGACTATGTAAAAGAAAAAAGCGATAGTAAATGTAATGTTTTCAATATTTTGGTACATATTCTTTTAATCCTTCTTTTTTAAACGGTTCAAATCAGAGACGATGCTCTGTCTAAATACCCACTGATTTCGGCGACTACAAGTTCTGAGTTTACCATCCTCATAGCTAACAAATCTAGGGTAACAATAAAAACTAACAAACATTCCTAAAAGTATCACAATAAAAGAGGTCAAAACTATGGGGTAGGAGGGATCAGATCTCACTAACAATCCAGTATAGGCAACTGCATGGGTAAATGTAATATTGTAATTTTCAAAACAAATCGCTTGGTTAGGGGCGATGATATAAGAGTCTACAGGCTGACCAAATTGGTATAAGACAACTGCAAAGTGGGGGTTGTTCTCTTGGTTAGTTAAGGTAACTGGTTGCTGGCCATGTCCAATTGCTAAATCGGGGTAATATCCATATAAGAGAATCGTTAAGTGGGCATCTTCAACAAAGTAAGATCTTCCTCCTCTAAGGAGCCCTTCAGCAATAATCTCTTGTTTATCGGTATCAACAACTCTAAGATTACCTGTCCACCCAAAGTTTGCTTGATAAAACTTAAGCCCTTTGTAATGTAGAGGCTTATTCACCCACAACTCTTTGGTGAGAGTCGTTCCATCATCATCTTTAATATTGACTCTACTTATGTACTGTTTTAACTCTCCATCATCATCGAAGGTCATATAGAACTCTTCCAATGTTAATAAAAAGCCTTCCTCTTCAAAGTAGTGTTGGTTAGTAGGCAACAAAGTGACATTTCTTTCATCCGATTTTAGATTTCCAATAGTTCCCCCTAAAAAAAGGATAATCAAACCAATGTGGGTTATTGTTGCACCCAACACTCCCCATCTAAACTTTGCACCTTTAAGTTCTTTATCACCAGAAACTTTAAAGTGGCGCTTTTTAAAAAGGGCTCGAACTATTTTTTCATCTTTTTCTTCTATTACTTCCCCTTTCTCATTAAATGGGGGGTAGTAATCATCGCTCATCTGTTTGAACTGACTCTTAAGTGAAAGAACAGTACAAAGAGTTAAGTTTATTGTGAATAAGATTACTAAGATAATAAAAATCAGTGAGCTGTAAGCTTTATCGAGTGATAAAGCTAAAATTGTTGGACCAAGAGTTTCATATCGATCCAAATAGAATTGTGGGCCACTGTGTTGTGGAATCAGGGTCCCAATAACTATGTAAAGGGCAATCAAAATAAGTAATACTACGGCAACTTTTAATGAAGCAATAAAATTGAGGACCTTTTTTGTTTTTTTATTCATACCTTTCCCTAAATAAATGTTATAAGAGCCGGAAGGTTTCTTCCGGCTCTTGATACTTTAGTAGTAAATCAACTTATGGGTCAACAGGAGGCGGAGCAGAGGTAATTACTTTCCAGTTAGCTTTACTATCTGTCGCCCTTAAATCGTCTTCTGTTAAGAAGATTCGATCGTTTCCGTGACACGAATCACAACTCTCGTTTTGGAAAGTTGAGCGTTGGATATTGTGAGTTGGTGAATATTTCCAGTTACTCTTTTCATCAAAGTTTGGAATCAAGTTATCACCAGCTTCTATGAATGAATCAGCAGCTGTTGGCATGTGCCTTAAAGCAACATACTTATAAGGGCGCTCTTCTGTTGGATTGGGGTTTAAGCCAATTCTAAAGAGAACTCTAGTTTCAGAGTGACTCGATAATGATTGTCGATCATCGGCAATTGAGACGTGACACTCAAAACAGTTTTGGTTAGCTTGTGCGTGACAAACTTGACATGCAAGGGTATCACCGTGGATTAAGTGTTGCTCAATACCATCAGTTCCTAAAGCGACCTCTTGGTGACAATCGTAACAAGATGGAAGAGTTGGTTTATCCCACATAGAGGCATACTCTTGCCCTGTACCGTGGAAGTTGCTCACATCGTGACAATCAATACAAGTCATCCCCATTTCATAGTGGACATCTTGTGCAAAGCCAACAGTACCCATGAACTCTCCAGCATTTCTTGCCCCGTGACAACCGTAACAGGTTTGATCCATTGGGGGAGTGCTAAAGAACTCATGCTTGTTGATAAGTCCACCAGCGTAGTTGCTTGGACGAGAGACGTGACACTCACCACAGGTTGCGTGACAGGTCATACAGTTGAGGTCAAAGATTTCCCCTAAGCCGTGGTGTGGATCATCTAAGGCATGAGCATCGCCACTGAACTCAATAAGAGAGTTGGCAAATCCACGTACCGAATAGTGAAGACTCTTAGCGTATGTCTCTGTTGCTTCAAGGTGACATTGGGCACAAACGCCTTCTGGATCTGATGAGGGTTTGGTATTAACTCCTACGTGAGCAAACTCAAACCTATCTTCTAGACCATTTCCACCGTGACAAGTAACACACCCTAATTTACCGTGGTCAGTTTCTAAAAACTCAAATGAGACTTGGAATTTTTCAAGCGCCGAAAACTCCGGCGCAGCGGGTCCTCATCCTCCTGTATCTGCGCCAGCAGATACAGGTGTTGCCAATTTATTAATTGGATTGGTTTTAGTATGACAAGCGATACATTTATCGCTAACTTGCGGCTCTAACTCAATGGGATCGGTGAAGCGGGCCGTAATAACCTTTGCAGGGGCCTTTTTGGTACACCCAAATCCAATTAAGATAAAGATTGCTATGAGAATCAACAACCCTAAATAGGATGAATTTCTAGCTTTCTTCCTTCCCATTTTCTCCTCCAACACTAGTAAATTTCCTGTGAAGTCATTATATCATTATCGATAATAAAATATCAACTAAAATATATCAGATTGTTTTGCTAATATTTGCCTTTTATCACCTATGCGGCGCACTAAATTATCTTTTTCCATTTGATTGAGAATTGGTAAAAGATGCTTTCTACTTAAAGGCAGGTTATCACGTACATCAGCGATGGTGATAAGTTGATTTATCTCTCTATTTTTAAGAACTTGAGAAACTATTTTTTGGTAAGTTTTTTTAGAGTAAATTAAAGATCCCTCTAAGATAAGGATGTAATCGTTTTGTAAAAGCTTTCCAACAATTGGTTTTTCCCATCTGGCAACATTTTTGGTTTCAAACCCTTTGATGCCAAATTGTTCAATCTTCTCTAAAAGCTCTTTTTCTTGATCGGAGAGACTTTCCTTAGCTTTTGTTGCTTTTTCTAAAGCTGCATTTTTAATTACAAATTCACCCTGATTTACAAATCTATTTATTAAAGAACCTATGAGCTCTTTGGGATATCTTTCAAATTGTTTGGCCTCTTCTAAAAGGATATGCCCTTTTTCTTCAACTTTAGTTGAAAGTTCATTTTTAATTGCTAATGACTTTGTTTCACTTATAAAGAACTTACCAACTCCAATGAATTTAACCCCATTTAAGTTAAGCTCTTTAACCTTTACATCCTCTCTTTTGCCAAATCCATTTAAAACTAAATTTAACTGATCTAGGTTTTTTAAAGTGGAGAGGGGAGGAATCTGTTTAGCTTTATCTTTTGAAAGGGATTTATCATAAATAAAAGTACCTTTAGCTAAAAGTTTCGAAGAGCCTGGATGAATAATTAGAAGCTTTTGATTCCAATGAAAGGGATGTTTTTTAGTTGTTGTAATTGTTACTACATTGTTACCAATATTTTTTAAAATTGCCCTATCGTGCCACGAATCTGATGCCACCTCATACTCACCAAAATTCTTTAACTCCAATTCTTGGTTTTCCATTATGGGGCTAACTAAGAAAGAGGTTTTATCAGTGACATAAAATTGGGAGGCATCGGGTGTTATACACGAACCTTTATTTAGTTGCTCACTGTTAATACCTTGAAGGGCTATTGCTGTTCTACTTCCCTCCTTAGCTACCTCGACTTTTTTACCAAAGGTTTGTAAAACCCTCACTTTGGAGTCGATGTTTTCAGGAAGGAGGGTAACTTCTTGGTTGATTTTTAAAGTAGTCCCCCTTAATGATCCTGTTACCACAGCACCTATACCACTTAAAGTAAAAGAGCGATCTATAAAAAGGGCAGGGGCAAAGGTGTTTGGCTGTGTTGTTACTAAGGTTTTTTCAATAACCTCTTTTAAATTTTCGATACTTTTGGGATCTAAAGGATTGGTGACAACAATCTTTGGTTGATTGCCAAAGATTTTTTCATAATTCACTTGGGTCTCTAAAATGACTTTTTGTAGTTGTGCATCATCTACTAAATCAGCTTTGGTGATAACACAAATAGTGGATGGAACTTCAACTGCTTTAACTATTTTAGCGTGGTCAAAAGTTTGTTGTTGCCAACTTTCGTTAGCGGCAATTACTAGAAGATTTAAATCTAATGACCAAGTGCCCTGTACCATATTCCTAATAAATCTTTCATGCCCTGGGACATCGATGACCCCAACAACTTGATCTTTGCTGTTGGTATAAGAGGCAAAGCCCAACTCAATGGTGAGTTTTCTTTTTTTCTCTTCAGGAAGGCGATCTACATCTACATTGGTCAACTCTTTTACTAAAGTTGACTTACCATGATCAACGTGACCGCTAGTTCCAATGATGTACATTTACAAAAGCTCCTTAATCTTATCCAAAGAGGTGGATAGAAGTTCTAACTCCCCCTCTAAAAGGGTTGCTAAGTTCAAATGAACTTTACCTTTTTCAATAAAGCCAATTATTGGAACTTGTTGATTACGCAATATTTTCATAACCGTATTGGCACTTTTTGTTGAATTTATCTTAACAGCATAGGAGTCTAAATTCTCATCGGGGGTAGTTCCTCCCCCTAAAGTGATCTTCGATTCAACTAGAGAGAACTTTTCACTATTTAAAAAGGCAATTAGTTTTTCTGAGTCCTCTTTTACTTTTTCTTTCTCTTTTTTTATTAAAGATAGAACAGGGGGATCAACTTTATTGAGGTGATTTATTAAATCCTCTTCTAAAAGGGTTAAAACAGTTTTTCCAGGTCTTAAAACTCTGTACAAAGGGGATTTTATTAATTTATCAATTAATTTTTTAGAACCAACAATTGCCCCTGCTTGAACAGAGCCTAAAGCTTTATCACATGAAAAAGAGACCAAATCAGCACCCATTTTAATGTGCTCTTTAACTTTTTGCTCTCCTGGGAGATCTGCTTCTAATACACCTGAGCCTTGATCAACTATCAAAAGTTTATTTTCATCTAAAAGTTCACTTAGCTCTTTAGTTGAAACTTCGTCTGTAAAACCCCTTAAGGCAAAGTTGCTTCTATGTACTTTTAAAATAGCAACACTTTTCTCATTAAGGGCCTCTTTGTAATCATCAACTGTGGTTATGTTGGTAGTTCCAACTTCAACTAACTTAGCTTGCGACTCTTTTAAAATAGAGGGGATTCTAAAACCACCTCCGATTTGAACTAATTCCCCTCTACTAACAACAACCTCTTTCCTTTTTGCAAAGGTTGAAAGAATTAAATAAATAGCAGCTGCATTGTTGTTAACTACCAAAGCAGCTTCACTTTCAGTTAAAGTTGCTAGAAGCTGTTCTACTAAAGAGTTGCGTTGACCTCTTTTACCACTTTCTAAATTAAACTCCAATGAACAGTAGTGGGTGTTTAAATTTGTTGCTGCTTGCCAACTAGCTTTTGAGATTGGAGATCGTCCTAAATTGGTGTGTACTACAACCCCTGTACAGTTGATAACTTGGTGGACTCTCATTTTATAAACTTTGGCACACCGGTTTTCACACCTTTGAACTATTTTATCAAACGAAAGATCAAATAGTTTTTCTTCTCTTATTTGATTTAATTCATCTCGAATTAAGTTGGTCACTATCGGCCTACTTATTAAATCAAAATAAGAAGATAACTTCTTTTGTTGTAAAAGAGTTTCTACTTGTGGTATTGAGACTCTGTTTTTTTCCATAGTACGGAAGTGGCAGGAATCGAACCTGCCGCTGCTCATTTACAGCCAACGGTTTTGAAGACCGCGGGAACCCCCAGATTCCATCAGCTTCCAAAAAGGGCCATCGTTTTCACGATGGCACCTTCAAATATTAAAGCACTATATGGTCTATTTTTCTAGTGGTAAACCGGCTGGCTTCCAACCATTGTTCATTCCACCTTGGAGTGAATAGGCGTCAAAGCCCATGGCACGAAGAACGCCAACTGTTTGACCTGAAGTTTGACCTGAGAAACAGGCAACAACAATTCTACCATTTCTTGGAAGAGTCTCTAAGATTGAACCAAAATCGGCCCAAGCTGTGTGTGTTGCACCCATGATGTGCCCTTCAGCAAAATCGCTAGCTCCTCTGATATCAACAACAGTGAAAGCTCTTGGATTGGTATCTAAAGCATCATATAAATCTTGTGGTGTGATAAGTTTGTTCCCATCGGTACCAACAGATTTGAAGTAAGCTCTTGCTGCATCCCATAAAACTTCTTGTTTTTCGTTTCTTGGGGAAGAGGCGTTGCTTCTGCTTGCTAATGGATTAGAACCTGTTGCTTCAGCAGCAAAACCTGCACCGGTCCAACCGCCCATTCCACCAGTTAAGCTCTTAACGTTAAAACCAGCAAGTTTTAAAGCACCAACTGCTTGACCAGCTGTTTGGCCTGAGTAACAAACTACGACAACTTGTCTGTTTGTTGGAATCTTCTCTAATGAGGCACCAACATCGGCCCAAGCACTGTGATAAGCGCCTTCAATGTGCCCAGCTGCAAAATCAGCTGCTGAACGGATATCAATAATAAATAGAGCTTGTGGGTTATCATCCAATGTTGCTTTAACATCGGCAGCACTAATCATATTGTTGTTTGTTGCGATAGCAGCAAAATACTCTTTTGCAGCTTCTAACAATACGGCATCTTTATCAATTGCAGGTGTAGCTGCAGGGGCAGTTGCTGCTGGAGCAGCTGCTGGTGCTACAGTGGCTGCAGCCTCTTTCTTACCACAACCGGTGAAAACTAGCATTGCGGAAAGAAGTACAATTAACAGAGCAATGGAAAACTTCTTTTTCATGAAAAACTCCTTTAAAAAAATTAGTTTAGCTATTATATATTCAGAACTTTATCATATATATCAATTTATTAATAGATGCATTTTTATCGATAAGTGAAGATAGTTAAACTTTTTCTTATTTTCTGGTCAATTACCCCATTATTTACTATAATTTAGGGCCGAAGGAGTTTTTATGATTGAAAACCTGCAAGATGCTTACATGTTAAACAATGGGATTGCGATGCCTGGCTTTGGTTTAGGAGTCTTTAAAATTGGGGATGGCTCTCCTGTTATTAATAGCGTTAAGTCAGCTTTAAGATATGGGTATAGATTAATAGATACAGCCTCTATTTATGGCAATGAGAGGGGAGTGGGAACAGCTATTAAAGAGAGTGGTTTAGAACGTAAAGAAGTTTTTCTGACAACTAAACTTTGGAACAGTGATCAAAAAGAGGGGACAATCTTAAAAGCTTTCGAAAGTAGTTTGGAGAAATTGCAAACCGATTATGTTGATCTTTATTTAATCCACTGGCCAGTTAAAAGTAAGATAGTAGAAAGTTGGAAAGTATTAGAGCGTCTTTACAATGAAAAAAGGGTGCGCTGCATTGGGGTGAGCAACTTCACCATCGATAATCTAAAAACACTTTTAAATGAATCTGAGATTGTCCCTGCAGTGAATCAAGTTGAAATACATCCCTTACTAACTCAAGAAAAACTTAGAGAGTTTTGTAACTTAAATAATATAGTTGTCCAAGGTTGGTCCCCTTTGATGCAAGGAAATTTAAATATTCCTTTGTTGGATGAGCTAGCTAAAAAGTATAAAAAAAACAATGGGCAAATTGTTTTAAGGTGGCACATTCAAAATGAAATTATCCCAATTCCTAAATCAATTCATGATTACAGAATCAGAGATAATAAAGATATTTTTGATTTCACTTTAAATAGTGATGAGATGCAAAGTTTAAACAATTTGAATCAAAACAGAAGGTTTGGACCAGATCCTGATACTTTTGATCCCTAAACTATTTTTTTTGGTATCTTTTTAAAAAGACCTCATAAGCATATATCTGGCCTTGAATTTGGGCGTGTTTTAGTTGACCACGCCCATCCCAATCTTGTCCTTGGTAAATTAGTAGGTAGTTCAACTCTTGTTGAACATCTTCTATTGAAAAGTTGGGAGATTTTGATCTAATTTCTAAGTGAGTTAAAAGAGCTTCGTATTCACTCTCTAATATCTCTTTCTCTATATCTGTTGACACACCTACATCCTATTTTATGCACTACGTGAAGAGAGTTTATCAAAAAGATTAAAAAGAGTCTTCTCAACTTTGGGATTGTTTAGGCTCTTAATATCATCTTTAGCCCTCTTTAAATAGGAATCAGAAACCTTTTGAGCTTCAATAACACCCCCAAGTTGGTGGACAATTTCGTGTGCTTTGTTTGAGATTCTTCTAGTCATCCGTTTTTTAGAAATTAAAACATGGAGTTTTCTTTCTGTTTGAGGAAGCTTTTTTTCAACTTCTAAAGCTTTTAAAAGGGGAAGAGTTGGAATACCACTAAGAAGATCTGAGCCCACAGCTTTACCAAGTTTATCTTCAGAGCCTTCGTAATCTAAGATATCATCTTTTATTTGGAACGCCATTCCCATCAAATATCCAATACGATGCATTTTGTATTGAACAACTTTTTCCGCTTTAGCAACTGCAGCTCCTGCGTAACCACTTAATGCAAACAAGGAGGCTGTCTTTCCTGCAATACGGCGAGTGTAGCTACTAGTGGAGATAAAAAAATCTCCCATGTTAGCATCTTGCTCTAATTCACTTTCACAAAGGCGACTAAAGGAGTTGGAGACAATAGCAGCGTCTAAGTCTCCCTCTTTACCGGCAACAAGGGCCATCGCTTTTGATAAAAGAAAATCGCCTGCTAAAACCGCCTGCTTGGGACCATTAGTTGCTAAAAGGGTTGGCAGATTTCTCCTAGTTTTTGCATTGTCGATTATATCGTCGTGAATAAGGGAGGCAATATGGATCATCTCAACGACTGAGGCTATTTTCTTAACCTTATCTAGTCGATTAGAATCTCCCAGTTGCCCCCCTATTAACACTAATGCTGGGCGGAGTAACTTCCCATTATTATTTACTTGAGCCGATAGAAGTTCTTTCACAAAGGAGTGTGAATGCTCTATCGACTCATTCATTAACGAACCAACATCTTTAAGTTGAAGTGCAATTTCTGGTTCGTCTTTCCAAAATTCCCCCATCTTATAATATGGCTTCCTTTTGTTTCTCTAAACGTCTTTCCATCTGCTTGCGAGTAAACTCTGGCTCATCCATGAAGAGGTAAGTTTTCTTAGCAATTGGAGTTTTGTTCCACAACTTCTTAAGGTAAGGCATTACCCAGTAATCTAAACCAAATGCTCTTCCAGCTCCACCTAACATCACGATGGATACAGCCATGAACCAAATAATTTCTTTACCAGCTAAAGCACCAATTAAGAACATTACAGATAATCCAAGTGAGACAATTGCAGCGGGGAAGGTGAACAATCCAGCAATGAATAGTAAACCAATTCCAACCTCAGCTAAAACTATCATGATTTGGAAGAAATAGGGTGCCATTGCAACAAAAGTGTCATTAATCCAATTGAAAAGGGCTGTAGGCTCTTTTAATAGGGGGGGTGCAAATTGTTGAACAGCATCACCTGCAGCTCCACTAGCAGCACCAACAGCTTCTACAACTTCGCCAACATAAGAGGCACTTCCAACAGAAACCCCTCCAACAACTTCGGCAGCAGTATCAGCTACAGCTTGGCTAGCTCCACCAACAGCATCACCCCAGTAAACTTTGCTACCAGTAGTATCTGTTAACCAGCCATCGAAGACTTTCCCAAGTCCTTCAATTAGCCACATAACTCCTAAGTATATTCTTAAGAAGACAATCCAATAGGAGGGTACTTTATACTCAGCAAGACCACCGATGAGCGATCTCTTATCTTTAATGTTGAGAATTTCGTGTTTAAAGTAGGTCCAAACACCGTTAACACCACAAACACCAAATTGGTAATACATGTTAACCATGTGTTTAATAGCTTGTGCGAAAAAGCCATACATAACAATTCCCATTGTGTTGGAAACTGCGTAGCGTCCACCTATGGAGACCATAAAGCCGTGGAAGTTTGATTTAAATGGTTGTGGCTCTTTTGCTTTGAGACCCAACTCTTGTTTGATATTGTAAGCCATTGAATGGGCAGCAGTAGCAGCAGTTTGCTCAGCAGCCTCAACAATTTGTCCAACTGGCTTTCCATCTTCCATGAACCAAATTCCATCACCAGCAAGGTAAACGTTCTCATAATCAAATGAGCGCATAAACTCATCAACAGCTTTTCTTTGAACTTTACCATCAGTGAGGGGGAGGTTGTGAGTAAATGTTGTTCCTCTAACTCCACAAGTCCAAACTAAGGTTCTTGTTCTAATAACTGTTCCATCTTTAATTGTTACAGAGGTATCAGTGGCATTTGTAATTAAGCTGTTAAGTTTAATTTCAACACCATTTTTCTCCATATATTGAACGGCTTTTGCACGAGGTTTGTCAGTTAACATGTTGAGGATACTTCCAAGGGCTTCAACGTTCATCAATCTAATTTCAGAAGGATCAATTCCGTGTTGTTTACATAAAATTGGAAGCCACTCGATCAACTCACCAACGAGCTCAACACCGGTGAATCCACCACCAGCAACAACAAATGTGAGCATCTCTTTTCTAATTTCAGGATCTTTTTCGTAAGAGGCTTTAGTAACTGTGTCGATAATATGACGTTTGATTCTTAGGGCATCTTCTAATGACCAGAGGTAAAATGAGTGCTCTTTAATTCCAGGGATATTAAAGTCAGCAGGCTCAGCACCTGTAGCAATTAAAAGTTGGTCATAGGGGTATGTCCCTGCTTCACCTTCAAGTTGTTGTTTCTTGAAGTCAATATTTACAACCTCATCTTGAATGACATTAACATTTTTCCCTGCGAAAATTCTGTTAAAAGAGATCTTTACAGAATCTTCATTTACACGGTTTCCAGCAACTTCGTGTAATTCCGTCATTAAGGTGTGGTACTTATGACGATCAACTAATGTTACTTCTACTTGGTCTTTGTATTTTTTAAAAGATTTATGGAGGATTTTGGCAGCATGGACTCCTGCATATCCCCCTCCAAGTATCACAATCCTTTTTTTATCCATTTCTTACTCCTTACTCTATCTAATGGCCTAAGAACCAATATGATACCTTTATATGTTTAATCAGACACAACGATCTGATTGTGATAGCTTGCTGTTTTTTCCCATATGCGATATATCACTTGTATAGTATTACCATGAAACAGAAGAAAATTGCAATTCAGTTTATTTTTATCGGAATGATTTTCCTCCTCTTTTTTACTCTTTCTTGTAGTAAGACTACAAAAAGCAGTTCAATCGCTCCAAAAAGTCGCTCCGAATTGATGTTGGGTACAGTTAGTACAATTTCCATTTACGACAATCCGAGTGAAACAGCCTTCAACTCTGCTTTCAAACGAATTGATGAAATTGAACAAAAGATGAGTGTAAACATCGCAAGCAGCGAGGTTGTCCAAATTAACAAAAACAGCGGCATTAAGGCAACCCCTGTCTCTGAAGATACCTACAAAGTTATTAAAGAGGCAATTAGAATCGCAAAGCTTAGTAATGGAGCCTTTGATCCAACAATTGGACCAGTTGTTAAAGCTTGGGACATTGGAGGGGATGCTCCTCGGCGCCCCCCCCAAGAGGAGTTAGATCAACTTTTAAGTTTAGTTGGGTATGAGAAAGTTGAGCTAGATGATGAGACAAGAAGTGTAAAACTACTTGAAAAAGGGATGCAACTAGATCTAGGTGGAATAGCCAAAGGGTATGCTGCTGATGCAGTAGCAGCCTCTCTAAGAGAAAATGGGGTAAAAAGGGCTATTATTAACTTAGGTGGAAACGTGTTGGTAATGGATCAAAAAACAGATAATGATTTGTGGCGTATTGGAATTCAAAACCCAGAAGAACAACGGGGAGGGCACGTTGCCATCCTCTATCTAAATGATAAAACTTTAGTAACCAGTGGCCCTTACGAACGCTACTTTGTTTTAGATGATATTGTTTATCACCATATATTAGATACAACTAATGGGTATCCAGTAATTACAGATTTAACTAGCGTCTCTATTATTACCGATGAGTCGATGGTTGCCGATGGACTATCTTCAGCTGTTTATTCACTTGGATTGGAAAAAGGGATGGCTTTAGTTGATTCACTAGATAACGTTGAAGCTCTCTTTTTAGATGTAAATGAGAACATCTACCTCTCTCAAGGATTAAAAGATGGAACTATTAAATACACTATCAGTAACGATAAGTTTAAAGTAATGAAATAGTGTAACCAAATTTTGGAAGTAGATAGAAAATCCAAAAAACACAAATATGAACTAAATTAATTAATATGGGGCCTATTAGGGGAGTATCACTACTCTCCTTCTTGTCTTCTTCTATAACTTCTTTCTCTTCTAAAGAGAACAACAATTTATCAATTGCCTCTATAAAAGGTCTTTTGTTTTCTAAAGAAGCCCAAGTTGAGGTGATTTTACCAACATAAAGAAGCTGTAAACTGATGATGGAACCAATTTTACCAGGAAGGCGTACTTTACCACTAACCATGTAGTGCGATAGATAGAGTAAAGAGATTAAGATAAAAGCTTTACGGGCCCCTAAAATTAAAGCTCCTAAGGTAATGTTAAATGGACCCACCTTTGTTAGCAGTAGTCCATTGGGTTGCAGTAGGTGGATAGTTGATAAAGAGATTAACAAAATCAGATTTGGCAAAAGCTTAAACTTCTTTTTTTGACTAATTGCCAAAATAATTGCATACAAAGCTTGTAAGAAAATAAAAACAATATCTGTTTGTAAAAAGATTGAAGGGAGAATTAAAAGCCCTGCTATTAGTTGTATATACCCTTTTCTCATAGGAGTTTCTCCTTGTACCAAAGAGACCTCTCTTTAAACTTATTGGCAAAAAGACCCAACACTACCGAAGTTATTAAACCTGCAACTAAAAATGGGGGGGCAATAAATTTTACCGATGAACCAAATAAAAAAAGGCGTGCTAATTCCAATTGGGCAATGTTGCTTGCCATAGCTCCCCCAATAGAGACCCCTAAAAAAGTAATTGAGTTTTTAAAGGAGAAAAATAAAACTCTCATAACTAGAGCACTAGCAACAGTTCCCACTAAAGAAAATAGTCCAATATAGGAAAAAAGAGTTCCAGTAACTAGCCCTTGTCCTAAAACCTTCAACAAAGCTAAAAGCCAATACTCTTTTTTGCTAAGTAAGGGGAGGGCAATAATCAAAGGCAAGTTAGCCAATCCAATTCTCATAAAAGGGATGGGCTTAGGAATCATATACTCAACTGTTGATAAAAAGAGGGCAAAGGCAGCTAAAAGGGCAACAAATTCAACTCTTTTATCGCGCTCAGAATGAAGTGTCATCAACTTGATCTCCCTCTCTATTTGTAGTGTCTCCCTCTATTAATACAAAGACATCATTCGGTAGGCAAATAATCCACTGTCCACTTTCACTAACCCATCCAGAGGAGATGCACACTTTATTGTTACAATCAGATTCAACTACTCTTACTTTGCTATCTTTTATCTCAATGGTAGTTTCACCAACAGGACCTTTAAATGTGGCAAAGGTATTTACACTTAAATCGTAATACCACTCTTTATTATTGGAGGTGACCTTTACTGTTGGTTTTCCTCCAACACTTCCAATAGTAGTAAAACTGAGAATTATAATTATTATAGCAACGATAAATATTAAAATATCGACTCTTTTAAATAGCTTCACAGGCGAATCGTAACAGGTAGTCTACCCCTTGTCAAAGTAGTCAAAACTTTATTATAACAATTAGGAACATTTTCTTTTAAAACCACCTTGAACAAATAAGCCGATACTAATATACTGATTCCCGATTTCGATATATTAGGAGTGATTTCATGAAAAAGTTAAGCGTTGTTTTTTTAGCTTTAGTCTTAATCTTGCCGCTTGTTTTTATAAGTTGTAGCAAAGAGGAGAAAAGTGTTGCACAAACAGTAAGTGCACCAGTAGTTGAACAAGTTAGTTATGTTCTTCCTGAGAGTTTTGCAGATGGAATCTATTTTGCCATGGCAGACAGCTTTGATTCAGGTGGTTGGAAAAGTACCGTCACTGTCGTTGTAGAAGGTGGTAAAATTGTTGACGTTGATTGGAACGGTGTCACAGAAAATGCCACTTTAGATAAGAAAGCTTACGATCGTGCTGGTAAGTACAACATGGTTAAGTTTGGCAATGCCATTGCAGATTGGCATGTGCAAGCAGAGCGAGTTGAAGATTACATCGTTGCTACCCAAGATTTAACTGGTGTTTCTTTTGATGCAGATGGACACACTGATGCTATTAGTGGTGTTACTATCTCAGTTGACGAAGCTTTCAAGTTAGCAATCAAAGCATTGGCAACACCAGCAGTTGGTAAAGGTCCTTACACTGATGGTTCTTACTTTGCAATTGAAGAGCAATATCCCGATTCAGGTTGGAAAGAGTACATCAACTTAACAGTTATCAATGGAAACATTGTTGCTGCAAGATGGAATGCTTTTGATAAAAGTGGTAACGATAAAGTTGCCTACGACAAAGCTGGAAATTACAACATGGTTAAATTTGGAGGAGCCCAAGCTGAGTGGTACGTACAAGCTCAAAGGGTAGAAGCTCAATTAATCAAAGATCAAGATCCTAATAAAGTTGACACAGTTGGTGGTGTTTCAGTTGGAACAGAGGAACCAATGAGTTTAGCTAAAATTGCTTTAGCTAATGGTCCTGTAACTGCTGGCCCTTACACCGACGGTTTATACTTTGCATCTCAAGCAAACTTCCCAGATTCTGGATGGAAATCTAATGCAACACTCTTAATCAAAAATGGGAACATTGTAGATGTATATATAAGTGGTGTTAACAAAGATGGAGATGATAAAAAAGATTTTGACAAAGCTGGAAAATACAACATGGTTAAATTCGGAGGAGCTCAAGCTGAGTGGTATGAGCAAGCTGAAAGAGTTGAGAACTTTATTTTAGAGACTCAAGACATTAAAGCTGTAACTTACAACGCTAGTGGTGAAACCGATGTTGTTAGTGGAGTCTCAATTGCTGTTGATGAGTATGTAAAGTTACTTGAAGCAGCTTTAGCAGCTGGCCCAAGATAATTTGTAAGAAAGTTAACTATATAAAAAAGGGAGCTGCAATGGCTCCCTTTTCTCTTAGCTGAACAGTGGTGTCGATAAATAACGATCGCCATGATCTGGAAGAACTACAACTATTTGTTTATTCCAGTTTTCCTCTTTTTGGGCAACCTTTACAGCAGCAGCTAGTGCCCCTCCCGAAGAGATCCCAGCTAAAATCCCTTCGCTGGTGGCAAGAAGCTTTCCTGAAATAAAAGCCTCTTCATCATTAACTGTTACTATCTCATCATAAATAGAGGTATCTAAAATCTCAGGAATAAAACCAGCCCCAATTCCTTGGATCTTGTGCTTTCCAGCTTCATTGCCAGATAGAACTGCACTAGTGGCTGGTTCAACTGCAACAATTTTGATGTTTTTGTTTTTCTCTTTTAAATAGGCACCTGCTCCACTGATTGTTCCCCCAGTTCCAATTCCACAAACTAAGATATCAACATTGCCATCACTATCTTCCCAAATCTCTTTACCAGTGGTTTTTTTATGAATCTCAACGTTGGCATAATTTGTAAATTGACTAGGAATAAAAGAGTTTTCAATTGAAGTGGCTAACTCTTTAGCTTTAGCTATTGCCCCACGCATTCCTTGTGCACCATCAGTTAAAACAACTTCAGCACCATAAGCTTTTAACAAAGAGCGCCTTTCAACACTCATAGTATCGGGCATAACTATAATAACTTTAAAACCCCAAGCAGCACCCACTAAAGCTAAACCAATACCGGTGTTTCCACTAGTGGGTTCTATTAAGGTAGAGCCCTCTTTAATTAGCCCCTCTTTTAAAGCTTTTTCAACCATCGCTTTAGCAATACGCTCTTTAACACTTCCACCAGGATTAAAAGCCTCAATTTTGACAAATAAGGGTTTGTGTAAAGAGAAGGCAGCTGAAAATCTACTAATTTCAACCATTGGGGTTAAGCCAATGAGTTGTGTAATATCTGAATATATTTTACCCAAAATAGTTTCTCCTTTTGAAAAAAGAGCCGTCGTAAGTTAATGCGACGGCTTATTAACTCAACTAATATTTAATTTACTTAAGAATTTCGTGTAGCTCAATATCAAAAATTAGTAGTGCGTTTGGTTGAATCTCATTCGAACCCCGCTCTCCGTATGCTAAAGAGGGGTGTAAGTAGAAGCGGTAGTGAGATCCTTCATTCATCAATTGAACTCCCTCAGAAAATCCTGGTATTAAATTTCCTAAATTAAATGTTGCAGGTGTTCCACGTGAGTAGGAGTTATCACCAGTAGTTCCATCTAAGAAGGTTATAAGATAATCAACTACAACATCGTCTGTGCTTTTAGCATTAGAGCCTTTCCCTTTGGTAATAACTTCGTATTGAAGTCCACTGGAAGTTTCAATAATGCCCTCTTTGTTTTTATTTTCTGCTAAGAACTGTTCAGCTTCTAATAAATTTGCCTCTCCAAGTTCAGCAACTAAAGCTTCGTAACGGCCATCCATCAAATTTTGATAAGCGCTAAAGATTTGATCAATTTCTTCATCACTTTTGTTGAGTGGAATACCATTAAAAGTGTCGCTGATACCATCATTGAAACTATCAAGTTCAACAATTAAACCTTGGCTTTGTAAGTTGAACTGTAAGATATAGCCATAAGCATAACTGAGTTTATCAAAATAAGTCTCTAAAAATCCAACAGCTTCGCCAGCTTCTTCGTTTAACTCATCAACAGTAAGTAGTCCATCAACATAATCTTGGTAGATATAAAAAAGCATCTCCATATCATACTCATCAATCATTGGGTCTTGGTAATTATAAAAATCGGTAGATCCAATAATAAGGGGGCGGTATGAGAGGTTGCTCTCTTCTCTGACTATATTGGAACCTAATAGGTAGCCATATATATAGCTAAATTGACTTTCAAGCTCATCATCACTTAAAGATAAGCCTTCACTAATAACAACAGTATCGAAATCAAAATCTTCAGCTGTTGCAACGGGTTCACTTATTGTAGTTACCGAAACATCACTAGGAATTTGCTCTGTTGCTTGTTGCTCCTTTGTCCCTGCACATGAGGCTAACAAAGCTACTACAACAATAATTGTTGTTAAAATTGAGAGTTTTTTCATGACTCGATACTCCTTCGAACTTTTCATTCTCAAATTGTACATCTAATAACTATCTTACTAACTTATCTGTTAGTCAACCGACACTATAGCCCCTTTTGTGAAGTTTGAGTGTAGTAACTCTAACAAATCCCCTATTAGATAGTTTACTTCCTTTTTTACCATAACCATTATCTTATCTACATTCTCTTTTACAACTGTATAAATCAAAGAACCTTGAGGAGGGGGGATAAAATCTTCTTTATTCTCTAAATAGGCCTCTTTTTCAGCCTTAGTTGCCCTAAATTCTTCATTGGGCCACAAAGAGTAATCAAAACTACTTTCTAGAATTTGTTGCTCCTCTTTAGGCACCTGGTAGAAAAAATCTATCCCAGTTAGTTTTTCAACCTCTTCAACACTGGTAGCAAAGACCTCTAAGCTCTCTTTAGAACCCTCATTGGGGACAATAAAGCCGATAGCTTTTTTCTCAGGCTCGGTGTAATCCAAAATTACTTTGTAGTAGTAGTTGGGAACTGAAACTTCATTCTTTCCAATTGTTTTATAAGGACCATCAGTCAAAACTGGGCCAGTGACAACATAAATTAAACCCTCATGAGAAGCATAGTTACGAACCGTTGCCTCTAAACGTGACCACACACCTCGGTTAAAAGAGGGATCTTGAGGGCTCATGTTACTTAAATAAAAAGAATCAGATAAAGACTCTTCAGAGTAAGAGAGGTCTCCTGCTGGTGCTAAGTGCCCTCGATCGTATCCTGAGCCTCTGTAATCGGCTAAAACAGCAGAGCCTGTTGAAATTTTAGGATCTTCTCTAAAGTTATCTTTTCTAGGGAGGTTCCCATAAACATGATCCCGAGTTAATTGATAAGCAACCCATTGAGCTTGTTCATGATCTTCGTTGTATAAAAGGGAAAAGCCCGTATGTTCAATTATTTCATCCCCATCGGTAGTGTAAGGAATCTCTAAAGCAATTAAAGATGCTTGTTCACTTTCATATTCACTTACTGTGGGTGTTAATACCCACAACACCACCATTCCAATAATCAAAACTGTGGCAAAGATTAAAACACGTTTGCCCCTATTTTTTACTCTCTTCTTACCCATAATGATTTAGATAATAGATATTTACTTAAAAATGGGCAATCACTTTTGGCTTTGGTAGATTCTTAAAACAAGTGCACTACAGATAAAAAGTAAGATTAAATCTAACTCAATAGAGGCTCTGTTTAATTTAAAAAGGGCAAAGTTTTCCAAAGTGGAACCTTGGTAAGTGACAAAGAGGGCAATAAAAAGGTTATTAGCTGTATGAAAGGCAATTGCAATCTCAGAGCCCCTAGTTTTAATGACTAAATAGGTAAACATTGCCCCTGTGATTAAGTAATAACTAATTACCAACACCTTGCTATTTGCTAGAACAACCTCTTTGTTTGCTAAATGGGCAAATCCAAAAAGAACAGAAGAGATTAAAATTATTATCCCATTGGAGGCCCTTTTATCTAACATCCTAAATAAAGTGATTCTAAATAATAACTCCTCACTAAAAGCTTGTAAGGGTGTTAAAACTAAAACTAAAAGAACTAAAAGCGGGTAAAAACCTTTACGATAATTAGAAGTTGCAACTATTGAGTACCCTTTAAAAAAAGATAATAAAATAGTTGCCCCCACCATCGCCCCTAGCCAAATAAAAAATGAGATAAAAAATAAAGAGTATCTAAAAGTGGGGGCATCACTAATGAAAGTAGTCACTTTAGTTTTTAAAATTACCTTAATAAAAATTAAAAAAAGGGCAAATAAGAGGATAAAATTTAAATGAAGTAAGAAGTATTGGAAAATTAAAGAAGAGCCAAAAGGTTCAATTAATAAAGTTAAAGCCGTTCCTAAAAATGTCCAAGAAAGTTGTATTACTACAAAACCAATAAGAAGAGTTTTAAAGCTAAAAGAGTTGGTAGGGTAACTCATCTCTTTCAGTATATCACCACTAGTGTTATAATTGCCATCATGAGAGTTGCCTCAATAACAAAGTTGCGCCAAGTCATTCACAACAAATTTTCTGACCCCTTAAGAACACTAGTTTTTCCAACAGAGAGTTCTCGTAGGTATTGGTTAGAAGATTACGCTTACAAAGGAGAGGCAAAAGTAGTAAGAGGAGATCAAGCACTAGCTTGGGATACTTTTAAAGCTAACTTTCTTCCAACAAGTGAAGCTCAACCAGTTAATCAAACTATTAGATTTCTTTTTAGCCAAAAGTTTTTAGAAGAGGAGAATTTAAAATGGTTCTCCTACCCAAACAAAGAGTACTCAAATCAAAACTTAGCAAAAGCTTTAGTAAATACACTTTTAGCTCTTCCCCAAATAAAAAGATATGGTAAAGAAAATTTTCCAAAAGAGTATTGGGAAGATTTAATCAAACTTGAAAAAAGTTACCTTCAGTTTCTAAAAGAGCAAAATCTTTTTGACCCTTCGTTCTTTTTACCCTCACCCGATAACTATCCTAAGCTAAAAGAGCAAAAAATAACTCTCTTCTTCCCCGAAGTTTGTGATGGTTTTGAGCAGTTTGAGACTATTTTAGAAGATATTGAGATAATTAAAGGGGAAGAGGTTAAAGAGGCTTCTTTCTTAAATCTTTATCAAAATGAGATGATTGAATTAAGATCTACAATCTCACAAATTGAGAAGCTTCTTGTTAGTGGAGTTGAAACTCATGAGATAGTTATTAGTGTGGGAAATCTTAAAAGGTGGCAACCTTATTTAGAACACCTTGCTAATCTAGCAGATTTACCAATCTCCATAGTTGATTCTAAAGCAATTGGTGAGTTTAAATCTTTTCAACTTTTTAAAAATTTAATTGAATTACACACTAAAGAGTACCCAATTGAATCTTTACGCTCCTTTTTACTAGATCTTTCTTATCCATGGAAAGATTTAGAGTCACAAAAAGAGTTAATCAATGAATTAGTAAAATTGAAAGGGGAAAATAAAGAGAGCCAATTAATTAAACTTACTAGAAGTAACTCAAAGTACACCAGCTGGTATAAGAACTTTACCAATTTAAACAACGCCCTGTTTAATGCTAAAAATGTTGATCAACTTAGAACTGCCTTGTTAGCTTTCACCGATAAACTATTTAAAAAATCGATGTGGGAAAGTGAGTTAGAGCACAACGCATTTCGTTTCATTGTAGATAAATTAGAAGAGGTTAAAGAGGCTTTAAATAAGAGTAACCTTAAACCTAAAACGAATCTATTCTCCTTTTTCATTGATAGGGTTGAAGAGAGTTATTATGTTCCAGCAGTAAAAAGAGAGGGTATTTTAGTTTATCCATACAAAGTTGGAGTAGCACTAGGGACTAAGTACCACTACGTAGTTGCAACAACTTTTGAACAAACCAACATAGTTGAAGGGAGCTTTCCCTTAATTGGTGAAAGTGACTATTTAGCTGAAAGAAAAGATGATTTAAGCAATATCTATTTAAATCACTACCAACTAACTAGTGATAATCTAATATTTTCAGCTTCCGAAGTTATGTTTGGCAACAACAGCGCTTTAATACCCCCTTATTTTATTAACCACGATGCCATAAAAGAGCACTCTTCTTTTATACGAGATGATAAATCTTTTTTAGAACAACAAAGGTGGGCTCTTTTAGAAGATAAAGTTTTTTCAGTTACCTCTACAAAACTTAAAGAATTTCAAAATGGGAAAATTAGTGCTTTTAGACGCAGTGTAAAAGATATGGGCAACACTAAAGAGGTTCTTGATGTTGTTAAAGATAAAATCAATCAACTAAAATTAATAGAAATTTCTCCAAGCCAATTGGATAACTACACGATTTGTCCAATGAGGTGGGCCCTCAGTCATCTTCTTAAAGTAAAAGAGGGAGAGTTTGTTTATCAACAAATTGACCATTTAGCTATTGGTTCACTTTTACACAAAATCTTAGAGAGCTTTTTCAAAGAGGTGCGCTCTAGGACAACTATTTTTAGTGCCTCTCATTTAAATGATTATGAAAAACTTTTAATAGAGAGTGCAACTAAGTTTTTTGATGATTATGAAAAACAAGTGGATGCTCCTAGAAAAACAACTTTACACTACATTAGAGACCTTTATATGGAGCAACTACAATTAGTAGTAATAGAAGAGAGTAAAAAGTTTGAAGACTTTGAGAGTGTAGCTTTTGAACAAAAGATAAGTAGAGAATACAAAGAGAAGGGGTATTTACTTAATGGTATAATTGATCGTTTTGCCATCAATGAAAAAGAAAGCCGAGTTGCAATCATCGATTATAAGAAGAGTTTTAATACCCCATTAAAAGCAACAAAAGAGGATCCCACTTCATTAAAGTTACATCAACTTCCTTTTTATGCTCTCTTATTACAAGAGGGTGATGACCACTACCAAGTTACAGAGGCAGCTTACTACAACATTCAAAAAGGACGCTACGCTTATTTGTGGGAATTTAAAGATCAACAACTTAGAGATGAGTTTATTGAGGTAGTTAAAGAGCACTTAGATGTTATGGTAGCTACTTTGAAAAAGGGAATAATTGGGGCAACACCTTCAAATGAGGGGTGTAGGTATTGCACTTACCGTCAGGTGTGTCGAAGGAGGTATGCCCTTCAATGATTAGTAAGTTAGAAAAATTTGATCTTTTAATAAAAGATTTAAATGATCAACAGCGCGCTGCTGTTAATGAAAATAAAAATACAGTTGTAACTAGTGGGGCAGGGTCGGGTAAAACTACTGTTCTTAGTTACCGCTTTTTACGTTTAGTTATTGAAGAAAAAGCCAATGTAGATGAAATTTTAACTTTAACATTTACCCGTTTAGCTGCAAGTGAAATGTTCTTTAGAATTCAAAAGAACTTAGTTGCCTTTAATGAGTACGATGAAATCAGAGAGCAAGTTGCCCTTTTTAGTGAAGCAACAATTTCAACAATTGACTCTTTTTGTAGCCAAGTAGTTGGTAACGATTTAAAAAGGTATGGCTTAAGTGATCAATACGTTTTAGATGATGAGGCTAATTTCCAATTAGCAGTTGAGTGTGCTTTAGAGGTAGTTGATAAATTTAGTGACGATGAAGGATTGTTATTTTTAGCAACGATGTACAGCCCCGATGAGTTAGTTGAACAACTTTTAGCGAAAATTGCAGTTAGCACTTTCTATTTAAATCAACCTTACGATCCACTAAAAAACACCAATTTTATAATTGAAAAGATTAAAGACTCTTATGCCAATTCAATTGATCACCTAATAAAACAGTTGATGAGTCTAACAGCAATTCAAGGAAGGGGTAAAGTTTATTTAGATAATCTTGAGTTAGCCAACAACTTATTAAACAGTGCCCCTCAGCTGTTAGATTTAAGTAATCTTGAAAAGACTTTTCTTTTACTAGATGGTGTTAATTTTAAAAGAACAACTGTTAAAGATGAGTTTGCACAACTATTTAATGAAATAGTTGAAGAGATTAGAAAAACTACTTTACCACTAGTTAAAAGTTGTGCTTTAGCTTTAATTGAAAGTGATAAACTTCTTCCAATATTTCAAATCTTAAAAGAGATGCACTCTCTTTATCTAACAAGAAAAAGGGAAGCTCAACTATTAACCTTTAACGATATCTCCCACATGGCACTCGATATCCTTTTAAACAACAAGAAAATTAGGACCTACTATAAAAATAAGTTTAAATATATTTTAGTTGATGAGTTTCAAGATACTAACCAACTTCAAAAAGATTTAATTTATCTTTTAGCAGAAAAAAAAGAGCTTTATTCAAACTCAATTCCTCACCCTAGTACTTTAGTTGAAGATAAGTTGTTCTTTGTTGGAGATGAAAAACAATCAATTTACCGCTTTAGAAAAGCAGATGTGCGAGTCTTTAAAAAATTATCCAGCGAGATAGAAAGTTCAGGTGGTAAAAACTTAGAGTTAGATCTCAACTACCGTAGTGATCCTAAACTTATTAATTTCTTTAACTCTCTATTTGAACCAATTTTTAGTAGTGCAACTGAAGATTTTGAGGCAACACATCAAGAGCTGAAAGCGGGCAAAAAAGAGAGTGCAAATGAGTCTAAGATAGAGTTTCATTATAAACCAATTGATGATGAACATGATGACGATGAAGAATCTTCTGATGCAATTCAAGCTGAGGCTTACCATATTGCTAAGCTAATTGAAAAGATGGTTGGTAGTGATGATTACTTACTAGATGATAACAAACGCCCCACCTATAAGGATATTGCAATCTTACAGAGAACAACAACTAATCAGATGCACTTTGAAAAAGCTCTTAGAAAAGAGGGAATCCCTTATACAATATCGGCAATAAGGAGTTTGTTTTTAGAATCAGTTGCCAACGATATTTACTCATTTTTACAACTAATAATTTATCCAGAGGATAAGTTAGCTTATGCAGCTGTTTTACGTAGCCCTTTTTGCCGTCTAAGTGATGAACTTCTTTTTCCCCTTTTAGAGAACTTTGAAGTGGCATTTGAAAATGAGAGTATTGAAACAAATATTGATGAAGAGCAACAAAGATACCAGTGGGCCCACTATGTTTACACTAAGATTGTAGAGCTTGCTAAAACAAACTCTATAAGTAGCATAGTTAGTTATTTATGGTATGAGGGGGGATATCGTTACTACCTTCTTAGTGATAAATCGTATCACCCCTATTTAGAGCACTTTGATTTTTTATACGATTTAGCTTTAGAGTTTGATGAGAAAAAAAGATCTTTAGTTCTGTTTTTAGATTTCTTAAGAGAGAGGATGGGACAACAAGAGCACCTTCAAGATATTGAACCACTAAGAGATGAAGTTGATGGGGTGCGAATTATGACAATCCATAAATCTAAAGGTCTACAGTTCCCCATAGTTATTTTAAGTGGAATGGGGGGAGGCGTTAGAGTAAATCAAGTTCCCCCATTTTACACAGTGGATTCAATTGCCCTACCTAAACACTACAAAGAGGATTCTTCTAAAAAGAATATCCTTTATGAATTAGATAAACAAAGTTTAAACGCTCAAGAAGTTGCTGAGATGAAACGCCTTTTCTATGTAGCAACAACCAGAAGCGAAAAACACTTAATTCTCAGTGGTTTTGAATCTAGTCGTAACACTGGTGAAAAAGCTGCTGATAGCTATTTTATAGCGCTGTTTAACAACAGCAGTTATAATGCAATCTTTGATAAAGTTGAAATAGAGAGTTATCCAACTTCTATTTTAGCAATTGGATTAGATTACTCTAAGATTGAAAAAAATGTTGCCTTGATGGATAAAAACTACAAGGCAACTGAGATACCTTACGTTGTAAAACCTTTTGCAACTACAGTTACTGAGTTAGCAGAAAAAAGTATTTATGAAACAGAGGAGGTTTATCCTCTTAAAAAAGTTCCCTCTGATTCAATAATCAAAGATAAAGAACTTGAAGCAGCTTTTGGTTCGTGGTGTCACAAAGCAATTGAGAAAGTTATAAAAAAAGAGTTAACAGAATCTTTAGATGAGCAAAAGCTTTTAGAATTTGTCCCTGAGAGATTTAAAAGAGCTAACATAACAACCTCTCAATTAAAAGAGATCGCCTCTTCAGCTTTGTTATTAGTTAACAACCTATTTAAAAGTGACTTTTACAATGAACTAATTAATAGTGGTTATGAGAAAATAGAGAGTGAAGTTGATTTTACAATGAGATTAGAAAATGAGGATGGCCCTAAAGTAGTTAATGGTTCAATAGATCTACTAGTACACTATCACTCTTATTTAAAAGTTTACGATTTTAAAAGTGATTTGTTCAAAGATAAAAATAGACACCAAGAGCAACTAAGGTTGTACCAAGAGGCAGTTACAAAACTTTACAATAAAGAAGTTGTTACTGAAATTATTTATTTAAGAGATCTGTAGCTGCTTTAATAATTGATTTAATTGCTAAATCTATACTCTCTTTGTTGGTTGCAAAATTTAATCTAACATATGTTTTATAATTATCTCCAAACCAAGAGCCATCGTTCATTGCAATGGATGCCCTTTGCCCAAAGAAACGGGATAACAATCCCCCTTCAGGGCTAATGCTTTCATCATATAAAAAGGGGTTGTTTTTAGAATCAAGGACAACTTTATCATAAATAGAAGAGCAATCTATTAGGCCAATAAAAGAGGCTTCTGGGAGGATAAACTTTAAGCCAGTACCACTATGTTCAAAAGCATTTTTAATAGAGTTAGACTCTTTTTCTAAATAGATTAATAAATCTTCTAACCACTTTTTGCCCCCATCGTAAGCAGCTAAAGCTAAAGTAGTTCCTAAAAGGGAGGGGTTTAGTCCTAAAGCGCTCTGTCTTGATGAAAGGGTATTATGCATTTCAGATGAACAGGAGACCACATAAGAAAAGTGCTCTCCAGCAATGTTGAATGTTTTTGAAGGGCTTATACAAGTAGCACACTCTAAGTTGTACTTTTTAGCAACTATATCAAAAGGGATGTGAGTGTGATTGGGGTAAGTTAAATCGCTATGAATCTCATCACTAAGGACAACTATTTTATGTTTGCTACTAATTTGGGCAACTTTATTTAACTCATCTTCACTGAAGACCCTTCCAGTGGGGTTGTGAGGAGAGCAAAATAGTAAAATTGGGGAGTTAGTTGATTTAACTAACTCATCAAATTTTTCAAAATCGAGTTGGAATTGCCCATTTTCAAAAACCATTGGCCAAGAGGCGACTTCTCTATTTAATAAAGTGATAATTCTAACAAATGGTTTATAAGCGGGCATTGGTAAAATTATCTTATCTCCCTCTTTAGAATAGAGTTCAATGAGGGTAGCAATAGAGCTCAACATTCCAGAAAATGGGAGAAGTAAAGATGAATCAACTTTCCAATTGTGGCGATAAGAGGCCCATTTAATAAAACTACTTTTAATATTTTTAAAAGAGGGGTATCCAAATACACCATGTTCAGCAGCTTTTGTTAGCTCATTTATAACAGATAGAGGAGATTTAAAATCCATATCTGCAACCCAAAATGGGAGAGCTTCGCTGTTGTTACAAATAGATTTTATTGCCCCTTTGTCCCATTTGACTGAAGGAGTTCCAACTCTATTTACATATGATGAACTTGGATCAAAAGACATTTTTAAAAATCCTCTTTCTCAATTGATGATAAAATAGTGGCAACCTCTTTAGCATCCTCATTAGAGAGATCTAAGTTTGTTACTAATCTCACTTGGTCGTTGTTTGAAAGTGTTAAAACTCCCTTTTGAGCAAATACTTCAACAACTCTCTCGGCATCCACATTCTCTACCGATAAGAAAATCATGTTAGTTTCAACATCATCGTAATTAAAAGTGGCCCACTCTTTTTCTTTTAAAGCATCTGCGATAATTTTTGCATTTGTATGATCATCGCTTAACCTTTCAATGTTGTTTTCAAGGGCATAAAGGCCAGCTGCTGCTAATATCCCAGCTTGCCTCATTCCACTACCTAACATCTTGCGCACTGTTCGTGCTTTGTAGATAAACTCTTTTGTCCCACATAGAAGTGAACCAACAGGAGCACCCAATCCTTTAGAGAGGCAGAAGGTGATAGTATCCCCATAAGAGGCCAAAACACTTGCAGGTGTATTAGTAGCAACTGAAGCATTAAATATTCTAGCACCATCGATATGAACTTTGATGTTGTTTTGTTCAGCTAATGCTTTTATCTCTTTAAGATTTTCAAGGGGGTAACAAATTCCAGCAATGGTATTTTCCACTTCAATCATCGTCGTAGGTGATAAATCGTAAGCGGCCTTACGAATGTGAGGTTTTAAAGAATCCCTAGTTAAAATTCCTCTAGGGGTGTCGATACTTATTGGAAGAACTCCAGCAATAGCGCTAATGGAACCAACTTCTAAATGGAGGATGTGAGAATCTTTATGAGTCAATACTTCAGAGCCTCTACCGCCGTTGATATACAAAGGGATTAAGTTTCCCATTGAGCCAGTGGGAACAAAGAGGGCAGCTTCTTTGCCCACCATCTCTGCACCCATCGCCTCTAGCCGGTTTACTGAAGGATCCTCAAAGAGGACATCATCTCCCACTTCTGCATCAGCGATTGCTTTACGCATCCCCTTTGATGGTTTGGTAATTGTATCGCTGCGTAAATCATATATTTTCATCTCTTTTCCTCCTAGTTAGGGACGCTAATTTGTTCAAGTTGAGAAAAGAATGTTGGAAAGGTTACATTCACAGCATCAATACCTTTTATCGTAATCTCTTTATCAGAGTTTAACGAAGCGATAGCCATCGCCATAATAATTCTGTGATCGTCGTAGCCACTGACGATTCCCCCATTAAGAGAACCATCTCCATCTATCTCTAAATAGTCGGGGCCCTCTTTAACACTGGCTCCCAAAACTTTTAAATTGTCGTGCATAACTTTAATGCGATCTGTCTCTTTAATTCGAGCTTGAGCGACATTGTACAAAATTGTTTTACCCTTTGCATAGCAGGCAGTGACAGCTAAAATTGGTAAAGTGTCAGGAATTGCATTTAAATCAAATTTTCCTGCTTTTAAAGGTCCTTTTGGAGAACTCACTGTGACACTATTGGTGTTAGTCCACTGAATGTTACACCCCATTTCACTTAAGATATTTAAAATCTCTTTATCACCTTGGGCATCGTAACGATCTAAGTTGTTAACCGTGACACTCCCTTTAGCTACAGCAGCAGCTGCAAAGAAAAAAGAGGCACTAGAGTAATCACCACTGATAGTTGCTTCAAAGCCTCTGTAAGATTGAGAGCCTTCTATAAGGTATTTATCCATATCATCATTACGTAAGTAGTTTATGTTTTGTAAATCCAACCAACTTTCACTCATTTTTACATAAGGTTTTTCATTTAACAAAGTTAGATTAACAACACTTGGACCTTCAGCTAAAGGGAGTCCAAGTAACAAAGAGGAGAGGTATTGGCTAGTGGGACTAGCTAAAGTAACATCACCTCCTCTAATTGGACCAGTTAGTTTAAAGGGGGGGTAATTTTCTTTTTTTAGATACTCAACTTTGCACCCTAATGTTTTTAAAGCATTTAGTAGTTCACCAACTGGTCTTTTAACTAACTGGTTATCACCGGTGAAAGTGACAGAAGAGTTAATTGTTGCTGCCAAAGTTGCAGCTAAATACATAGTAGTTCCTGAATTTAGACAATCTGCATAAACTTCAGGTGCAAACTCATTAGGAGGTTTTACTACTATTTTGTTTGTAAAGATATCTATCTTAGAGCCAAAAGCTTTACACAATGAGATACAAGCCTCTGTATCTAGTGAGAAAAGAGGATTGTTAATAGTTGAAACCCCTGAGGCAAAAGTAGCCACTAGTAGAGCTCTTATAGTTTGACTTTTAGAGCCACTGATGGTGATTTGCCCATTAACTTGTGCAGGTTTTAGCTTAATATCCATAGTGGCGATAATATCGTTTTTAAAGATGTGATGCAACGGAAGGGATAAAAAAGCTCCCAGTGAAAACTGGGAGCAAATTTAGCAAAAATTAAAACTATTTGCGATAGATGTTTTTGGTTGGGTGGTAGTCCATTGTGTTGGCATGCCATCCGCCCCAAACTGAAGTATCTACTAAGTTATTTGTTGTGTAGTAGTAGATGTTCATAAGAGCTTGGTCTTGGTTGATCATAATGTCTTCAGCAGTCATTAAGACTTCCATTCTATCGTTGCCACTTAATGTAGCAGCTTCTTTAATAAGTGCATCGTAAACAGCGTTAGAGTATTTACCACCGTTCATCTCTGTTCCGGTGACAAACATGTCTAAGAATGTGTTTGGATCTTGGTAGTCTCCAACCCATCCAGCTCTGGCGATTTGGAAATCACCTGTGTTTCTGCTGGAAAGATAGGTTGCCCACTCTTGGTTCTCAAGCTCAACGTTGATGTTGAGGTTCTTTTTCCACTCTTGTTGTAGGTACTCAGCAATAGCTTTGTGGTTACTGTCTGTATTATAAAGAATTGAAGTTCTTGGGAACCCAACTCCATTTGGATAGCCAGCTTCAGCTAAGAGTCTGCGAGCTGCTACAACATCTTCAACAGGTTCTCCAAGTGAAGCATAACCAGCCATCTCAGGAACAATACCCCATGCTGGGATTTGTCCACCACGAACGACGCGGTCAACTAAGTCTTGGCGGCTGAAGCTCATTGATAGAGCTTTTCTAACTCTTGCATCATCAAATGGTGCCTTTTCGGTTTGGAATACGTAGTAGTAGGTAGCCAATTGTGGGGCCCTATGGTAATCCCTTCTGAGGGATGCAGCATCGAGTTGATCAAGTGGTATGCTTGTTAACCAATCAATCTCGCCATTGAGGTACATATTGTAAGCTGTGTTGTTATCATCAATAGGGTAGAAGACTACTTCATCAAGTTTTACATTGGCAGCGTCCCAGTATTTGTCGTTTTTAACAGCGACGATACGTGTTTGGGGACTCCACTCTTTAAGAACGTATGGTCCGTTTCCTACAAAGTTTTCAGGTAAGATCCAATCTTTACCATGTTTTGCAATTGCGTGCATTGGAACTACTGCAAATGAGTAGTGAGCTAAAGCGCCAACTGCGTAGGGAAGTGGTCCAACTAAATCCATTTGGAAAGTCTTATCATCTAAAGCTCTAATTCCAACTGCTTCTTTACCGGCTAAGCCCTCTGCATAATCTTCAGCACCTGCTAAGAACATTGCAGGGAACCAAGAATAGGGACTTGCAGTTTCTGGATTTAATCCGCGTAGCCATGAATCAACAACTGTTTGAGCTGTGATTTTTACACCATCACTCCAAACTGCATCACGAAGTTTGAATGTGTATTGGTAGCCATCATCGCTAACTGTCCAACTCTCTGCTAAGCCAGGGATACCATCGGCTGTAACAGGATCGTAAACAATCAAGCCCTCGAAGATTGTCTCATAAATGCGGTGCTCAGGAACACCTTGTATTTGATGAGGATCAAGGCTCTCGGGCTCAGCGCCGTTAGAAATTCTAAATACAACCTTATCTACATCATCAACTACGGGAGCTGCTGGAGTAGGAGTTGCTTTAGGAGCTTCAACTTTTGCTACAGGTGTTTCTGTAACAGCGGGCGCAACCTTGGCGGCCTCTTCTTTCTTTCCACAGGAAACAAATAAGGCACCGACAAGGAGAATGATTAAAGCAATTGAAAATACTTTTTTCATATCAATATCTCCTTAAGATAAAAATGCGTTCACTATAGATTACATTAACTAATTGTAATAATCAAGTTTTTAAATTTTATTGATAAGAATTGGCCATTTTAGCGGTAGCCTTTTACCAATACTCAATTTATTATTTAGTTATGGTGAAAATGGGGTTAATCAAAAGAAAAGATGGGAGCGCTCTTTATCAATTTAGCCTTGCCCATCGTCTTTTGTATTTAGTCTTCTCTTTGCTGTTGGTTGTTGGCTTTCTGTTTGAAGTTAAAAGTACAACTATTACCTTAAGCTTTATTGTTCCTGCTGTTTTGTTTTTATTGGGATTATTTGGCTTTGGGTATCAAGAAAGATGGCTTTTTGACCCAAATAGTAAAATAGTTGAATACACAATAGGTTGGTTTTTTATCAACAAAAAAGAGAGATTTAATAGTGATGATATTGAGAGTTTTGAATTAAGTCATTTTATTAAAGGTTTTGAATCTGCCGCTTTAGCCCCTGCCAGATTTAAAAGGGGCAATAGAAAGATGGTTGTTTTTTCAATCAACTTTCATGACAACACAAAAAAAGATATCGAAATAATTGGTAAGCGCACTAGCAGTGGGATGACAGAAAAATCAGCCCAGCTAATTGCTGAGCTGATGAATAAAAAGTTGTATGGTGATTATTCGTAGAGCCAACAGGCTACTTCGTGATCTTCACTCATCTTTTTCATTGGTGGAATATTAGTTTTACACTTTTCCATTCTTACAGGGCAGCGATCATAAAAGTAACACCCAAAGCGTTCAACGTTTGGAGAGGGGACATCACCTGTTAAGATTATCCTTTTGCGTTTTCTTTCTACAACAGGATCTGGAATGGGAGCTGCTGATAAAAGAGCTTTAGTGTAGGGGTGTAAAGGATTCTTATAAAGTTCACCGGACTTAGAGATTTCCATAAACTTACCTAAATACATAACAGCAATACGGGTACTTATATACTCAATGACTGCTAAATCGTGGGCAATGAAAAGATAAGTTAGTCCAAACTCTTTTTGTAAATCGGTAAGTAAGTTTAAAATTTGAGATTGGATTGAGACATCTAAAGCACTCACCGGCTCATCAGCTAATATAATTTTAGGATTAAGTGCTAAAGCACGGGCAATTCCAATTCTTTGACGTTGTCCTCCACTAAATTCGTGAGGATAGCGGTTTTTAAATACTTTGTTTAAACCAACACGCTCCATCAAATCTTCAACTCTTCTTTCAATCTCATCGGAGTCAACTGAAGGGTCTAACATCCCCCTTCTTTTATAGATGTGTAAAGGCTCAGCAATGATAGTGCGCACAGTCATTCTTGGATTTAATGAGGCATAAGGATCTTGAAAAATCATTTGAACGTTTTTACGCACATCTAAAAGTTGAGTTTTAGTGGCATTTACTAGATCCACTCCATCAAAGATAACTTGACCACTAGTTGGTTTGTAAAGTTGGGCAATCGATCTAACTGCAGTGGATTTACCACACCCTGATTCTCCAACTATTCCTAAAGTCTCCCCCTCATTAACTGTGAAAGAGATCCCATCAACAGCCCTAACAGCTCCAACTTGCCTCTTTATAATAAACCCAGTTTCAATAGGGAAATGTTGTTTTAAATCTATAACTTCCAATAATGGTTTTTTAGACATCTTGTGTATCCTTCTCATCGGTAAAAAGCCAACAGGCTACTTCGTGACCCTCCCCAATATCGACAACTGGAGGATATTGAACTCTACAAATCGGCATCACCCTAGGACAGCGGGGGTGAAAGGGACAACAATCGGGAAGATCAATTACGTTGGGCGGTTGCCCTTCAATTGAGTAGAGTTTTCCATCTTGAGCTTTATCTAAGCGGGGAACCGATTCAATAAGACCAAAGGTGTAGGGGTGCGATGGGCGTGCATATAGATCTTCTGTTTTTGCCTTCTCAACAATTTTACCTGCATACATAACACAAACGTTGTCACACAACCCTGCAACAACTCCCAAATCGTGGGTAATTAAAATTACTGCTGTGTTTAACTTTTGGGTAATCTCTTTTATCAGTTCAAGAATCTGAGCTTGAATAGTTACATCCAATGCAGTTGTTGGTTCATCAGCGATTAAAATCTTAGCTTCACAACTAAGAGCCATTCCAATCATAACCCTTTGGCGCATTCCACCAGAGAATTGGTGGGGATAGTTGTGAATTCTCTCCTCTGCTGCAGGAATTCCAACTAACTTTAACATCTCAATTGATTTATCCAGGGCCTCTTTATAAGAGACTTTCTGGTGCAATCTTATAGTTTCCACCATCTGAGTTGAGATTTTTAAGAACGGATTTAAGCTAGTCATTGGGTCTTGGAAGATCATTGAAATCTCATTTCCCCTGTACTTTCTAAAATCGTTCTCTTTTAGATTTAAAATCTCTTTACCTTGATAGATTATCTCTCCTCCAACAATTTTTCCTGGAGGAGACTGAATCAATCTCATAATCGATAAGTTCATAACAGACTTACCACTACCAGATTCACCAACGATTCCCAATGTCTCTCCCTCTTTTAAAGTAAAAGAGACATCATCAACTGCTTTAACAACCCCTGCATCAGTTTTAAAGTGGGTTCGAAGGTTTTTAACCTCAAGTAGTGTTTTATGTTTATCTTGTGATTTTGTACTAGTCACAATAATAACTCCTATAACTGGTTTTTACTTTGTGGGTCAAAAGCATCTCTAAGCCCATCACCTAAAAAGTTCATAGCAAACAAAAAGAGTGTCATCGCAATTGCTGGGAAGAATAATCTCCAAGGGTAGTGGGTCATTCCACTCACTGAATCTCCAACTAAAGAACCCCAAGAGGCATAAGGAGCTTGAACTCCTAAACCTAAGAACGATAAGAACGACTCGGTCATAATAAAGGAGGGGATTCTCAGAGTGCTAAAAACAATGATAACTGATAAAGAGTTGGGAACTAAGTGTCTAAAGATAATTCTCCAAGTTGGAGCTCCCATCGAACGGGCTGCCTCAATGAACTCTTGGTTCTTTAAACTCATAATCTGCCCTCTAACCATCCTACTGACAGTTAGCCAACTGATTATAGCTAGAGCAAAGAACAAGTTTAAAATATTACGCCCAAAAATTGCCATTGCAATAATAACTAACAACATATAGGGAAGGCCGTACATGATATCGACTACCCTCATTATTATATAATCAACTTTTCCACCTAAGTAGCCTGCCAATGCTCCTAAGACAACTCCAATTAAGACACTTGTTACTGTTCCAATGAATCCAATAGCGATCGAAACTTGTCCACCGTAAATAATTCTACTGAGCATATCTCGCCCTTGGTGATCAGTACCTAAGTAGTAGCGTCGGTCGTGCATTTTTGTTGCCTTAATCTTTGATGTTAGTCCACCTTGAATTGAAATCTCTTTATTTAAAGGAAACTCAACAGAATCTTCACTTGCAGCAATTACTAAGTCTCTAAGGGCAACATCTTTAACATAGGAACTAACTTTAGCTATAACATTCTTTTTAACTAAGTTGTCCCACTGACGAGTGCTCATGTTCTCCATTTCAGTAGCCAGCAGTAGTTGTAAATCTTCAGAGCTTAAATCTGTATTTTGTCCTTGAATTACTTTTAGTTTTTGTTGCTCGATCTCTCGGGTGTATTGCTCTTTTACTAGCTCTACATCTGTACCAATTAAAGAGGCATAAAGATCAACAAGCTCTTCAGCTGGGAGGCTGGCAATATTAACTCGATGACCACTATCATCACGGTTCCAAACCTTGTTAACAGTGATTTGTAGTTCTGTTTTAATTTTGTTGTTTAAATTATCGACACTTCTTTGTTCGCTAGAGCTAAATTGATAATTACCATTTTCAACTTGCTCAGTGCCATACTTATACATATAGTCCCAAACTTTAGTAACTTCGTTTGCATCAATCCAAGTCCAAAGCTGGTCCTCTACCTCTTCTGTTACTGCCATTCTTCCTTGGCGCCAAGCTTGGGTATATAAATCGGCCATCCTCTTTTCAACTAAAAGCTGTCCTGAAGTTTTTGTTAAAGAGGGGGGTAAGTGTTGATGGTCAATTATAATCTCATCATAAGGGTAAATTGGTAAAATTGGGGCAGTTATGGCTAATAAGATATAAATGGCTACAATACCCACACTGATAACAGCCATCTTGTTTTTCTTAAGGCGTCTCCACGCATCTTTAGTGAGGCTATTACCAACTATCTCTTGGTTAAATTCATTTGTTGCTTTTACTACTGCTCTCTTTTTAAATGGTAATTTCATCGTAATAAGACCTCTATGCGTATGTGATGCGAGGATCAAGCATCGAATAGACTATGTCAACAACAAAGTTCATGATGACAAGAATTACTGAGTAAACAATTACAACTCCAACTATCAAAGTGTAGTCACGGTTAAATGAGGATTGAACGAAGAACTTTCCAAGTCCAGGAATTCTAAAGACCTGTTCAACTACAACACTTCCAGTGATTATTCCAGCAAATGCTGGTCCTAAGTAACTAACAATTGGGAGCATTGAACCTTTCATTGAGTGTTTGAAAACAATGGAAGAGCGTCTCATCCCTTTTGCTTTAGCTGTTCTGATGTAATCGCTTCTCAAAGTCTCTAACATGCTAGAGCGTGTTAGACGAGCAATCGTTGCAAAGTCGGCAAAAGCTAAAGTAATAGCTGGTAAAATGATTGTGTTTAATCCATCGCCTGCTTTAAACCAACCACTAGTGGGTAGCCACTTCAACTTTATTGCAAAGACATATTGCAACACCGGTCCTATGACAAACAGGGGAATAGAGATTCCTACCACAGCCAGTGCCATACTTAAATAATCTACCCAACTATTTTGTTTAACAGCTGCCAACATTCCACTCATTATTCCGAAAAATACCGACAGCGAGATGGCAATAGAGCCCAATATCATAGAGTTGGGCAGACTTTGGAAGATGTAAAAGTTTACATCGTGATCTTTATAACGGTAAGAGGGACCTAAATCCCCTCTGAAAACGTCAAACATGTAACGCCCATATTGAACCAATAAGGGATCGTTGAGATGGTACTTCGCCTCAATGTTTCTTTTAACTACTTCAGGTAAGTTCCTCTCTCCATCAAAAGGGCCCCCTGGTGCAACTCTAACGATGAAAAAGCTAATTGTGATGATGACCAAAAGGGTTGGAATAATCCCCAATAGGCGCCTAATAATATATTTAGTCATTGCGCACCTCTAGCGTATATACGCGGCGATAGTATAATAAGATGTTTAGTTGTTCAAGCAATCGCTTGCACATTTTATACATTGGTAACACTATACCACTAATTACAACATCCTGTGAATGGAATTGGACGATTAAATTACAATAACCCTTGACTATATAATTATAGTTTAAGAGACTTGCTTTACTTTAAAGGAATCGATTGTGGAAAAGAAGAAATTATATATAGAGAACCTTGGGTGTGCCAAAAACCAAGTTGATGCAGAAGTGATGTTGCATCGCCTAGAGCAAGAGGGGTTTGTCAAAGTTGAAGATGCCCTAGAAGCCGATTTGATTATGGTCAACAGTTGTGGTTTTATAGAACCTGCTCGCCAAGAGTCTATTGAGAGCTTTTTTGAACTAAAAGCTGCCAATCCCAATGCTAAAATAATCTTTAGTGGATGTATGGCTCAACGCTATGCAAAGAGCTTAGA
>Ga0265293_10001994_pt1 | contig 42749 bp, 43 predicted proteins | sample Munlanlewell138R_FD_192505 | JGI IMG/M metagenome (GOLD analysis project Ga0265293, IMG submission 192505) | Leachate microbial communities from a municipal landfill in Southern Ontario, Canada - Leachate well 138R | ecosystem: Engineered > Solid waste > Landfill > Unclassified | place: Canada...
TCGGTATCCGTCCCATGCGTAACACGTTCTTGCACAACACTATCTTTAAACGGATTTCCTGCTTCGGCCTGGGGTTTGTCTTTAGCGGGTATGTCAGCCGTCCCCTTGTCTTTGGTCATTGAATATTGAGTAGCAGATTCTTCGCCTTTCGTCAATCCGCCTTCCAAGTCCAGCCGCGCTTCCCTTTGTTCCTCGGTCGGTCGGCTGTAAATGTTCCCGGTCTCTACGTCTCTTGTGATTCCCCTGATCGTGCGGATACCGAAAGCATTTACCAGTTTATCGATGAAATCATGTATCTTGTTGAGGATACGGCCAAGTAAACCTTTTGGCGGTCTGGTCAAAGCATCCGCAAGGAAGTTTGCTCGATCCTCTGCGCCGCCGATATCCTTTTCGTTTACCGTTTCAAACTTCCCGTCATTGACAAGGTTCTGAATATGACGTTTTAATAGTGATGTTTCAGAAGGGGAGATAACGCCTATGTCTTCCATGTAATGCACTGACTCATGGGACAGGGTGAATTTATCCGCCGCGCCCTTGACAAGGGAAATAACCCCTTTGTCGTATTTTCCGGCAATAACTTCTTTTTCTGACAATTTGCCCTTACTGTATCCGATGTTCAAAGCCGCGGTGCTTGCGTCTATGCTGTTTACGCTTTCAACAAAGACTTCTCCGGCGTGTGTCTTAATAAGAAATCCATCGTTGACTTCAGATACTTCTTGCCCCTTGAAAACGTCCTGAACGTCTTTAAGTCCGGGCATGGTGTATTTGCCTTGTTCGCCAACGGAATACATCTCCACGCCCTTGTCGATCACAACCATCCTGGCGTTTGTGCCGGTTGTCGCCATTAAGGATTTATCGGTAAATGTTCCTTCGGGCAATTTCTCGGAAGTCCCGCCAACATTATCCAGCCATTCCCTAAACTCGGTAGCCTTTTTATCTGAACGGAAGAAAGCGCCTTCGCCCATGATGGCCACGATTCTTCCATTTGGTTTTAGTAAATCGTAAGCGTGTTGGACGTGCTCAATGTCCTTATTATTTGAAAACGGCGGGTTCATAATAATCCGGTCGTATTTTTTTCCGGAATAATCTAAAAAGTTATCGCCAACAACATTAAACCCTTTTGCTTCCAGAAGTTCTTTTAATTGCCCGGATAGTTCAATCGTATCCGGTTCATGTCCGGCTTCCCTGATCACTTCTGCTATGTTCCCATTGCCGGCGGACGGTTCAAGAACATCCATCCCCTCGGAAATATCGGCCTGATCAACCATAGCCTGCGCCGTTGCTTTAGGGGTTGGAAAGAAATCGAACCCGATGTTTTTACCAACAAGGGAACGCTCAAGCATTTTAGCTTTATCGGCTTCTTTGAGACCAGCGCGATATTGAATAAATTCCCTGAGCGCGGCACGTTCCATTTCCGGCGTTTCGATGCCCATATCTCTCATCCGCCGTGAATTATCAATAATTGACGTGAGCGGACTATAATCACCTCCGACAGAATCATTGAGCTTCTTAATATCTTCAAGGTGGTCTTCGTTCCTGATGACCACGTTTTCGCCCTTGGCCTGGCCGATCAACTTTATCCATTTTTGAGCGATACGCTTAATGCCATCTTTTTCGAGTCCTTTGTTTGCCAGTTGAAGAATGGTGTCTTTGCTTATTTTTGGGTGAACGTCGGACGCTAAGTAATCCACGGTTTCAATCGTGGCCGGTTCGCCTTTATGTTTTTCCTGTTCAGAATATGACGGATACTTTGCCCTTAACTCTGCATATTGGGCTATCGTCACCATGCCGTTAAGTTGTTCAATCTGTGCTTTTGTTCTTAATCCAGAAAGATGGTTTGCTTCTCCCGCTTCAATCGCATCGGCCAGATTATTCATGGTTTCCGCTATACGTTTACTTCTTAGCGCAGCATTTTCCGCGTTGTTTGCCATTCTTGCACGTCTGGCCGTATTGGTCTGCCGATCCCGAGAAAGTTCTTCGTTTGCCCTTTCAGTAATCCTTGCGGCCATCTCCCGCAGTCTTGTAATGGCACTGGCTTTCTTTTCGTCTTTGCGGGTTTCCCGGCGCTCAAGAGCCACTTCTGTGGCGGTCTGCGTATCGCCCTCAGAGACGTATTTCTTAAATGCCTCTGCGGATTCTCTGGTCTTAAATTGGAATCCTGGAACTGCGCCGCCTACTTTATAGCTGGAATACCAGCCGCCCATTTTTTTAGCGGCACGGTTCATTTCATTATAAACTTCGCGGTCAACACGCTCTTCTAGTTGAACAACAAATAAATCTGCGCCGGTCTTGGTGTGTTTCGTTTCGATGATTTCAGCATTGACATTTGCGGTGGCAGCCCTTACCGTCGCTTTGCGTTCCAATTCGGCTGCATTGCCTTCCCTTATTTTGTTCGCAACAAGCTCATCGTATGTCCTTGATTGCTCCGGTGTCATTTTGTCTTTGCCGTTTACACGAATAAAGGTTTCAAATTCTTCCAGCGTCTCCGGATTTTTGATAGCCTTGATCTTGCTTTCCATCCGCTGCTTATATTCATTGCGGGCTTCCTCAACGCGCTTTGCAAATTCGGCAAGGTCAGCCTCCGTATATTTATCAACCATTCGGCCAATAACGTCTTCGTATTTTTCCTTGAACGGTTGGTATGAAACAGCATTGCCAAGTGCGAAATCACTTACCATATCATTATAAGTGGCCTTGACTATTGCTGCTTTTTTATCATTTTTATATCGGTATGCCCTCATGCCGCCCATTCGCTTCAGCAAGGCATCCTTAGTCATAGCAGAGAGTTCTTTGGTTATGGCGTCCTCTGATTCCTTCAGCGAATTAAATGCTGCTTTAACATCCTGAACGGTTCCCTTTCCATCTCTAAGATTCGACATGAAGCTATCGAAATTGGACAAGGTCAATATATCGGAAGTTATCGGTTCCCTTTGTTCTTCGCCTGAATCATCGGTGGTCGATTCGCTTTTCTCTTTGCCGTTTGTTAATACTTTATCAATCGCTTCTTCCCGCATTTCGTCTCTGCCGGATTTAGCGACAATGCCCATTGCAACTTCTTTGTTGATTTCGATTTTCTCTTCTTTATAGTGGGCAAGAATATCATTTTTGATTTCATCAAGATTTGGTTTTGCGTCATACTCCCATGTTAAAATATCGCCGCCCTGTTCACCTAGACTTTCCTGAACACCTATCTCGATTGTCCAGTATTTTGAATCTTTAACGGGTTCTTTTATGGTTCTGATTTGTGCGTCTAGTTCAGGGATGTCCTGCCATTCTTTAATTTCATCCTTTTCGGCTTCCCCATCCCCAAACATATCCGCGATCTTTTCTTTCGGCTGAAGATTTTTAGGCGTGAGTTTTGCGCCTTTAACAACGGGCGTTTCAGGTTCTTTGGCTGTTAAGGAAAATGTTTCGGCGGCTGATAATCCGGCTAAGGTGTGCTGTTCTCCGGCGTCGGTGGTTTCGGTGCGGGGTGTTTCCTCCGCCTTCGACATTTCGTCAAAGAAGGAACTTATTTCGTCGTGGGCTGCTTCGAGTTGTTCTTCGGTAAGATTCCCTTCCGCTTCAATCTCGCTAATAAGATCGGCGCGAACGCTTTCGCTATTTTCTTCGATTTCTCTTGTAGCGTCAATGCCTTCTTGGGCAAGGGCTTCTCGCTGCCGGTCGAAATATTCTTCTTCCTGTTTTCTGGCATTTTCATAGGCTTGATCCTCTATCCGTTTGTTAATTATACGCTCTGCGTGTTCGGGGTGCAAGATGTTTCTGCCCTCTCCCGCAGCAAGTGCTTCAAACAAAGTCCTGTCGGTAAACTTGTCACCATTCTTATCCCTGAATCCTTCAGCGTTTGCAAAATCAGCCGCTTCGTCCATTGCCATTTTTCCATTTTTACTGGTTACAATAGCGATATCTCCCATCTCGCGGCTTCTGTCTTTGGCCCTGAATCCGTGGGCGCGGCTCCATGCGTCGCCGGTTTTGTCCTGAAATTCTTCTCCAAGTTTGACCTTTCCGGACCGTTGAAGGAACGTAATAAGATTTTGCGCTCCGGAAATCGCCGGTTCCTGTTTCTCTGCCTTAACTTCCTTGACCTTCATCTTGACATAATAAAACCCGCGGCCCTGCTTGCCTTTTTTCTGATAGACTTTTTCATATCCGAATTTATCCGGGATCTCTTTCAAAGATTTCTGGACGCGGGAAAGGTCTCTTCTTTCGGCGGCGCGGATGAAGATTTCTTTGGGTTCGTTTGCTTCGGCCTTCTTTGCTCTCTTCGCTATTTCAATCTCAGCCCCAGGGATGCCTTTGTCTGCAAATTCTTTTAATTGCTTATCAGGATATTTTCCCCATTGTTCTTTTTGGACTTTGGGTATATCTCCGAAAGTATCTGTTTCCTTCTTCTGCAATTCCGGATAATCCTTTAAGATTTCATCAGGTACGGTTTTGCCATTTCGGAGAGCTTTAATTATTTCCATTTCATGGAGAGACTTTTTCCCTGAAAACTCATAATATATTTTACCCAATTTTTTGATACGGATGTCTCTATACATTTCAGCGCGTTTCAGTTTGTCGCCAGACGCATCCAATCCTTCATCATATTCATCCCTCGTCATTTGGTAGGGTTCTTTAGCCGCGTTTTCCGCCGGTTTCGGTTCCGTGGACACGGTTTCGGCGTTTGACGAGGCAGATTCGTTTTGTTCCTCTTTCAGATATTCAATAACCTGATCATCAAGGGGGGCATTCCATGTATCCGGACCACCGTGATCGTGCATACGACCGTCAGATAAATTGGAAATTGCCTCGTAAATAGTATCGTCGTCGGCTGTAATTCCTTCTTTCTTTGCACGTTCGATGATCTTTTGCGCGTATTCGTCCGTAGCTGTCTGAAAATCAATCTCGGCCATGCCATACGCGGCAGCGGTCTCGTCTTTTAAATCTTTTATTTGTTTGTCAATCTCCGTCTTCCGGCCGGTTTTGTCTCCTTTGGGAATCGCCGCCCTTTCTTTTTGCAGATTTGCAAGAATAGGTTTATTTTTGTCGTCAATAGTTTCTGCCTTTGAATAGGCATCTCCCCATTTTTGACTTATTTCTGACGGAGTTATTTTGTCATGAAAAACTGTTTTTGCTTCCGGCGGGATTTCTGATGCATTGGATACCGGCTCTGGAGCGGACGATTCCGCCCCCGTCTGCACTTCCGGTTTTACCGTGGTTTCGGTTTGCAGCGTCCCATTTTGCTCACCCCCTTTGGTTAATTCAGCCAATCGCACTTTATCGGCATCCAACCGCTCAGCAATCTGCTGATATTTTACCCCGCCTTTGTGTTTTTCATTTTTATCCAAGAAAGACTGAACCTTCTGAATTCGCTCTTGCAAGGTTGTTATTTCATCCTGATTCGTTTCTGATAATTCAAAGCCCTGACCGCCCGGTAGTCGTTTTGCTTCTTCCCCTCGCGGTGCTTCAATTTTTCTTACGCTATTATATTCAGCGTCAATCACATTATCTTCTGATTTACTCTTTACCGGCCTTAATATTTCACCGCCGTAAGGTTGGCCAACGGTTACGCCTTCTTGATATGGTTCGCCTTTTAAAGTAAAATCCTGCCAGGGTATTTGCTTAACTGCCTCACTCACTTTATTGACAACATTTTCAGCTATGACGCCATTCAAGCCGTCTCTTAACTGCGGGAATGTGTCTTTGAATTTGTCAATGTCAGTATTATCGAATATGCCTTTATTCTGAGCATCCTTAATAATCCCAATAGCATTTTCAGAAGTAAATGGTTTCCCTTCGTATTGACCGGTAACAAGCCCTTCATGGATTGCCATCTTAAACATGGCGCCGGCTTTTAATCTATCCAGTTCTTGCGTTGCCTCTTTATCTTCTGGCTTTTGACTTCTTGCTTTGTTTGCTACTCCGGCAAGACCGCCGGTAAGCAATGTCATAAAGGTCGTGGGACCAATAACGTCAATGGCTTCCATGATCGGGTTTGCTGTCGGTCTGATACCTGAGTATTTTTCGACTGCCGCCTCTCCGCCTGACTGCCCTATTTCAGTACCGACTTCCACGCCGATTGTCTTAATTAAATCCTTAACAAATTCTTTTGCGCCGCGCTTAACCACGTCCGCTTCATCCAACCGAAATAGTTTTGCAAGGTATTTTGTCCCTAAAAATTCGCCGGCCGCTTCGATTGCACCGGTAGCATAAGGCGCTAACCCTGCGTCAACCCCTGTTTGTTCTGCCGTTTCTTTGGTTTGTTGTGCCTGAGATAGTCCAAATAAAGCCGCCGCCGATCCGCCTGCTATATTTGTGGCTGATTTCGCGGCTGCTGTGGCCTCTGCTACTTTTCCCGCCTTTAATAAAGCATTGACGCCCTTCGCCCCTCTCGCAATCGTTCCGGCAACTCCGCCGGGAATAAGCGACGGGGCAAGCATCTTGGTTCCTTCATAAACGATTCTATCAAGGCCTGTGCGTTCTATTTCCGGCCCGTATAGCTCTTGTCTCTTTTCTTCTGCCCAATCCTTCAGGGATTTGCCGGCTTTTTCAATTCCTTTAAATGGAAGATGTGAACCTGTGAATTGCAAGGCTCCGCCAATCATAGAGGGGAGTTCGGTCGTCAATCCTTCCGCGCCGCCCTGTAAAAACGATTTTACAATATTGCTTTCGGCTGGTTTCTCAACCGCACTTCTCAGTTTATCCTCAAACGTCGGGTTCCGTTTCTTGCGATCTTCTTCCAGAATAGGATCGATACCGGCAGACTGTCGCCATGTATCAAAATCAGGCTCACCATTGTGAAACCCTCTGGAATAGGCGTCTTTTGCCACATCCTCCAGGGGTGTATCTCCGTAATAACCTTTATGATCGTCGTAGAATTTAAGAATATCGAATGCCATGTTGCGACTCCTAGGGCTGCGTAGTGGATTATATTACTTCGCCTTGAACTTTCTTCTTATTTTTCTTTATTGTTAAAGGGCTATCCATTGAATAATCTTTCTCCAAATTGCGAGAATCTGCTTCAAATGGATTTCCAAAACGGCGGAAACCCATTGTAGGATTAGAAAAACTATTATTAACCGGATTAACCGGAACATTGGAATTATTCAACGCCACCCTTGCCGATGGTTTTGGCAGTACCGAAGAAGGAACTGCGGGAGTCGTAGGCGCGGGAGAGGAATTCAATACATTGTCCGTCTGATAATCATTTCCCCTTTTTATGTCCGGGGGAAGCATACTCCTTATATTTTTGGATGTTTCAGCAAGTTTTTTAGGATCACTCAGGATAGACGGATCGCTTTCGATGGCCTTACCCATTAAGGTAGAGAAAGAATCGCCGCCTTTTCCCCCCGCATCAACCTCATATTTTTTAGAGGCAAATCCCTGATCTGCCACATACTTATGTGCTCCTGCCATTGTTTCTTGCCCTATTCTTGACTGATCGGCACCATATTTAATTCCTTCAAGTCCAATATTGGCAGTTTCAACTTTATTGCTAGCACCTATTTGCTCTCTTGCTAATGCTCCTGTCTCCCTGATATTCTCTACATTCTCAGCGCCGGTATTCATCATTTCCCGCTCTTTGAGTTTGGCCGCCCGATCAAGCGCAGTCGTGCTATTGGGAGGTTCATACATTTTATTGTATGCCTCGCTTGCCCTGGCGCTTCTTGCCTCTGCTTCATCAGCGGCGTTTTCCCATGTGTTCGGACCCTGCCCCATTTTTTTCTTTGCCATACCCAGGACTTCATCAATTAATGCTTGTAAATTTCTTCTTCCCATGGCCGTACTCCTTAATGCTTTAATTTATAGTATGTTAATGGCGCGATTACATACAATGTCGTTACTGTAATCGTTGCCTCGTTGGTAAAATGTTGTTGGCTTAACGCCGTGAATGACTTTGCTGCCGGAGCCAAGCTATCTGTTTTAAGAATAGCCACACGATCACCCACGCTATACAGGAAGAAATCAGTCGCATATAATGTAACCTCAACTCCCTGAATCGTAGCTTTATATTCATTCCCTACACTGCCTGCCGGTCTGTCTGCTTCGCGTGTAACTTGCGTAATAATCCCCGACGTAAGGTTTCCTGTTTCTATCCAGTTACCGGCGTATAAAAATGGGGATGATTCCTGAAACCACCATACATGAGGCGGAGCGGCCACCGGACGAACCAGAATGCCGATGAATTCTCCCGGAACCGGCATAGTCGAATCTTTATGTATCCAGTAACGGCACCACAATTTAGGTTTAACATCCTCGCCATAATCCTTAATATCAGAAGCCCACAATTCAACATCATTTTTAGCCACCGGAGCATAGGCGGTCGTACCGTCTGAGTTAACAGCGTTCTGTTGAGCACCGAGGGTTTCCGGCATTAAATAAGCACTTTCTATCAGGTGCCGGCCATAACAATAATTCTGACCTGCAAGAGCGTTTCCATTACTGTCTTTCATGTCCGGGAACATTTCAGGAACGCTTTGCAGGGAAGGTTTGTATTGATCTTGTAAATCAGATATCGGCGGTTTTACGTGATACGTCGGCAGAGAATCAACTTTAGTAAATTTATATCCCCTTAAGTCTGTTTCCTGAAATAGAGAAACAACTTCCATTACTCCAAGTTGCCCTATCGGGAAAGCGATATATCCAACATATTCGTTGGGGTGTGTTTTGTATCGCGGCGATCCATCCGACGGGTATTGTATGTGTTTGTTTTTAACAATCAACTCAAAGAATATCGAGTTAATCCAATAAATGCCGTTGTTCGTATATACTTGATGCTTGTCCCACACGGAATCAAAGCGTTCATATTGGTGAACCGTGAGGTCTTTAGCTAAATTTAACAGAACCTTAAGAGGCTTTAACCCAGGCAGTGTATTTAAAAAAGACAGCTTATCGGATAAATATGTCGCATAATCTTCTTTATGGTCCTGTTCCGTTCCCGTTGTGTAATACTTTCGCATAAAGTTTTGATGATAAAATAAATACCACAAGTCATAAGCTACGGGTGCGGCTGTGGCCACTCCTCTTTTTGAGTCAACAAGATCACCCGGTTCCATAGTCCCGACAAAATCATTCAACTTGCGGACGACCTCGCTTAATACAGTTCCGCTCCCGGCCAGTCCTTTCATGCTCTCTAGTTTTCTGATCACATCCTCTTTGTTCATGTCGTCGGCTCTTGTTTCTTAACTATATGGGATAATGTTGTCGTAATATCCGCTTTCACCATATCTTCTAATGCGGCAAGCGTCGCATAGATTATCCGCCAATGGTCTGATACGCTTTGATTATATTTGGCCTCTTGCAATGCGTCAATCGTTGGTTGAAAGTCTTGATTAATTTCTGCAATCGTTATATCCGATTCAGACGCATTTTCTTTTAGGTCATTGTCCAGTTCGTTTTGCGCTTCACGGCGTTCCAGTTCGTATTGTCTGATAATATCTTTTAAATTGAGTAAGGCTTCTTTATTTGCATAATCAACACCTTCATTTCCCCTTAAAGTGCCTGTAATGTAATCAAGCTCTGCTTCAATATCCGTCACCTTGGCGCGTGCCAGAGTTATCCTTGCTTCGGATATAGGAATCTGCGCTTTGTCGATGGTCGTTTGCGCCTGAGCCAATGTAAGATCATCAGCCAAAAGACCTATCTTGGCGATTGCTCTTTCTGTCTCAGCGATATCCACCTGAGTTCTGGCCATCTGAACATCAATGTCTAAGAGTTCCGTCGCCGTTCTGACCGTCTGTATTTGTATGCGCAAAATCTCATTGGCCATTTCCAGTTTTTGATTATCCACTCTTAAAGAATCGAGTTCTTTCTTTAATATTTCCAGTTCTACTTCGCTTAAGTTTATTCCCTCGATTTCAATTAATGCTTCGAGTTCTGTTATCCGGGCATTGTTCTTTAATGTCTCTGCCGTCACTTTTGCGGACATGGTGGTCAACGCTGCCCGATCCGTTGCCAGCGCTGCATATTTGGCGGAAGCCAAGGCGTTTTCCATATCAATTTTTTCCTGTGCCGTAACCATCTTTTGATCGTGGACAAGTTTATCAATGCCGGCCAGATATCTTTTTGAAACGATATCCGCGACAATAATGGTTTCCTGATTGGTCAGTTCGGAAAGTTTGGAATTATAATCTGTTAGGAGATTGGCTAACTCTGCGTCCTCAATCTGCTTAAGATAATTCTGGCCGTTTAGATAGGAGTTAGCGAACATTCCGAAAATAATAATTCTCTCCGCTGTTTCCGTGGCATTAAAAGGATATGAACGCACAAAAGGAACCCATATTTTTGTTTCTCTTGCTGTATTTCTTGCTCTTGCGTCGTCTGACATTTTATTGTCCTATTAAATGTGTAAGTGTTGCCGTAATTTGATTCGCTATTTTTAGGGCAGTTTCTTCTTCTATTTTGAATATGTCGGCGGTGGTTTTATTGCTTACAGCAGAAGCTTGGGCTTCTTCCAGTGTCTTTGTGCTTTCATATTCCGTGTCATTTTTAATATCGTTTAGCGCCTCTTTGTCTGATAACAGTTTCGCCGCCGTCTGCCTGTCGCCGTCCATCATCGTATCAATTGAATCTGCAAGAGCATTTTGATATTCGGTATCTTTATCAATTTCCGATTTAATAAGATTCTGAGCGTGATCGAATTGCAAATCTTTAAGGTCTCTTTGCGCTCCCGAAAGTTCCAGTCTGGTTGTTTCGGCGTCTATCTCTGCATTTATTTCCTCTACTTTGTTTTCTGCCAATTCAACCGCAATCGTTGCCTGTTCCAGCTTTTCGTTAGCAATATCCCCTTCTATCGAAATCTGACTCGGAATAAGACTGGCGTGTTCCTGCATGACGGTAGCCAACTCTGCCATGCCTGGGATTAGTTGCTGTTTTTTGGTAGCGACTGCCTGTTCTGCGTTCATTAATTTGGTATATTCGGCGGTTTTGTTGCTTTCCAATCCGAGCAGTTCCGTTTCTTTTGTTATAATTTCCTGAATGATCGGGATAAGGTCGAGTTTCTTCTGAGCGGTAAGAAGTTTTGCGTTAGCGAGAGACACCTCATAAGGCGCGGTCGCGCCATCTAATCCCGCCAGGGTTGTACGATATCCTTCCATTTCCAATTCAATCGCTGTTTTGGCAGTAATTAAGACAGATTGTCTTGCGTCAACTTCAAGGCCTAGCCGTTCTTTAACCTCTTCTTCTTCGGCCATGCCCTGCTTGATTCCCGCCAGCTCATGGTCCCAATCCTCTATCAAATCTTGCTTTTCAACTTCCCATGCCATTATAGCGTCTTTATAAAGTTGGTCATAGTCTATGCCGGTTTGTTTGAGTTCGCGTTCTATTGTTTCGGCCATTATTTTATAATTCAGTTCAGATAAACCCATCTTCGCGGCCATTTCAATACTGTTTTCAGCGTCGTAAGCGTATCCTGGAAGATTGAGAAAACCACGTCCGGCAATCTCATTAAATAACTGTTTATGGTCCACCAGATATTTTATGATTATCGGCGTTTTGCCTTTAGTATATTGCGCTCTTTCTCTTATTAATTCTGACATAATCAACCTACTTGCTTAAAATCACCGGGATCAACTTCATAACGTCGAGTGTATCAAAATCAGCTATGCTCAGTTTCCACTCTTTACTTTTCTGTTCTCTCGAAACGACAAGTTTCCCGTTGGTGTCAACATTATAAACCTGTCTGCTGCCGTCCTCACATTCAAAGACCATGACCGGCGCCGTGCCGGATATCCCCAAGTAAGCCCTTCTGAATTTCTTTTGGTTACGTGATCCGAAATCTGTTTTACTTAAAATAACTCCGTCGTGAATCGTGCTCCCGGCGTCCGTTGTTCCGGTAAGCTCATAAACGCCAGTATCATTAGCGCCGTATGCTCTGTTCTCAAAGACGCAATAAGAATTAAAATCGAACCCTGAATACATGGATGGCATGAATTTCGGCGTATTTAAGACGTAGCACTCATAAACCTCACCGGCAAGCTCCACGGTCACGTTCATGGCAATCGTGTCGTAAACCGCTGAGTAAAGAGTCCCTTTGCTGGATATCGTCTCGGTTAAAACAAGAGATTCACTAAGAGACAAACCCAACCGGTTAATCAGGCTGTTTGTATCCGTGAGAGTCAAGCTCTCCGATATATTCCCGATAAAGGTAGTGATAACGCTGTATGTATCAACCGCCTGCAATGTTTCGGATATAATTTCCTGCCATGCGTTGCTAGGCGCATCAGCAAAGGCAATGCTTTCAGAAAGGCTATCGGCCATTGTTTTCATAGCTGAGGCCAAGGAAGTAAATCCGAGATATTCCAGAACGGAAACCGTCAGGGCATAAGTGGTCGCGTCTGTTACTCCCAATGATTCATTGATTGTATCGGAATATATTAACCACTTTTCGGCAACATCGTAAAGGTTAAGAGTCTGATTGACTATTTCCCGCCCGTTCCAGTTATTTGTTTGGGAATCAATCAGCGTGATCCAGTCGTCGATCATTAAGCCCAAGACTTCCGATAGGGTATCGGTCAACACAAGGCTTTCATCTATAGAAACGCTCCATCCATGGATTATTGTATCCCAAATAAAGATTAAATCTGTGATTGTTTGAGGAAATGAGCGTTCAGCAGCGTCAACCATCGTAAGGCTATCATTAATTGTCATATTAACTTGGAAAATATACCCAACGGTATCATTTACATTTGAGGTTTCTGCCGTTGTCCTTGTTACTTCATATTCCCTCCCAAAGTTATCGTTAATGTTTCCTGATTCTGAGGTTTCCCCTCTCAGCATATTCCCGTACATTTCATCTGAGATAGATGCTGATTCAGAAACGCTATCAATTAAATGATAAGGCAACATTTCATCTATGATAGATGTTGTTTCTGAAATACTATCGACTAAATGATCAGGCAACATTTGATCCGAAATAGACGCTGATTCGGAAATTCTTGAATCATAGTTTGCGCCAATCATTTCATCGGAAATTGATATTTCTTCTGGTTGAGTCACGTCTAATGAGTTTGTTAGTTCTTCGCTCCATGATCCGGACCACGCTGGTTCCGGTTCCTGATATTTTCTTACAAATACCCAATCAACCGACACAGGATCACCAGAAGCATCATAAAATCCAATTCCGCAATTAGCAGTAGGCACATTTGTTGATATTGTTTTTTTAAGCACCCCATCTATCAAAAATTTAACATTCGTCGATGAATTACGACGTATCTCTAATTCTTGATATGACGTCAATGCTTCCGTGCGTGTTTCACTCGTTCCCGCAGAATCCTTCACAGTTAAATAACTTTTAGTCGCACTTACATCTTCTATAAAATATGCACCATTCGCGCCTGCACTAGATGAATCTGTTTGGTCACTAATACAGAAGACTATTTTCTCCGGAAACATCCCCGCTTCTGATGTCGTTTTAGCGTAAGCATGAAAAGCATAATTTGTTCCATATTTGTGCTTACATCCCCATCCTTGTTGTTGCAATGGTGAGCCCGTCATGGTCAGAATTGAACTCGCAACGCTATATGACCCGCCATAATTCCACCAATGATTCCAGTCGGCACTATCAAGTGCCGCATCAAAATGACAAAAGAACTCGAAAGAGTCCGCTCCGGCGCTATATGCCGAAGCCCCCGCTTTCCCATAATAGACATAAAAAGTCGTATCGGTTATCCCTATGCTGTCACATTTAAGCCAAATAGTAGCAACCTGGTTGGGCGTTGTTCCGCTTATCGATATGATACAATAAGCTAAAAGAGTCGTTCCATCAGAGGCGGTAAAACGCAAATCATTAAAATTAGATAGACAGTGCCCTTCACAATGGAAGTCGCACGTGCCCGATCCGGATGATTCGCCTACCAGTAATTTCGTCTGGTAATTACTGACGGCACCACTTGCTCGAGATAATGGCCTTCTCTTTCTATAAGTCCAATCGGAATACCAATCCATTTTTTATCCTATTACGCATTGGCGATTGTTACGGTTAAAGTAACCTTAAATGTGTCGGTGTTTTCCACGTCCTTGCTGCTCGAAAACTTGGAATAGCAGAACAGCGTTCCGCCTCCCGCCGTATCGCTCATAGTGGATGCGGCGGCTCCGCCGCCAACCAGCGCCGCTCCATATAATGTTTTTGTTTCGTTAGAGGTAAATGTGGCTTTGCTGGCAGTATTGGTTATCACTCCACCGGAGGCCGCTGCGCCTGTGTATGCCTGTCTTGCAGCTTCGGTATATCCATCCCATTCGGTAAATACCGGCACGGCATAGGTCATACCCAACGCTGCGTCGGTATCTGTTTCAACCGGAGCAATATACCAGGCGGCTATCTGCGTCTGGTTGCGAAGGTAAACATCCAGCAGACTGTTTAATCCTTCCGTGGTGATGATATTGGGACGCTGTAATTCAGCCCATTTGAGCGATCCGTCTTTGCGGAAACATTCAAAATCCCAAACCGTTTTAACAGAGAATGCCACGGGAAGGATTCTCTGTGCCTCAATGCTCCCGCTCATTTCTACACCAACTTTTAATTTATTATTCATAATATTTCTCCTTTACGCTGTTTTTTTAATTTCTCCAGATACCCTATATAATTTAACGCTTGACAGTGGAATCCCCTGCGCCGTTGTCTCTTGATCTAATAGAGCTTCTATGGCGGCTTTAAGCGCTGTATTGCTTGATATTGTTAGCGGATTAACCGTAGATGTGTCCTCGCATGAATGAGTAAACGCCTCAACATAATGGGCTATGGTAACTGTCCCGCCAGGATCGCCAGGTACCGACGATTCGCCTAGAGACGTACTTATATTTGCAATATGTATAATATTCTTTTTGGTATATTTATCACTTCTTCCAAATGCAGGCATAACCGCCCAGTCTTGGGTTGACGATGTTGCGGTTGTTACAACTACTGGATCGCCTGGAGTCGTTGTTATCACGGTACTACTCGAAGATAGATGAGTTCCTGTGTATAGCGTACCATAAGGCGTTTTGCCTAAATAATTAGCTACGGTAGCGGCGGTATCCTCGGAGACACTGGCCACGTCCAAGGGGAAGTAACCCTCATAGCCGGCGCTGGACGAGTACGTATGGATTTGAAGAGAGGAATACCATTGGTAGTAGCTAGTTTCCCCTGCGTAGTCTGTGAAATATGGGGAGATTTCTAACCCTCTTGAATTTGACTCCTTAAGTTCTCCATTCTCCCACGGGCTATAACCATAGCACCCTTGAACCAAGTAGTTAACAACTAGATCTTTTGTCCAATTCCAGTGCCAAGACGGACCGTCCCACCACCACGTTCCACTGGCAACCCGTACCCAATCCGACGTATCCGTTGTCCCTAACAAGGTCGGCCAAGACGGTTGTGCCCCCGACCCGGATCCGTTTGTCATGCCATCATAGTAAGGTGGAACGGTATCCGGTGGGCTTCTTCTTCCGGCCTGTCCATTGACAAAGACGCTCCCCTTAACTGTTGGCAACGAAAGGGCCGCCAGCCAAATACTTATACTGCTGGCTAAACACGGGAAGCTCGCATATAAAGGAAGTTCCGGCGTGGAAGTATTTAATGTTACATTGGTTGCCATGCAATTATTTTTCAGGTCCCAAACAATACAATATAGGCCTACGCCTGTGTGCGGGTGCTCGTTTTCAAGAAGAGATACGACAAGATACTCATGCAAGCAGGCATGAACCCCGTCCGTATGGCCGATTACTTTTACGTCTGCTAATTCCGGTGTGTCCGTAATCTTCTTCAAGACAAATACCTCGTTTCCAACTTCAAAACCGGCTGCTCCGCCTTCTATCGCTCCGTTGTCACGCAACGGCGAATCAGGGTCTCAGTGATAAAAGATAAGGGCAGTCAGCGACGCGCCGCCAACGGTCACTGTGCAAGTGTCCGTGGCGGAATCTATCGTTAAGATCGTCCCTATGAGGATTTCATGTTTCAGAACATCCCCAATATCAATAAAGTCATGTGTCGGCATTTGAATCTCCGTTTAGTCCAGACGGATTAAACTCTTTTTCCCACTGTCTGCGTTGAGTCAGAGCTTCTTCATAAGTTTTAAATCGTTTCATAAAAGGGACTTTATTAACTTGTATTCGCGCTTCCCAATAAGAAACAACAACCTTGGTTACGCCAACAACCCTGTCGCTTATATGCTTGTTGTGGCCATTTTGAGACGGACTGCATATTCGCAAATTAGACCTACGATTATCCAACCTATTCCCGTTAATATGATCCACGTAAGACTTATGCCCCGAAACGCCCATAATTAACCGGTGCATATACAAACCTTTATTAACCATTCTCCCTAGCCGCGCTTTTGTTTGGACATATCCGCTACCCGGATTAACATACCAAGTGTAATTTGAGATTAACTGGTAATCGTTAAAATCAATATATATTTCATACTGTTTTCCCTTAGCGATAATATCCATAATTATTGTATCTTGATTTATTCGATATTGATTTCCCTTTAACGTCACCCCACATGGTCTTGGCCGAATAGATTTTTCGATAGGAACAATATTCTCTTTGCGAAAATCAAAGATATTGCCATTCAGCCACTTCACAAACTTCGACCCTGTTATTAGCCGATGGAGAGTTATCCTCTGCATCTTACTTCCCATGCGGCAGTCGGCAACAACAGACTTCCCCCTTGATAATTTCCATTGGTTAAAGCGATCCAGTTTTGGAAAGTCACCCATATCAAATAAAATTGTCTTGTCGTGCACTACCATTTCCACTACATCACCTTTTATAGTATATTCATTTATCATATTTATCTCCTTATGATTTTTTGTTTTATTATACCATAAGGAGATAGTAAGTCAAATGAAATTTAGAGCTTTTAGCTAGTAGTCGCTGTTATAATATAAGTTACTGCCAGCACATCGTTGTCCACAACAGCGCGGGCCGTGGTAAATTTCTTCGCGCACATCAGCTTGCCGGTGGTGTCGGTCTTGGCCGCGCCCGATCCCAGGAACGCGCCATACACTGTAATTGATCCGGCAATGGTGAAAGAGGCTGCCGAAGCTGCATTGGTGCATGACCCTGAGCCTGCCGCCGCAATCGTGTAAGCGGGCTTGTTGGTGGCCGGAGAATCATAGTCGGCATCCTGGCATTCACCGTAAGCTCCTGCCGCGCCGAGTTTCGCCGTGGCCGTATCGGTCAATCCCGGGGTGACATTGTTTTTGAAAATGCCGACGTACCAGATTGCAGACCCGGCTTTTGAGGTTGTGCCGAAAATAATGTCCAGCAGATAATTCAGGCCTTCTGTGGTGAAAGTGTTTCCGCCCTGATCACACGAATGAATCAGTTTGCCATCGCGGAAATGGTCGGTAAATACATGGCCGTGAAAGTTTAAGCCGGACTCCATGAAGTGCTTGGCCGCGTATCGCGCTTCCGCACTGTCCCGAATGTTGCCCAAATCAATGGGTATTACTTTTTTTTCCATGATCATTTCTCCTTTGCGTTAAAATAAAAAAACACCCGCACCTATCCCTTGGGATAAATGCAGGCGTTACAGTTCCGCGAAATCGCGGCTTATACGTACCTGTTATGCGTTAAATCTCCACACCTCCACGATACACCTTACAACTGGCCACATCCGCAAAGCCTACCCGCGTGGCCTCCTGTTCCAGTGTTTTATTGTGAATATCGATCTGCCCGTTCTTAAAGGCATTGTATGTTTCTTCATCACGGAATCCTTTTCCGGTTCCTGTTGTTCCGCTTTTAAAGCTGGTCAAATACTGAATCACGCCGTCAAGATTGCGATATAAGGAAGCCCCCTGGTCAGGGATGCCCATTTTCAGTTTGTTTTTGGTCACATTAAGAAGGTTCCCCGAAGCAAGCCCGATGACAATCCCCTCTTCCGTTGTCCACATCGGCACGTCTTTAAAGTCTTTTTCAGGGGTTCCAAGCGTCCAGCTAAGTTCCGGCATATTATTGCAGTAACTCAACGTCCCCTTGATTGCTCCTGCCCCGGCATCTCGTACAGACATTTGTTCCGGTATCGTTCCGGCAAGAAAGCGTGTCCGTTTTTTCATTCCGATAAATAACCCCGTGGAAACTTTGGCGATCATGGTCACATCATCCTCAAAATGATAGACGTTCGAGGCCAATTTAAAGAGTCCGGGATTAAAAGGCATACTGTAATAAACATCAGATCCCACCGATCCCCATATTCGCCCGAACGCATAACAAAGATTTTCCATGTACGGCGGCGGAGAGCATAAAAACGTAGGTAAAGGTTCGACGGTTGGAAGATCAACGATTTTTGACGTGGCGCCCACCAGATAAAATATGCCTTCATTTGTGTCCGTAACCCAAACCAAGGCGCCGGTCGGACGGTTTAAGACCTGAATTCCACCTTCTGCGGCCAGGGTAATAGAAGAAATCGGGCTGTTTCCGGAAATTTCACTGCCTGACACATTGGTCATACAGACATGATAGGTACCGGCAGGGAGATTGCCAGAGCTTGACAGGAGCATCGGGCCGGGAGGAACGGCAACGCCCCATGAAGCCACCGAATTGGCGATTGGGTCAAAGATTCCCTGCCAGTACTGGTTTGAGATATAAACCTTATCTTCTGCGTCAACATACGAAAGGGGATGTTTCGGCCCCGTAATGGCTGTTATATTGGTTGCTACACCATTGGATATTCGCTTGAGATACCCGCCTGCAACGCAAAGCATACAGGAATTCCCAGCCCAAAGACTATGCGCTCCGGCCAGAGAAATATAAAGGGTTTTCCCTTTCCGGATTGACAAACTGCCATCCAGATTCACATCGGCATTAAGAATTACACGCGGAGACAGGATGCCGCCTTTTTTGGCGTAAAACTGTTCATTAACATTATTGGCTCCGGAAAAGCCGTTGACGTTAATTTCGCCCATTAATCACACGCTCCCGCGTCAATTTCATCGTCTTCGCCATAAAATTGTGGTTCGGCATCTATTCCGACAATCTCACAAAGCTCCTGCATGGCATTGTAGAATTCGCCTTTATGGTACTTTGTGCCTATCGCTGTATTGTCCTGGCCGTCTTCAATCGCTACGCCGAAGATATCAGCGCAGACGCCATGGACTAAAAGCCGATACTGAAGGTCTTCGGTCGGGATACCATCGGGACAATCATCGTCCAGTGCCATATCGGTAGGTTTCCGGTAATAATGAATGCCCAGCGTTTCGGCAGTCGCCGGAATGCCCTGATAGTAAAGTTTTCTTCCCTTTATCGCCACTTTCGTAATGGCGCCGACCGCTGAAAGCGTTAAATCGTAAACTTGCTTTAAAAACAGATTGAAGGCGTAATAATCACCGCCCCTCGGCGGAGCAATCTTATTGCCTGAACTATCCAGTATCTTAAACGCATTGCGCTGATAATCTGATGGGAGAGAGACATAAGCGGCCGTTGTCAGAGTGGTCACTGTTCCGTATTTATAAAGATCAGGAAGAGACGGGGACATACTGCCGTCCGGCATCTTAATCCCTCCGGCAATACGGGACTGCATCAGGTTCAACCTTTTAGTAATTTTCACCGCATCAAAAGCTGAATCCTGTATAATGCCGTCTATCGCCTCAACCAGATAGGATAAAGTGATTGAAGAGTCTGTAACCGCCGTTGCTTTGGTTCCTGTTCCTGAGCTTGCCATTTTATGACCTCACGACACCGTTTCCTGATCGGGATTTACGAAATTATATCCGGAGCATTTTCTCCAGAAATAATATGCCCCGGCGTCCAGCATAAATGTCACAACGCCGAAAGAATCCGTTGTGCCGGACGCAACAACATCCTCTCCCGCCGCGTCGGTCGTTGCCCATACTTCAGCGCCGTCAATAGGAGTTCCATCATCAGAATCGGTCAGCGTGTATGTCCATGAAATAGCCCCTGCACCGCTATCCGCATTGATTAATGCGGGTATGGTCGTTCCTGTATCTTCCAAGATTGCGGCCAGTTGCGTACTGTTGCTGTCAATTTCCGCCCGGATCTGCTCAACCGTGGGGGCGCTCCCGCTGGATGGCGCTTCTTCAAGCGCGTTTTCATTGAAGCGCCGCACACCGCCATCATCCTCTGTTGTTTCCCAAAGATGATCCAGCTTGGAACCATCGGCTTCCAGTGCTGACTTAATATCTGCGGCCGCCGGAACTGCCGCCGTTATGCTCGCCTTTTGCAGCGCCCCGAAATCAATGTTGTCCTGCGAAACAATATTAGCGCCAATCTGCGCCGTGGACGTGGACACGGCCACGCCAGCTATCTTTGTAACGTCAGCCTCTTGAAAACGATTCTCAATCGAGAAATGAGCCAAGACAGTTCCGACTACACTTACAGAGTCAACCGTTCCTGTCGTTATTACTACCTGATAATCATTAGCTACGGCATAGAAAGCGTCTGCGGATAAATCAATCAGGACGTTATTTAATCCGGTTACGGAGTCGAAGTCAGTTGTAAGCGTTACTCCTGCCGTGGATTGCGTAGTCCCGTTGGCTTTATAGACTGAAATTGCCGGTGTACCCGCTAAAGCAATCGGTGTCCCGTCCGCCTTATGGGTAGAAAATTTAAAATTCAATGTTGCGTAATCTTCTGCATAATCTCCAAGATATTGCATAATAACTCCTAATTAATCAGCGGGCTGTTCCCGCATAATATCTGACCACCTACCAATGCACTGCCGCCCACTAAAGCACCGCTGCCAGCCGCCTCATACAAATATCTAACAATAACAATTCCAGAACCGCCTGCACCGCCAGGATGGTCATTATCTCCGCCGCCGCCTCCGCCACCTCCGCCACCTGTATTTGTTGTGCCATCTTCTCCAGCTACAGTCAGACTCCCGTCACCACCGCCACCATTTCCTCCTGTTCCACCGCCAGATGGAGTCCATCCATCATAACCACCTGCTCCGCCGCCACCAGAATAATAATTGCCGGAATCAGCAGGCCACTCTATGCCGTCTCCTCCATTTCCACGATTACCACCAGAAATACCGTCTCCACCAACTCCACTCGCTCCACCGCCACCACCAGACCTACCAGCCTTACTTGTTCCTCCAGCGTCTCCACCATCATATCCTTGGCCAGCACTTCCAGCTCCGCCTTGGGTTGGGGCATATATCTGAGCGCCACCGCCAGAACCACCAGCGTCACCGGCGTCATTTCCGGAAGTACTACCACCACCGCCTCCGCCGCCAGTTGATTCGACCTCTTGTGCTCCGCCATCATCTAATGCAGAATTTCCACCTTTACCGCCGGGATACTTACCAGCCGCACCACCTCCACCGACTGTGATTGTTTTATTGCCTGTCGTTATGGTTAATGTGCCTTGCTTGAGACCGCCAGCTCCGCCACCGCCGCCCTGATTTTGGCCTCCACCTCCGCCGCCAGCTACAACGAGATAATCAATATCACCACCTACGGAGACAGCTAAAGTGCTGGTTCCGGTAAAAGTGTGGACAACATATCCACCATCATAAGGAGTATCAGCTCGTGGGTTTAAGCCATCAGCGTCAGTATATGTTATGGTTCCGCCAGTTGCTACTGTCATTCCATAACCTCCCAAATCTGTTTATCTTCATTCCAATTATACATTTTACCATCATCAGGAAATTTAATCGGAGCTTCCCATTGGCAAATTATTTCGTTCAAAATCCAAGATTTGTAAGGTTGAGGAGGAATAAATGCGTCCCGCTTTGCATCATAGGTATATCCAATGCCAGCATAATTCTTCCGGATATTCCCATTGTAAGATGTCTGCTTCCACATTGTGTCTTTTCCAAATATCTTTTGGCAATATGTTATTCCTACTGCCTCATCTTCCCAATTAATATTTTCTTTTTCAACAGTTCCTGCTTTATCCATACTAACTATTTTCCCACTTGCCGATTTTAGAATCGACTGAGTAAGAACTGGATAAGACATTTTTATTGATGGATCAACACAGTTGATATTATCAACTACGATAACTCTTTTAACTATATTTTTTTCGTCCAGTTCGGCAAAATGTGCCATGTTTAAACCCCTTTTTTAACCTCACCACAAAAGCCCTCTCCCTCTCGGAGAGGGCTTTAAGCTGAGTTTACGCTTCGCTCGGTGTCTGTTCGACGTAAGCAGAATCATCGAAAAAGATTGTGATATACTTCTCGCCGGGAGAACCGGTGTCCGTAATCTTCATCACCTGCTCGGTCGCCGTATCGGAATCGGGGTCAAAAACCTTCCCCTTGTTGGTGGCATCAGGGACGCCCGTTTCGACAACGAGGCCCGCTGTGGTTGCCGCCGTAACGGTATTAACCGCCGTTGAATCCTGTGCGACAACAACGGTATCGCCGACTTCAACAGTGTTGGTCTGAAAAACAACCTGCACCTTGGCGACTGTCCCGCGGCACGGTGCCGGAATATATTTCGTGCCGCCATCGGCATGAATAAAAGGTCCTAAAACTATCATGGTCGTATCTCCTTTAAATTTTATTTTTACAGTTCATTGTTATGTTGCCGCAATCAGCGCATACGGGAATGTATATGTTTCTCCCGCCGTACCTGTACCGGTAATGAAGTTGCCGGCCGCATATTCTACCTTGCAATCAATGCCGATTGCCGGATCGGCATCAATGTCCTCATCGGTAAAGAGTTTATTGCCAACGATGTGGAATTTGTCCGAATTGTCGTCGATGGTCAGAGCAACGGCGTGAATGGTGCAATCTTCGATCCGGCTGTCGTATGCCGGGGCTCCTGAAACAACGTCAATTCCCTCGGCTGCGTTGATATAACAACCCTTGATTACCGTCTGGTGATTCGAGGCCGTGCCTTCAATGGCAATACCGACGGCAAATATCCCTGTTCCGTAAGCAGCGGGGTTCTGATAAATCTCCACGCCTTCGATCCTTACGAGGGCCGAATCAGTAATTTCCAGGGCTTTGGTGTTTCCGGCCGCGGACGGCTGCATATGGCCACCCAGAAACTGCAAGCCGTGACAACCGGCGGGTATGACAAACAGATCGCCAGTCCCGTCCGCCGTGAATCCCATATTGATGAACCGGCAACCCACTTTCGCCGCCGCAATCGTGTGATGTCCGATAATACGGGGATACGGCACAAGGTCAGAACCGCAGCCGATAATGTCACATTTCTCCGGAAGAACGGTTAAATTTTCCTCAATTCCGTCGCCGCAGACAAAAATCTTGTTGCGTCGCGCCCACCAACGGTTCGCCGCCAGACCGATACTGGCGTTGCTGGCTGTAATGGCCTCGGCAATCGTCGAAAACGGATGATCAGGCGAACCTGAGCCCGTCGCCGCAACATTCAGGTCAACATAATACTTTCCGGCTTTGGGGCCTTCATAGTCATTGACCATCAGGAAATCCGAAATCGGGCGGGATGCCCTCGGTCCACCTACTGATAAAATTCTTTCACTCATGGTTTTATCCTTTCCCCGGATCTCAAACTGCATCCGGGCAAGTTAAAGGGTTACGGGGGAGCGTCCTGCTCCCCCGTTAATACTTATGTAGGAACGGTCAAATTGGTGTGTCTGACCTGCATCTGCCGGTTCGTGCAAATGAGATTGCCGCGGAAACGGGTATCGGCCGAATGGTTGTCCGGCTGGCCCAAAATTCCCTTGTGCATCCACACGGGATTCGTGAAATTGTAATCCTTGTGTGCTCTTAAATGCAGGAAACGGAGATTCAGGGCGTCGAAATACCCGCTGGTCTGGTAGGTATCGGCAACAATCGGAGCACCCTTGTGCACGATGTTGTTCCAGCCGGCTTTGACAATTTCCTCATTGGCGTATCTCTGCTGGGGATGCAGGGACAACTCGTAACCGTCGCGCAATACGGCTGTCGTTACGCAGAAATTGGGCAGATATTCATCGATATCGCCCATTGCCGGGGTGCGCCAGATACCTTGCAGGACACTGAAACTGATGGTGTCCGCTGTAGTAATGACATTGGCTTTCCATGCCGCCATATTGTCCTCGGCAATGGAGCCGTATTCCGTCGAGGTCGTGGTGTCAAAAAGATTTCCGAGACCGTCGAGACTGATTCCATCCGTCTGGCGAGCCATAATCTGAGATGAAAGATCGATTCTGATCGCCTTTTTGATGCTCTCAATCTTGCCTTTGGCTAGATCGATCATCGCTTCATCGCCGGTGCACTTGGTCAGATCATCCAGGTCCAGCGAATTGGAACCATAGGCGCCGCCCCATCCGAAACGGGCTGCGTCGTAGATTTTCTTCTTCGACTGGTTAATGACGGTCTGAGGACCATACGCGCCGTGATTCGAGGATGCGTATTCCAGGGGCACCTTGATCATAAGGCCGCCGTCAACGGTCTCATGATTTTTGACTTCCCAGTTGTTACGGGCAATGGCATTGCCCATTAATTTATACAGCAAAGCCGATGCCTTGCTAACGATATCAACCGAGTCACCCATCGGAGTTTTCATCCAATAATAGGTACTTACCGCATTCAGTTCATCTAAGAGAGCCATAGCTCAATCTCCTTTCTATTTGAGAAAGGCAAAAAGACTTACCCGCCACGAACTGCCGCCAAAGCCGCTTTCGCGCCGGCGTCAGCCTCTTCACCTGTTACACGTTGAGGGTTAGTTACAGTTCCGGGAGATTGCCCTTTCGGGATCACCTTCCCGGTGGAATCCTTGCCGTGTTGCAGCTTGAGGATTTCCTTGATCTGGTCGCGTTCAGTGGTTGCGGCAGTCGCTATCTGTGCAGCGTCGGCCGCTTTTATGGCAAAATAAGCGCTCATGTTGTCGTGCATACCAGTTCTGTCCTGCGCCCGAAAATCTTTGATTCTCGTCTGCATTTCAGGAGTGTTGAAATCCTTGTTTTCATCAAGGAATTTCTGCTGGCTGGCGGCTGAATCCCTGGTGGCCAGTTCTTCTTTAAGGAATCCTTTAGCCGCGCCGAGGGTTTTTTCATGCTGAGACATAGCTGTATATTTGATCAGATCGGAAACAAGTTTCGCCTGTTTGGAAGAAAACTTCTCATCCATCGGGTCGAGCTTTTCAATTTCCGCCTGGATACTGGCCGCCTTGGCATCATATTCCGACGCTTTATCGTCTGGAGTCGCCGTGCCTTTGGGTGCGTCACCTTTTGAGATGGCCTCTTTTAATGATTCCGCCAGCGTTTGCGCCTGGCTTCTTACCTGGCCGAGCTCATTCCCCTGCTTGTCAAATGCACCCTTCAGTTCCGTATGACCCTTAATCAGGTCGGCCACGGATTTAAAGTTGGTGCCGGGAATAAAACCGTTTTCATCCAGTTCAACGGCATTGGGATCAGGTGCAGTATCGTCCTGTTCTCCCACCTGGCCGCGCTCATTCATAAAAGGCTTCAACAACATTTTAAATATCTCGCTCATTTTCTTCATTTTCCGCTCCTTCCTCGGCCAGCGTTGGATTTCGTGTTATCCCTGTCGGGCACGTTTAGACTGGTTGTCCGAATCAGAAAAAATAAAAAAGCCCGGACTCTCTGGCGCATTGCTGCGTTATCCAAAGAATCCGGGCTTAATAAGTAACTCTTAGAGGCTTTCAGTCCCCGTTATTTATTTACGCTTGAAAAATAATCTCCTTGTTCCTGTTTTCAATATTCGCAGAGCCTATATTCCCCTGAGACATATTAAGCTCCACTGTTATTTTAATATTACCAGTTTTTTTTATGCTTTTCAAGTGTTTTATTTGAGTAAGCATAGATTCCAGTATTTTTTTTTCTTTTTCATCCATCATGCTTTTTGAACCAGACCACTTTCTTTTAAATATCGTTGGTGTTCTGTTCGTGATGTTATGTGCCTTGCCGCTTTGTCCGGTAATGTCATGAGAGCCGACGGTAGCCACTTTACGTCGTTAATGCTATCGCACTGGATAGCTCCGCTTCGTGCGATAATCCGCCTGGCCATTCTTCCACACCCCGGCTTTGAGCATCGCACTTTCTTCGGGATACTGTCCATACGGTGGACCTTCTCGGTAATCGTCTTACACAGTTTGCATTCATATTGATAGACTGGCATAGCTCACCTCAACGCGGCTTCTGAATATCGCCGGAACCGGCAAGGACCAGACCGGAAACAGCCTGACGATACAGTTTTTTCACCACTTCCTCGGTCACATCGAAATACACATGATTCACCGGTAGGTTTATAACGGCGGGTTTCCACGGGAATTCTCCCACGGCAAAATGATGCTGCCCCGTCTCCTTGTCATTAGCGATAACCAGATTGCGCGGTTCCTTGATGGTTAAAACGTCTTTATTGTCTTTGTTGATCCTCTCTCCAATGATGTAGCCGAAACTTGTGTTGACCAATACCAGCATATTACCTCCCATTGTTTTTAAGTTGTTCTGACGATGACATGACGAATTGCCTTATCGCCATCGCCTGTTCTTCCGGCAGTCCTGAATCAACAAGGATTTGCAAGGCCTGATCAACTTGGGATTCTGCCGTCCTCTCAACCTCTTCCCTCCAGTTCGGCCAGTTCAGCACTTCCAGCAAACCTTTCTGGCCGATAGCTTTCTGTTCGTATAACTTGAACGCCAATTCCTGATTCTGTAATGACGTTCTTGGCGTCGTCGATCCGCTTTCAACAACATAGTTGTATTTACGGCCGGCGAAGTTCACACCGAAAAACTCATAGGTTTCATCATCCACATTGACCGAATCGGGCTTTGTTCCGAAATTCTGATACAACCCTATTGCCCATCGGCTGCGTTGCTCTGCCAGGTAATCGATGGATGATGTTTTCGATTGCATCAAGACTGCGTTTCTCTCTTGGAGTGCGACAATCGCCTGCGCTGCAATCACGCCGTTGGGCGCCACGCCCCGGTCAGCGTCTTCAATCTGGTAAACACGGTCGAAAAACCTGACGATCAACTCCAGAACGGCAAAGAAGGTTTGCGGCAGATTAGGCACCCGCATAAATTCAATGCGGGCATTGGGGATTGACGGCATTAAAATAAGTCTTCCGGCATTCTTGATTGTGCTTTCAATCATTTCTTTGGTTATTCCGCAGTTCTTCTGCACGATCAGCGGCGGCGTCATGACGTTGATCACCCAGGCAATCAACTTGGAGAAAATAAGGTTGATCTTGTTGAGAAGGTCGCCCACCTGTTCGGCGGCCGAAAATCCCCATACAGAAATGCCGTCCCGATAGGAATTAGCGTAGTAATATGGTAACCGGCCCCATGGATAGGTATTAATCGCCAGTTCCGTAGGCAACTCGGGATTGATATTGGGGTTTGCGCTGTCATCCAGGACGATAATCCCGTCTTTCGACTGAGGGTCTTTGCTTTTTGTAATTGTGATTTTACGTATTCCATCCGAATAAACAGGAACTTTTTTACCCACTTCTTCAAGCACCGGATAACCTGTCTCTTCATCCAGCACGACTTCTTCGGTGCCCGGGTCAACGAACGGTCGCTGTTCGGTTATCGTTGTGAAGCTATTATCCCTTACCCATACCTCAATAACCAAACAACGCTTCAGAGATTTGTCTTGCGTCTTCCCGCTGGTTGTTATTGTCATGGGATCGCTGTAATTGCCGATTGTTGTATTTTGGGCGCCGTAGCCCTCTCCCTTGAATTTCTCTCGCTCTGTGCCCATGAGTTCATAGGCCTCATCTTCCTGCACATTGGTAACGCCAAAGAATGATTCGATATCTGAGACAAATTTAACATATGCAAACGCGATATATGGAGCATCTTCACTGATGTTTTCCCAGTATCCGGGAGCTGGGAACACCTGAAACGGATCGGTTACGTCAATATCCGGATTGTCCTTAGATTTATCCCAGCACGGCTTTTCTCCTGTGTGACCGTATATTTCCATAGACCGGGCGGATTGCCGTATCTTGGGCAACTGGTCCGTGTCCTTCCACCACTTTTTGAGGACCATGGAGAGGACTTTTTCAGAACCTTCTCCGGTCCCGTCCAGATCAACGACTTCACCCACAGGATTACGAGCGGTGATATTGGAGACAGTTCTTTCGATATTGGCGAAATAGAGGTTGATCGGCGTGAGGACTTTCTTGGGTTGCCTGGCGCCCTTCATGCCGGTCTGCTGCTGGGTCTGTTGTCCGCGATAGAGGGCGTAATTATTTACGAAGTCTTGAGGTTTATTTAGACGTTCTTTCTCGGCCTTAGCCGCGTTAAAGAGCAAATAGGCATACGGACCAACATCCGGATCGTCTTTCGGTGGCAATTTTGATAAGTTCCATTCTCTTAACATAATAAAACCCCGCTGATTTAATCAGACGGGGCATTATGCGCGGCCAGCTTATCAAACTATGCAGCCAGAAGGCGGGATAGATGAAGAAATATTAAGATTTTACCGGTTCATTTTTTAAATTCTCCAGTAATTTTATGAGCATTTTAGCACAACGGATTATAACGTCAATAATCTTTTTTGAGTCGTCAGACATTAAGATTCCTTTATTGAAAATATTGTGCGTTACTTAAAATCATCTTCTGACGTTCATAATCCGTCAATTCATCCAATGACAATACCTCAACAGTAAGATTGCCCTCTAACGATTTAATCTCTTCCTTGATCCGCCTATAAGCCAAAGTAAGCCTCGTGTGTTCTCCTTTAAGCCAACTTACGTCTTCTTTTAATAATTTATTCTTATTTTCTAATAATTTAATTTGATTTTTTAATTGACTATTCTGCTCAAACACGTCTTTCGTTTCTAGGTTATGCTGATTTATGTCATCAACAAGCCTCGCGATAGTTCTTTGTAATCGATATTCAACTTCTTTCCCGTGATCATATTCAGCCTTCGCCCTCTTACATATTGTTGGAGGGGTGAATAATGACATATCAATCACTTATGGCTCCTCTTATGACTATTCAATCCGAACTGGCTCTTACATTCCTTGCCGCAGATGTCGCAGATGAATATTTGCGGCCCTACGGAAACCTTGTCCAAAGCCTCATCCAGCTCATTGGCTTCTTCCATGGGTATCCTTATCCCCGTATCGGTAAAAGAATTTAGAGGCTGTGCTTTTTGCGCTGCCTCTGGTGTGATTTCTTCCGGGGGCACGGGTGTTTCTGCCTGGGGAATTTCCCCAAGAGGGAAAAGTCTCCCCGGCGTTTCTGCTGCCTGTTTAGCCTCTTCTTCAGTCAATACACCTTCCGGAATAATAAACGACGGTACCGGCTCAATCACTGTCAATCTTCCATACGGCGCCAACTGACAGGTGCACTCCGGGCAGGTCAAGCTAGAAACAGGCGTTGATGATGTTAATAGAAAATCCAAGTGGTACGTCACAAGGGATTTTAACATATCCCCTCGCGGACTTACATTAGGATCGTACTTATCGGTAGTTTTAAATAAAATCTTTTTGCAATTAGGACACTTAACAGGCAATCCCGACAAATCTTGATTCATTTTTATCTGCCTCCATTCTTAATTTTCTTAATATCCAATGCTTTTTAATACTTTCACTTATTTTTTGTTTTGTATGACTTGATGATTTTGCTCCTGTACGGTATTTTCTGCCTGATACACACAACCCATCACTTACTTACCTCCCTCAAATATCTTTAAAAAGTCTTTACTCTTATCCAGTATGCTCTTCTCCGCGTCCAGGTCATCTTCTGCCGCATCCGGAATCGTGAAGACTGTACCTTTAGGCGCTCCCCCGATGAAACTCTCTCCCTGGGTGGCGTTTCGGCTCTTAAACACCAGCCAACCACAAAAAAGCCCAAAGCATAGAGAAATCCCAAAAACAACAGCCAATAAGATTAACGCCTGATTAAATGTGAACATTAGATTCCCTCCTCCACGGTAAACATATTTTCACTCTGCGAATCCATCCATGGCGTTGTGTTGATCAACGTATGCACCAATCCACCTATGGCAAGGATAGCAGGATCATCCCTTTTGAATTCCCGCGTCCTGTTTCTCAATATCTCGTTCTTGCCGTAGTAAAATCTTAGTGTTTCCTTCTCTGCTACCACTGAATAGAATGCCCGTGAATACGTCTCAAATATTTCCTTATCGTAAAAATCAATCGGCGGAGCAATCAGGATAGCCAGATTATCATTTCCTGTTTTCTCGCGTAATCGCTCATTCAGTAGCGCAATCATGGTTGCAAACTTATCTTCCGAAGGATCGCCCCACCAGACGTTAAACAGTGTGGGATGAAGTCCAAAGCCGTATTCTGTTCTTAATTCTCCCATTTTCCTGAGCAAAATAGGAATATCCTTGCTTTCGCCCTCAGCCAGTAATTGAAATACAGCCTCTTGCGGCGGCCTGTGGTCCTTTACGACGCCCACAATGGCGATATATCCCGGCCTCATATCGTTCTTATCAGTGACTTCCGTTGGCCAGCCAACACAGGCAAAAATATCATGGTATAACTGGCCGGTCTCAGCGTTCTCATAATGAAAGGGTCTCGGTGTGAGCTTAATCCCCCTACAGTGAGCATCATCAACCATTGATTGATAACGTAGATAGTCTATTTCAGTGGGCTTAATGAGTCTGATTTTCATTGCGGGTACTCCTCGTAAACCGTATCAGAGAAGAAAGCGCCCTCTCCCGCGAAAGTTAATGCCAGAGCGTCAAGATGATTGGGTGAACGCTTAAGAACTTCCTTCATATCGTCCTTTTTCATTACTTCAATCTTCCCGGTATCAACGCTATATGTCGGTACGGAGAGTTCTTCGAGCAATTCCTCGCACGGGGGCAGCATGGCCGACGTGTCTGTTCTAAGCCATTCTCTGACTGACCAAAGGATTTGATCACGCAAACGCTTAAATTCTCCCTGCTCGGTCTTTGTGGTGGGTTTTTCGGCTACTTTTATGCCGATGGCTACACATCCGGATCGTTGCATCTGAGGGGCAACGCTCGCCCCTACGCCCGTGGCATCAATATTCGCGCAAGAGATATCATGTGATTTATGCCAGGAGACGGCACGATCACCCGTTACCATCATATCAACGCCGCCCCAAACATCCTTTTCTCTCTCGAAATTAGTTAAATACCCGCCGTATCGAGCGCAAGCAACATTCAGGTCATCACCCATTTCAGCGCAATCTAAGCCCATAATTCCTTTTATTCCCGCTGGCGGGACGTTCCCATGTTCGAGAACATACATATCGTAACGGGACCGCGCCCGTGAAATCCATTCATTGGAAATAAGCTGATTGGTCCCTTGGGCCGGATATCTACCCAGCACCATATATGAGAATGCGGGATTGGTTATTTTGCGCTTCCCTGCTGGCAATGGCAGGTAAAAACCACCGTTTTTCTTTGGGGCCGTAACTCCCACTAAAAAGCCAGGCACTTCAAAAAGGGAATCGTCTTCAATCTTTTCGTCGGGGTGCGCCGGCCGTGTCCATTCGTTAATGCGCCGGACCGTAGTATCTCTTGTCACCGCTCCGGGGATTATATCTTTACCCTCAATGACATTCGGGTGCCGAAGTGCCGATAAATGAACAACATGAGCTGTATTATCCCGCTGCATCCGGAAGACGGCGCCGGAATTTTGCCGGGGGTTGAACATGATCAGTAGCCGAACAATAACACCACCAGACATACAGGATTCAATGCCAGAATATACTTCATCAGGGATGGCGTCGCCCTCATCCAAGATAAAAAGCATATGCTTTTGGTGCTTACCTGAGAACTTAGCCTCTCTCTCTTTGGATGTGCCTGCACTTGGGATTGATACGCCGGTTATAAAGTCTTCCGGCCCTCTCCGAATATCCAGAGACGTAACCACATCAGATTGAAACATTTCCGGATGCTTGGCCACTACCGATCCAATTTCACCCCAAAGGATATTTTTAAGATTGTCATACGGTGGGGCCGCGGAAGTGAAGACCTTGCAATCTTCATGGCTTTTATAAAACCATGTTGCTACTCGGGCCGCTCCATGGCTCTTACCCGTAGCATTGGCTGATATTGCAATAGTAACAAGGTTGTCCCTAACCGATTCCATCATAGTCTTGACATCATCAGTCAAAATCTCATTCAATTCATTAACGCAAAAGCCAACGGGATCATTGGCATAATGATGATAAGATTGTTTTGATTGAATTGCTTTAAGAGTTCCCGGCTTCATCTTAGAAGCCAGTATAGCGGCAAATTGCTCAGGCGGTGGAAGTGTCTGAAGGTTCATTTATCTTCCTTGATCTTTATCAATGAACTTCTTACTTTATCGGCGTATTCTGTTGGCATAGTCGCAAGGATAGCTTCAATAGATGCCTCATCTAACCCAACCTCATGCCTCTCTTTAAACATTCCCAGCTCTTTCCCCATATTCACAAGGGCCTGCTGCTTATCGTGAAGCTCAAATTCAAATGTGCTTTCTAGAACTTCATCACCTTTGGCAGTGGATTTAATAATGCGCCGTTCTTTGACTTTCTTGATCGCCCTACTGGCCCCTACCGGAAGACTGTCAATCCCTACCGCCTGGACACATCCAGTACCATCGTCAATCGTGACGTGATCAGCCATATTTGCAAAGCCGATCATTGAGAGTTCTCTGAGGATTTTGTCTTTTGTGATTATGACTTTGTTTTCTATGCGGCTTTCAAGGGATTGAATTTCCTTTTGGATTTCAGGTTTTTTCAGGAGATCAAAAGATTGTGAATATGCAGTTCTTTTTGAGTATCCGGCGCGGATCGCCGCTTGTGTGCCGTTATAATCAAGCACATATTCGCGGCAGAAAGCCGATTGCTTTGGATTGTTCCCAAATTGATTTCTGTTCGATTTAGCCATTTTCCGCCAAAATCAATAAAAATCCACGTTTCATAAAAAAACACCCATACTAAAATTAACCACAATCAATTATCTTTAACGCGGACATAGTATAGCATGGCTTTTTTCGCGTTCTGTGTAGACGCGCCGGGAATCCGCATAACTCGGCGGTGGTTCCTGTGTAACCCCGCTGATAAACTACTTGACACGTGTTAAAATCTTACGATTAAGCCAGTGCTGTATCGCTTCTTCGGTGATCCACCACTCGCGTCCGACCTCCACAGCGGGGAGAGGGTTAATTCTATCGTGAATCAAATCCCGGACGAAATCAACGCTCTTCCCAAATCGATCTGCGATCTCGCTTAGGCCGCGGTATTCTGTTTTGGTTTCTATTTCAGCCATTACACGCTCTCCAGTACCAATGGGAATAACCTCTCCACTTCTAACTGCGCTATTACCGGCGCGACTTCTGCCATAAATAACTCGCGGACTTTATTCCTTCCCTCATCTTCATCTTTACAGAAAAATTCCTTCTTCCCGTAAGACACGATAAAACCATTTTCGACTTTCCTTGCTTTGATTTTCATAACTTCCTCCTTTTTTTATTTTTTCATCACTATTCTAACCCATTAAAATCATTACACTTTTTCTATTTCTTCTCTGGTTATTCTTACATTTTCCGGCACTACCTTTGGCGGGGCGCTGGCCGCCACTTCGTATTCCCCAATACATACAGCACTCTTTTACGGCGGTCGGCGCGCCCGATTGATTATAATTATTCACCACCACCTGCCCACATCTTTTCAGGCACTATTCTAAAAATCATATCAATGAACTCTCTCATTGTTTCATCGGTAACCCAATTTTTCTCGTGCAACTGGTGAATCCAGTCCAATACTTCCCCGGCAGTTGTGATCCTATTTGTCGGGATATGATAAAATCCATCAATCGTTATGCACTTATATTTTTTGTAATATCGAACGTGCTTATATTTAACAGGAGTATCCTCGTAAGTTCTTAAATTAGGATTACTTAATTTTTCTTGTAGCTCATCCACCATTTCAGCAGCGCTTTTTATTATTATCATCTTCACCCCCTATTTTTAGCTTCCATCCGGAAAGGAAGGGAAGGAAGATTGTATAAATACAATCTTCTTCCTTTTCTTCCTTTTTTCGGAAGAAAAGGAACACTTTTAAAAAAGGAAGAAATCTTCCTTTTCTTCCGTTTCTTCCTTTTTTGTAAAAACGGAAGATTCGGAAGATTCGGAAGATTTTATTCCGTTTCTTCCTTTTTTATCCATGCGTAACCATCCAGTATTCCGATTAATCCTTTTATCTCAAGAGTAACAACCGCACGACTAAACGCATCATTACAAGCACGTTCTCCTCCGTCTGAAATATCCTTTCTTTTGGCTTCCTTGCGCCATTTCGACACTTTTACCATTTTATCATTTGGTGTGATTAATCCGCATTGACTCTCAAGTATTTCCTCGGTAAACGGTATCCCTTCCTTTTTAATGGTTTCTTTTAATGCTTTAAGTGTACGTTTCTGCACATCTGTAAGTTTTTCCTTCTTAGGTTTTTGCTGCTGCTTTATTGTTTTAATAACTTCTTCATCTAATTCTGGCACCAGAGAAGTAACCTCATCGCCGTCTTTGGTATAGTATCCAGTATCAACCACTTCAAAACGGAAACCAATTGGATCAAATTTATCAAAATCTTTTTGACGTTCACAAATTAATATAAAACTCTTTTCCTCTTTCATCCGGACAACTTTAAGCATGGTGTCAGTCGCCCCTGTAAGGGCAATAGCGCCTCTTGCGCCCTTAGACTCATCTTTACCTGTATGATGGATAATAATGACTTGTGCCCCGGTTGCCTCAATTAATATGCCCGCTGCTATAACCACCTTGCCCATATCTACGGTTGAATTTTCATCTCCAATCATTGACCTGGCCAGCGTATCTAATACAATCACGCCCGGCTTTTGGGGTAATTCAGCGATCATATTGAGGAGCTCTCGCCTATCAGTATCATGGTCAATCAAACACGGCATGGGTAGAAGTGTAAATGTAGGCAAAGATATTCCCCGATGCTTAGTCCACGCCTCAATCCTTTTAAGCATACCCGCCTGCCCTTCGGCGGCCAGATAAAGAACTGGCTTCTTTTTGACCTTTTTGCCATGCCAACTTGTGCCGGAGTCGATAGAGCAGCACATATCCAGTACAGAAAAACTCTTTCCACCTGAAGGAGCGCCAAATACAACTGTTAAAAATGACGATTCAGGAAATACTCCTTCTATGGTCCAACCCATGTGCAAAGTATTTAGGAACTGATTATGAAGCTGTTCACCTGAAATAATTCTTTTGGTAAATTTATTCGTGGATTGACTTAACTGCTGGCGAACTTCCTCTATTCCCTTTTCAATAGCCAGATCATTAAAGTCCGTCCCGGCGGTTCCCTTTGGGAAAACTACTTCCCGCCCGGTGGCCATGGCCGCCGTCAATCCGGGGTTGCCTTTAGTTTCTGTGTCGTTGTCGGCAGCCACAATCACGTTTTCTGGGAGCAAGGGTGAAACGGTTTTTAGGTTGCCCGCGGAAAATGCAATATAAACCGTGGCGCCAGTCGCCTCATGGATTGTCGCGCCGGTGGCGTACCCTTCGCAGAGATAAGCGGTTTTTCCCGTTCCTTCTATTGTATGGTAATGGCCGGACACTTCGCCACCGGTCCAGTTCCATTTATCGCCACTGGCTGTAATCTTCTGGACGGAATGGAGTAGGCCGTTCTGATCACGGTAGGGGACAAGCAATTCGCCCTTGTAAAGACGGATTCCATAAGCCTTAACGCCTTTCTTTTTAAGGTATGGATGGTTTTCCGGTTCCTTAGCCTCGGCCCATACCTTTGCCACTTCCTCTCGCGCCTGCGCGTGTGCCCGCTCCCGATCTTCATTAACCTTGCGGCGTATCTGCGCCATCCGGGTTTCGTGATCTTCGCGCTCACGCGCCGACATTTCGGCGCCGCGGTAACACCACGTCACATTTTTTTCCATGGATTTCCAGCAGCCAAAGGCCCCGGCAGGGTTGGATTGGTGTGGATGATACAGGTACCAGTCCACCTTATTTTTGCCATAGCGGTGGATCTCGCCATCTTCAATAATACTCTCCGGCCGATTAAAGCCGCACTCGGTGATAAAGTCGCGGAAAGCTATATCCGGCGGTGTCTTATTTTCTTCAGATGATCGTTGGGGCTTTGCGTCGTTGAAGTCGAAAGAGATGATTTTACCCATTCCAGCACCTCGATCCCCAGTTGCACCATTTACATTGATAGAAATCCTGGCTAGGATATTCCCGCGGCAACAACTCACCGGCTAAACAGCACTGAACAATCCGCGCCGCCCGGTCACTGGCGTCCTGGGCCACGGACGGATCAAAGGGAATGTCCTCATGGTAAAGGCTAGAATCGTCTTTATTAATTACTGTCCAGAGCGCCGGGTTTTCGGTCAGGTCCATATAGGCTTGGTACACCTGTACCTGGATAAAATAGGTCAGGTTAGTTTTCCTTACTTTGTTCTTCTCGAACTCCCGCCATTTCTTTGCGCTGGAAGTTTTACATTCCCATAATCTCGGATACGGTCCCAATTCTTCCGGCCCGCCGACAATAACGCCGTCAATATGACCGCGGATCTTTCCGCCGCCGGTAATGAATCCGAATTGCCGGCCATTGGCGTCCACGGTCCGCAGGTCAAGCCCCGCTTTCCGTAACCAGTCGGCCGCTAAATCTTCCAGCGCGTGACCGATGGCGAACGTCCGCATTAACTGGCCAGTAAACGGTCTATCCTTTGGAACATTAAAAAATTCGTATTGGAGTGAACGAGCGCATTCGTGTCCCAGGCGCGAGCCGCCAAGGTAATCTCGCGGCGCTTCTGTTGGAATCACCAGCGCTTCATCAATTAAAAAATTAAGTCGGTCCCCGCGGTTCTTAATGTGGTTAAAATCCAGCATTTCTTCGTATCCTTTCTGTTGGTGAACGCCTTGCAAATGGCAATTGGCGCATAAACATTCTAAATCCGAATCTCTCTCCCTGAAAAACTTGTAGCGCTTATGGTGAATTTGTAACTTTTCTTTTGATCCGCACCTAGAGCACTTCCCTTGTTTCTCTCGAAACCCTTTTGAGCGTTTTTTCCACCATGGGGTTTCGTAATACCGTTTTAGGTTCATTTAAAACGGCGCTTCCCTTACGTCGGTATATCGTTTCCATACTTCGTCGCTTACGTTCAATTCCCGGAGCGTTTCATAGAGCGACTGGCCGCATTTCGCCCAATAGAAATACCGGGGATCTGCATCCGCCGGGATAATTAACTCCCCGCGCTCGTCTATAAAAGGTTTTGAAAATTTTGTTATTTTTTTTGGATTAATAGAATGAATACAGGCATGGCAAAGTTTTTCCACTTCTTCTTTATTATATTGCTCAACCGGTTTCCCCACTAACCCGGCCAATGTTAATTCTTCGCCCAATCGTTTATAATCTATTTCAATTTGATGCATACCTAAAAACCTCCACTTCAATATCTTTTTTATTCCAGAAGAAATTCAGCAAACAATTCGCTTCGTACTTCCGTAAGTTAAAATCCGTTTTCGCGTTGTATCCAGCCTGTCGCAACAACTCTAATTGCTTAAAACTAGGCTGATCCCTTAACCATCGCTTGCTTTTCGTTGCCGCTTCCGTGTCCTCATTCATCCGCATGAAATCATCACCGGCAGCCAGTGATTGAAGTTTAGCGCCGACGGCCAGCCGTCGTATTCCTTCGCTTCTCTTTTTTCCAAGCGTAACCCAGTCGGTCCCGTTGGCGCTGGCCGTAACTGCCCAGGCCGAAAACCCACTAGCAACCAGAACTTTACCGCCGCCAAATACATCGGCCCACTTAAATGGTGAGCGCTTGAGCAGATCCACTTCCATCATCACAATGTCCGTGTCCTCTTTTTCTTTCTTCCCATCGAATACCGGAAATTCATAACCGCAGGCGGGACACTCTCTTGTCTGCACTGGGATCATCGTCTTGCAATTTGGGCACTCTTTCTTTTCGCCTTCCTGCACTTCCGCATCGTCGAACCGGACGCCCTGCTCAAGATCGCCATGGATACGCAGGCTTTCTCCAAAGTCCAAAACAATACAATCGCGCTTGATTATTCCTGGATGGACTTCCGGATCTATCGTGCGGAGGCCGCGCCCGATCATCTGGAGCATTGTGGATTTAAAAGAACATGGCCTGAGCAGAACAACACAGGACACCGGCGGGCAATCGTAGCCTTCGGTCAGCACAGCGACATTGCAAATTACCTGCGTGTCTCCAAACTCGAACCGCTTGAGAATTTCCGCCCGGTTCGGCGTGTCTCCGAAAACACACTCTGCTTTTATTCCGTTTGACTGAAACAAATGGCAAACGTCTTGCGCGTGACGGATAGTTGACGCAAAGATAATTGTTTTCCTATCTCCGGCGTAATTCTTCCACTCACGAAATACCGCTTCATTAATCGGTTTCGTGTCCATAAGTGTTTCCACTTCGGAAAGATCGTATTCCCCCGATGATGTTTTTTTAATGTTTTTGATTTCATCTGCCAGCCCCGGCAGCATGGCAATAAATGTACGGGCCGGGACCAGAAAGCCAAGGTCGATCAACTTCTGCATAGTAATTAAGTCACAGACATTATTAAACGTCGGCTTCAGCCCCTTTTTGTCTCCCCGGCTGCCCGTTGCCGTGAATCCGGCAATCAGGCAGTCAGGGTTTTTGTCTTGCGCCGCTTCAATTATGCGCAGATATGTTTCGGCCCTGGAATGATGTGCTTCGTCGATTACCAATATATCCAGTGCAGGCATATCTTTCATATTCCCGTTACGACCCAGGGTTTGAGCCATGCCGAAAATCGTTTCGCCCGAATAATCCTTTGTGCCTAATCCGGCGATGGAAGAAGTCCTTCCCGGATTAATCAGGTGAAACTTTTTACGGTTCTGATCAACCAATTCTTCGCGGTGCTGGAGGATCATCTGGCGCCCCTGTATTTGTTCCAGTAACCATGAGATCATCAGGGTTTTGCCCGATCCGGTAGGAGCGACCGCCAGCGTATTACCGTATTCCGATAATGCACTGACAGCTCGCTTAACTAAATCTTGTTGATATAAACGTGGAATCATCTTACCTCGCCCACGCCGGTACTGCTGTTGATGTTCCCGTGGCTTTCGCCGCAGCCGCAACATGACCGGGAACCGTCGCTGATTTCTCTCCGCCGTCGGGAAGAATTGTTTCTCCGGACATAACCTGCTTATAGAGCTTGTGATCCGGAGTAATGACGCGGGCAATTTTATTCTTGTCGGCGTAACCGTCTTTTCCCTTTTCAATCCCGATCTCCACGGCAAATTCCAATTCAATCAGATCGCCCCAGTCCTGGATGGTCCGCAATTTGCGCGCCTTGTCGGTTTCATCCTTGGGATCAATGCCCCGCGCCGATTCCAGAAGGGAGCGCAGGAAAGTCCGGGTAATCTCCACGGCCTTTTCGTGGCCGTCCGTGACGCCGCCAATACCGGCGTTCTGGAAAATCTTCCGCTTCGCCATCGGTGCGGAAACGATAGTGAACTCCATATTCAGGTATTTAAACCCAGACTGGGATTTAGTTTCCCATCCGCCCTGCCCGTGTGATCCGGGTTTAATTGTTGCGATAACCTTCGCCATGGTTTTGGCCGGGATTAATTCATTGCTTCCCTGCGGTGCTGCATCATTAAAATCAAACATTTTAGAATCTCCTTTCGGGCTTCGGCCCGTTTATTTTTTCCATTAATTTCCCAAGGTGCGGTTCTTCGATCAGATCCAACCGCCCACTTCTGTCTTTCGCCGGATAGCCCCACTGATTAACCAATCCCGTAACAAACGCCCGGTACGGGTTGCCCTCGTCGTCCTTCATTGTAACCATGGATATAATCTGATCGAATATCCCCGGCAGTTCGTTCCCTGCTTTCGATCCTTCAATCTGCGGCACCCAAATCGTGCGCCCGAAATCATCTTCTTTCCGGTCAAGTCCGCCAACAACCCAAATGTTTTTATTCGGGCAATGCTGAATCTGCGTGAGCCACTGAACCAACTCGCGGCCAACTAGTCCGTAGGCGCCGCGGTTATCCGCTTTGCCGGTCTTGTCGCTGATGGCTTCCGGCTGTCCGGTTGCCCACTGCCAGCAGAGGCGCGAGGCGACGGAAATGGAATCCCAAAAAACGACGTTGTATTTTTCCAGAAAAGTCGGATCAATTTCCTTCGCCACATAATCATAATGAGCCTGACTGTACGGCTGATCCGCACGTTTTGCCGGATTCGGGCCGGTCACTAAGCAGGCCATGTCCCGCGCTTCGTCCCACGTTTTGATTTTGATCTGATCCACCGGGCAATCCTGAACGGCCAAATCGCCGCCTTCCAGGTCCAGAAATAAAGTTGTGGTGGGATCGAGAGTCCAGAGCAGGGAAGTTTTACCAACTCCGTGAGCACCAAAGAGCGCCCCTTTGATGTTCTTGCGTTCCGCCATTCTTTCGTCTGCGGTAATAATTTTCATTGTTTGACCTCCAACCGTGTTTTGCCAAGGCTGATCGTCCGCGCTGGAACAAATATCTTTTGCATTTGTTCCGGCCACGCTTTGTACGATGCTTCCTTGACAGAGAGTTTATAATCAATGTAGCTTTCGGGATTGTCGCCTTCGGCCTGGATGCGCTTTGCAATGCCGCGCAAACAGTCCTGATCCCATTTCACCGTCACGGGGATTGTGACAGTGACCTTACTACCCTCGTACTCCACGGTAGTTGAACCTTGAGGCTTGACTTCTTTTTTCAAATCCTCTATAATTGCTTCATCTACAGTGGTTAGTTCATCTTGAAGCGCTTTGATCTGCAAAATCAGGGCGCTTCGCTTTTCCAACTTACTCATTATTAACCTCCTTTATTTTATTAAGTTCCAAAATAATGCCAATGCGATTACCGACGTTATGATTGCCGCGTAGAGATATTTATCCATGCAACACCTTCAGTAAAATGAGATAACCGATTAAATCCATAATGGTGTCCTCTTGAACCAGGTCCGTATTCTGGCCTTTGGCAATACGGTTCAGCTTGTCGTCAATGCGAACGTGAATCTGTTCCACCGCGGACGCCTTGCAAAAGATATTTATCGGGCACTGGAAAGAATTTCCGTAGGCATCGTTCTTCCGGAGCAGTAATTCTTTGACGGAATCGCATACGTCGGTGATCTGTTGTTTGGTGTCGCAATCCAGCTCCGCAACTACCTGATTAATGATCTCCACATCTTCAATATTGGTGTTCTTCAGCAGTAGAACCATTTCTTCAAAGCTGGCAAAGTCCGGCGCTTTATCACGCATAAGATTAACTATCTTACGGTAATGGTCCTTCATTTCTTCACCTCGCAAACCCGGCCCATGTTCTGATTTACGCAAAGCTCCAGCTTCCGGATGCCGTTGTGGACCGGGACAAAATGCAGACAGCCCTTTTCTTCCGGGGCCTTCGCGGTGCAGTGGCCGTCTTTGCGGTAGTCTTTTTTGGTTACCTTTGTTTCCATTGTTTACCTTTCAAGATAAAAAAAATTCTGTTACTCTGCGTCTAACGGGGGACGATACTATGCTGTTCTAAATTTAAAAGTTTTGCATACGTTTTGGCGCTTGGATTCGTTGTGCCGGTTTCATAATTAGATAATGATACGCGGCAAACATTCAGCAGCCGGGACATTTCCGCCTGGGTCATCCCCAGTGAGGAGCGAACAGTTCTGAATTTTTTCGATATGTTGTTTCGTTTCATGGACAGCATAATACAAAATTGATTGTATAAAGTCAAGGATTATTTACAAGGTTTTTTGTATCGCTGTTATCAAGATTAAAAACTAAACCCCATCAAACCCGCTAACCATGCGGGTTTTTTATTGTCTTTAACAAATACAATATTCTTTGTAAATAATTCTTGACATAATACAATCAATTTTGTAATATACTCCCACGTAAACGAAATGCCCACAGTTACGGGACCGGCACGGGCGGCCAACTAAGAGAGGGAAGCTCCTTAGAAACAATGGCCTTAATGCTTCGACACCCGACAAAAACCGGAACCACCATAAACGAAGGGGAACCACGGCGGCAAGTCCGCGATCCTGGGGCAAGCGATCTTTTAAAACATGGCCGGACGAATCAGATAAGTCCTTCACGGGGCGCAAGCTGATAAAAATCCGACGCGCAGCCTAACGGGAGTATGAAAGTAACGAATAGATCCAATGCGCTCTGAGCGAACTTTGGCGTCAAGCATTGCTTTGGCACAGTGAAATCAGAAACGGGATTAGGAAAGGACAAGGCGAGTGATGGGGAAGTAACGGAGAAGCCGCAAGGTCAGGCACCGCGAGGTAACCATAGAGGACGAACGGGGATAGTCAGCTATTTGCAGTGAGTCCGGCCACCAGAACCAGTATTAAGAGTGCTGAACAATTTTAGAAAGGAGGTCGAGCTTTAAACGTAACCAATAAGGCAGGGGTGAGGGGTTGCCCCTGCCAAAACAAAGCCGGAGGATGAAGCATGGAACACACAAAAGGGAAATGGAAGGTCAGTACATGGGATGATACAAATGGTCATTGTGGATGGAGTATTGAATCGGATGAACGAAATATCGCAACTGTTTACGCAGGAATTGTCTTTGCTCCTAGAAAAGACGGTGATGAGTATAAGCACCCAGACAACAAAGAATCTATTGCCAACGCCCGTCTGATCGCCGCCGCACCCGAACTTTTAGAGGCGTGTAAAGAAGCAATCGAGGGCTTCGAAAATGTGTTCAAGCGTGAATGTTTGTGTGGCGCGGATCAACTTTACGGAGACCATCCTAAATGCACAATATGCAAACTACGGGCTGCAATCCAGAAAGCGGAGGGGTGAAGATGAAGATTGAAATTAAAAATAGATTTACCGATAAGATTATCCTGTGCGGAGAATACGAGTCCATAAAAGATTGTCTTGAAAGAAACAGGGGCGCAAATCTTGAGGGCGCATATCTTGAGGGCGCAAA
>Ga0265293_10001996_pt1 | contig 42708 bp, 55 predicted proteins | sample Munlanlewell138R_FD_192505 | JGI IMG/M metagenome (GOLD analysis project Ga0265293, IMG submission 192505) | Leachate microbial communities from a municipal landfill in Southern Ontario, Canada - Leachate well 138R | ecosystem: Engineered > Solid waste > Landfill > Unclassified | place: Canada...
TTCACCCCGCCGCCGGCGCCGCCGCTTGGGGCTCCGGTAACGGCGCCGAGACTGCCCGTATAGAGCACTAGGGCAGTAACGCCGGATCCCACGAACGTTCCGCCCTGATCGGGTGCCCAGCCGATTTGCCCCTGTCCCGTACCGCTGTTCACGACTCGCGCGGGGCGCGTGCGGATCGTCTGAGAAACCCCGTCGATCAGCGCTGAGTATTCCGTATCGCCGGGAAGATACCAGCGCACTTCGTACGTGACTCTCAGCTCGTATTCGTCCGTCTTCGTAATGGTGGTGGGATCCCCCAGCTCGTCTTTGATAAGCTGGCGAGCGAACATCGTCCCGCCCGAAGACGCGCTGAAGAAGCCGATCTCCGCCAGCGTGGCGTTCGCCTGAGCCGTCGTGAAGACTCGAGTGCGCTTCCACCACGTATAGGCGAGCCCGCCATCTACCCCGCGCTCTTCAGCGAAGCCCCCGGTGCTGTTGGTTCGAATCACCTGAGCATCCAGCGCGGTCTGCCCCACCGCCGGCGCGGAATTCCCGGTGCCGACGCCACAATACGACGTCATGGCGCCGATCGTGGAAGAGCCGATGCCGTCCAGCCCCGCATCCGTAATGAGATTCGGGAACGTCAACGATCTCGCAATCAGACCGGTGCGCGCGTGCACCAGCTCCGCCGTCATGATCCCCTGGATCCGCGCCTTCGGAGCGCGCAGCTCCCCTTCGATCAGGCGGCGCCGATGGATGAACGGGGCTTCGGGGATCCAGATTCTTTTCATGGTCACACCGTCACGGTGGAAACTTGCTCCAGAAGCCCAGCGGGCTCGATGCTAGGAATGTCCTGCGGCGGCGCCACGATAACGTAAACGATCGTCTCTGCTTCTATCAGCAATCCCGCAATATCCAATGCTTCAATGTCATATGCGGGGTACGTGATAACAAGATCTTCAGCCGATGCCGCCTGCAGCGTGCCCGCCGGCTCCACGTTCTCCGGATCGATCAGCCCTGCCCACCCTGGCGCGGAATCGAATTCCGTAGCGATCCGCATGAACAGATCCATCGTAATCGCCTGCAGCAGCAAGCCGCCGATATCCAGAAAGCCTTCGTGGTCGTCCTGAGCGAGAATGTACGTCACCGTCTCAGCGAATCCCAGCTCCCCTTCCACCAGCACTTCCGAGCGCGGCCGATAGGGGTAGGGAACCGTCTCAATCACGATCAGCTTGTAATTCCCAGCGATATCTTTTTGTGAAGCGAAGACATGCAGCCGATAGTCTACCGCTTTCGCTACTTCTTCGATGTAGAGATCCGTGGAATCGCCGACGACTACCAGCTCTCCCGTTTCGACGTCTGCCCAGCGATCCAGCGGCAGATCATGCGGCGTTGCGAACAGCTCAGCCTGCGTACGCCACTGAGGAAACCCAGCGAAATCGTTGATGTAGAAGAGCAGGATTTCCGACTCTCCCAAGCTCTGCGGATCGTCCAACAGAAGCCGCGGCGTGCGCCCTTCTCCGATCTCTTCGAATACGTAATTCCCCGCAACCGGGCTGAACCAGTAGAGCCAAAGCTGATTTCCCGGCCGCTCAGCGACTACCACGGCGCCGCCGTTCTGATCGAACGCGAGATCTATTTCGTAAATCTCAGAAATCGTGAAGCTGAACAGCTCGAATTCTGGCTCCCATCCGTCCTGCGGCGCACCGATCGGCTCTTTCGAGCGCTGCACGTAGACCTTCCCCAGCAGGTTATCGACGCGGATCCGCCATACACGGTGCAGCAGCCCCATGGACGTATCGGAGAGATCATTCGGCCCGATCGACCACGAGATAAGGTAGTCCAGCGACAGCGCACCCGGCCGGCGCGTAGACGAAGTGCCGTCGTACGACTCGTGGCCGGACTGGAACTCTTCAGACATGGCTCAGCCTAGATCCTGCCAGCGGCGGAGCATTTCTTCGATCCCATGGTGCGAAATGCGCTCAGGACCGCCGGCGATCCGGTACGCGACCCTATCCTGCCCCACTACCACGATCGCGTCCTGTACGCGCGCCAGCGTGTTCGGAAGGATCCCCTGGCTGAAGGATCGGCCCTGAGATCGAAGGAACGGCTGATCGGCGTCCCCGGTGGCGTACCATGACTCCGTGCTGCTCTGCCCGAAGATCCATAGATGATCGCCCACCGCCATGATCCCAACGATATCGTCAGGCTCGCTCTCCGCGCTCGAGAAATCCAGCGCGCCTACTTCCGTCTCGCCTGGATGGATCCAGTAGAATTTATGAGAATTCGCTTGGGATCCAATCACGTAGCTCGCAAGCGTGGTGAGATCCGAGAAGACGACGCCTTCCGGAACGACACTCGTGTTCAGCCCACCGACCCCGGTGTAATACTGAAGCGTCTCGCCGTCCGTAATGAAGATCGCCTGCCATTCCGGAATCGAAACGCTCGTCATGACGGGATAGCCATTCCCCGCCACGGTTCCCGCGATCAGCAGCGGAGCATCCACGCCATTGTAGCGGTAGAACTCCTGGCCCGACACGATGAACAGATCCCCGTCGAACACGCCTTTTTGCGTGTAGAGCGCGCGGATCGGCCCGTCGCCTACTTCCAGAAGAAGCTTCGTTCCGGGGCGGGAAAGCAGCGCGACATTCTCCGCCGACGTCGGATTTTGCTCGAAAAACCGGTTCTCCATCCGGATTTCGGGCATCTTCCCGTACGGGCGGCTGTACGCGCCAATTCCCAGCGGAATCTGAGCCATGATCCTAGATCTCGGGGAAAGCCTGCGTCTCGGCTACCGGGTACGCTTCGGTCTGCTTGTAACGGTGCTTCGCCCGGCCGATCATGTCCACGAACCGCGCAATGACAGATTCATCCATCTTCACGCCGTACCGCGGAGCAATCCGGATTGCGAGCCCCGTCACGAAAAGATCATCGAATTCTTCGGGCAGCGGCATGGGATCGTCAGCTACCAGCGTCTTGAGCTGGATCCAATCGCCGAGATCCGCACGGTAGAACCACGTGCGCTTCCCATCCGCCGGCGGGCTCCCCGAAATGCTCGCCTGCTGCTCGATCGTCCTACCGTTCCCGTCTAGCGTCAGCTCTGCAGTAGAGCCGACGTCTACGTACGAAATCCGCGCTCCATCCTGCGGATTCACCGGAAAGTAGATCGTCTTCGCCGAAGTGAGCGACACGATCATGCGAACGTTCCCTGGCGGATACACCCACGGCTCCGCACCCGAAGCAGCCGGCCCCGTAGGGGTAAGCTGCCATCGGACGGGAGCCGTGGGATACCCGACTGCAGGAGCGGGCCACTCCCGTACCAGCTCGCCCAGCTCGTGACCGAAGAACGAAGAAACCAGCCGATTGAGCAGCGGTATCGCTTCGGACACTTCCGCCGCGGTAGGAAGCTCCCCCACCGCAACGAAATTGCCCTCACGGTACGCCGAATTGACGATTTCCGATACCGTGCTCATGAATTCAGCCCTCGAGCTTGTTCAGCGCCGCTTCGATCTCGGCGTCGGTGGCGTCGTCGGAGATCTCGACGTCATGCTTGCGCAGCTCCGCGATCGCCTCTTCCCGCGTGACGATCTCGGCCTCTTCCGAAGCCTTGGCGCGCTCGCGCTCCACCAGCTCGAGAATCGTGCTGCGGGGCGTCTCGCGCTTCTTCTCCGCCTCTTCCACCTGATCCAGCGTGAACTTGCCCGACTCGAGCCCAGCGCGGATCTCCTTGACCGTACCGAGATCGTTGCTGTCGTCGCCGTTGCGATCGCGGCCCGTCCCGGTCTGCGCTTCCGTCCTGGCACCCGACTGCTGCTTCTCCGCCTGCTCCACCACGCTCCGATCCACCCGGATCAGGTTATCGGCCGCGGTGTTGCTGCCGGTGCGCCGGCGCTCTTCGATCTGCGCCAGCCGGATCCGCTCGCGTGCAGCGGCTTCGGCGCCCCTGGCATCGGCGAGCTGTTCGCGGCCCTGCTGCTGCTCCACCGCGAGATCCGTCATGCCGGAAACCTTCGACGGATGATCCACCCATCCTTCCGGCACCTGATCTTCGCTCTGGAACACGCGCGACTGCCCATCGGGACCGTAGCGCGTGGACGGCCAGTATGTCTTCTGCTTCGCCATTGCATCCTCCCCTGGTTTGAAGAAAAGGGCTCGGCCCCTCACGAAACCGAGCCCTCGCTACACGATTTCGAACAATCGTTCAGCCGTGGATTACGCCGGCAGTCCGCTGATACGGGTGCCGAGCCGCGGATCCACGTTCTTCGCACCGTAGATCATATCCCACCGGTGGATATGCTTCCCGGTGGCGATATCCGATCCACGCCAGTAGCGAATCGAAATCCCCGTCTCGGGATCCGTCGCGAAGCTGGAAGTGTCGCTCATGGGCGTCTCGAGACGAGCCGAGACGAGCTGAATGGCCTGCTTCTGCCACGCCGCGCGAACGGGCATGACGAGCCCCGCCGCTCCCATGAACGTGATTGCCGCGCCATCCGCCGGCACGGAATCGACCGTCGCGAACGCCTGATTCGTGTCCGCTTCGCCGCCGCCGGTGCCCGCCACGACGATCGGCGGGTAGATCTTCATGTTGTCGATCGCGCCGGTGCCGTCCGCGGTGTAATCCTCCATGACCACGAACTGCCGAAGGTACGGAAGCGTCTCGCCCGATCGGTTGTTGATCGCGTAGACGTCGGCGATGGTGAAGATCTCGCCCTTCTTCACGGTGGCGCCCGCAGCGAGCCCATCCATGTCGAATTCCTGATAGTCGAGATCCTTCACCGTCACGTAATTGACGTTCTGAGCAGCGCCGTTGACCACGGCGGCGCCGGAAGCTGCCCGCGTACCGGCGACGACCGACTTGATATGCTGGGAAGCATACGCATCGATCTCGCTCATGAGCGGGATCTTGGTCCGCTCGAGCGCCGTCCGATTCACGCCGCTGATGTTGCCGGCGAGCAGCGAAGCGCGGATGTTCTCCGCGTCACCGTAGGAGATCACGGCGTTCAGATCGGTGTTCGGCACCGACTGCTCCATGAGCCGCGTGTGCGCCGAAAGGAACTGCCCCGGCGTCTTGATCGTCTCGCCCGGCGTCCCCACGTGGGACGGGAAGAACTTCAGCATTTCGTGCAGGTACAGATCGACGTCGTGCGCCAGCGTCGAAGCGGCGCTCTTCATCGTCTCGCTCCGCATGAGCTGGTTCCAGCTCTGGACGGCTTCCAGATCCGTGACCGCGATATGCACGTTGCGGTAGCGGTCCACCGTCAGCGCCGTGGAGCCCGTCGCGATCGCCTGCTCGGCGAGCGTGGGGCCATCCTTGGCGATGAACTGCGGCGGGCGCTTCACATGAATCGTGAGCCCGTTCTGATCCGTCACCTTGTTGTTGAATCGGCCATCCACCAGCCGACCCATGACAAGGTTGTTCTTGAGAAGGAGCAGCATGACATTCGCATACTCCTTCGCGTTCAGGAACGTGTTCGCCATCGGCTTATCCTCCCTGGTTTGCTACCGCTTCGAACGACGCGAAATCGTCCGTATTGGCGGAGATCTTAGACCTGCCCCCGGATCCCCGCGCCGGCGCTACCGGTGGGGGTGCCTTGGGCGTTTTCGCCGGTGCAGTCTCGTCTTTGGCGTCTTCGCCGGGTGCGGCCGACTGCTCAGCCGAAAACTTCGCTTCGATCCGCCCGAAGTAGCGCGCCTGCTCCAAGGGAGAGAGCGCGAAAACCTGTGCCGCCTCATCGGGATTGGTGGCAAGGTGGTAAGCGATATCCGCCCCGACGTCGGATTCCACGATCAGGGATCCCAGCTCCGGCGAAAGCGGCCACTCCACCTTCTCCGCGCCGATCACTACCTTCTCGTAGAAATCCTCATACTTCTTGGATCCCTCTTCCACCCGCTGCTGAAACTTCGTGGCAGCGGCCTGCTGTTGCTGGACGGCTTGTGCCTGCTCCCGCTCCTGGCGATCCAGCTCCCGCAGCTCGTCATGAGCCGCCTTGGCTTCGAAACGCGCGAGATCGCGAATGTAGCGGGAATCCAGCTCGCCGAATTCGTACTTCTCCGGATCCGGCGGGCCTTTCGCGGCGTCACCTTCGGCGCCGGTAGATTCGTCACCCCCCTTCCCGGCAGCGGGCTTCGCGGGCTTCTCCGCCGCAGCCGGCGGTTTGGCGTTCCGCAGCTCGTTCAGCTCCCGCTCCGCGGCTTCCGCACGGCGCTCCGCCTCACGGCGCGCCCGCGTGATTTCGTTGATCCGCTCCTGAACGGATTTCTTCAGCGATCCGGGGGTACGCTCCGCACCTTCGTCGCCGCCGGTTCCGGCGTCGTCGTCGTCCGGATTCTCCCCGTCACCTTCCGTCCCGCCCGCGGGCTTCGGTGCTGCTGCGGCCGGCGCCGGCGCTGCGGGCTTCGCTGGCTTGGCCGGTTTGTCCTCGATCGGCTCCCCTGCGTTGAAAGCTTCGCTCTCAAAGCCTTCGAACGGATCCTTGCTGTCGTCCTGCTGCGGGGCGGTCCCCGGTGTCGCTTCTGCGCCGTTTCCGGCGGGTGCTGAATCAGCCATTGTTCCTCGCGCCGTTCTCGGCGGGTGAGAGACGATCCACGGCATCGATTACCGTGCGTGCGCGGCCCTGCTCGACATTCGCGAGATCTCGCGCTGCCTGGGCCGATACCCGAACCTGCTCATTCTGAACACGCGCCTGATCGATCTGGACGCCTGCCTGATCGACGGCGATATCCGCGAGCGCCTTTTGCGCGCGGGCCTGAGCTTCCTGAGCCCTGGCTTGCGCTTCGGCGACCTGAGCCTGCTTCAGCTCCACTTCGGCCTGCTTCTCCGCCAGCGTGAGCTGCGCCATCGCTTCCGCAAGCTCCTGCTGCTTCTGTTGCGCCTGCTGAGCCGCCTGCTGGGCCTGAGCCTGCTGGGGATCCATGTCCTGCTCGTTCACGATCCCCGCGGGAAGCTGAGTGCGCAGCCGGCGGGCAATCTCGTCAGCGCCGGGCCAATCCTGAGCTTCCACGATCTTGTCCGCGGCCACACCCATGACGTTCGGCATGGCGTTCACGACAGCCATCATTTCCTCGCGAGCTTCCACCCGGCGCGTCGTGTAGCTCGGCCCCGTCGTTACGGAGATCGAATACTTCCCTGTCGTGATATCGATTCCGCCTTCGTCGTTGATCTTCACCAGCTCTTCGGTCTGCATATCCGGACCGAGAACTTTGATGATCCGCGGCGTGTCGTAAACGAAAGGTATGAGCTGGTTTACGACCTTCCCAGCCTCTTCGATCGCCATGTTCAGGTTGTCCTGATAAATGACGGTCCCCACTTCGCCGACACGCTGGCGCGCCATGATCGCGCGGCCGGAAACTTCGTTGCTCTGGATGCCGAGATTCGCTTCGTGAATGTTCAGGACGTCGCGGATATCCTGAGACGCCACGCCGGCCTGCTCGATCAGCGCGCCTTCCATGTCCAGCGGTGGAGTACGGACGGGCGCCTGTCCAGAATCGGCATTCCAGACGAGTAGCGGATCGTCCGAAATATGCGATTTCCGGAAGGTATCTTCGCGCCCTTCCACCGCGGTATCCGCCGCCAGCCACTTCGCCTTCGGCGCCCCTACAAGCTTCTCCGCGATCGTGGAGCGCCAGTAGTTATGAAGCCGCTGCGGATCTCGAGCGAAGCGCACCAGACCCCAGCGGATCCGGTCCCCCTCAATGAAAAGCTCCCAGCCGGGCACCCGGAACACCGGTACGCGCTGCACCGGAATCTCGTAGGGGCCAGCCAGGATATCCTGACTCGAAAGCAGGTACATCTGAGCGTATTTCCGCTGCACTTCGCGGATCATCGGCTCGTTGTCCTGATCCAGCGCAACGACGTCGAACCACTCTTCTACGTCCAGCTCCGTGACGTCCTGAACGCTGCCATCCTTCATGAGCGCGACGATCCGCGGCTCGCTGAGCATGCGCCAGAAGCTTGCGATCTGGACCGTATCCGCCGTATCCCAGCCGCCGGTGCGGGAGAAATTCGACGTCTCGGCATCGAAATCCCCGGCCTGAGCGTCCGGATAGAGCTTCTTGAAATCGGACCGCGGCATCTTGTCGATTACGAAGACATGCTCCGCATCGGCACCGCTCGGATCCACGCTGTTCTGATCCCACACGACGGATAGAGGATTCGGGATCGCCGCGAATCGAATATCCTGCTCGAAAACGTCGTCGTGGGCGTAGTCCAGATGGATCTGGAAATTGCCGAGCCCGCCGATAACCGTCTGCTCGAATGCCTTGTCGAAGACGTACTGCGCATTCGAGACTTTCTGGATATTGCGGATCAACCCTTCCCGAACCTTGGCGATCTCGCGCGTGCCGCCGGTGTCCGGAATCACCTTCAGCCCGGTATCGTTCAGCCGGCGATTCCCCACGAGCTGAGCGACGTAGGCGGGGAGCCGGTTGATCGTAAGCGTGGGCTTGTTCGCGGCGTTGCGGCGCGTCTTGACTGCCTGCTCCCATTGCTCGCCGGCCAGGAAGCGAGCATCCAGCGTCATTTCGTCCCGGTTCTCCCGGTCCGCTTCGACGTCGGCGGAGTAGAGCTTCCGCACGTGCTGCAGGAAGGTAGCTTCGCTCTCGAAATCCTTGGGAGCCTTGGGCTTTTTCCGCCGATAGCGCTTCTTCTCACCGGCGTCGGTGTCGTCGTTCGAGCCGCCGAGCGCGTCTGCCGCTGCTCGGGCGTTCGGTCCGACTACCGAAGGGGCGGAAATGGCTTCGTCAGTAGGCACTTAGAGCCCCATCCATGAGTTTTCCCCGCCGATAGCGGGAAAGGAAGGTATGCCGTTCTCGGGACCGATGATTACCGGCTGGGCAGCTCGCTCGACCGTCTGCGTGGACGGCTTACGGCGCTCCGCCTTCAAGATTCGCTCCACTTCGGCAAATGTCAAGATAACGCTATCCCACAGATCCGGCGAGCGCACCCCGCGCTTCTTCATTTCTTCCTTCGACTCGATCAGGAAATCCCCGTTCAGCAGGGGTTTGATCCTGGGAGCCGTCGCGTCGGCCTGCAGGGCGTCCATGTCCGGAAGACTCACCCCCTCTTCCAGCTCGAGCCATTCCCTCGAGCGGTCCCACATTTCCGCCCGGCGGTTCTTCGGCCCCGGCACCTTCGGCCGCGCCAGCTTCGCCTGAGACGGAGAGCCGAAATTCACCCCGCGGATGATATCGGCGTAGATCGATCGGCCGCGGTTGTCGCGGATATTCTTGAGCAAGCTGTAAACGGCGTGGCCGATGTTGCCGAGATCGATGAACATGCGATCCGGCCGGTGCTCGTCAATCAGCGATGCCAGCCAAAGCACGGCTTCCTGCGTTTCCGGCATCTGCCGGTGCATCGTCCACAACACCTTCGGTCCCTGCCGGGCCGAGACGGCGAATCGATCCTTACCCGGCCCGCTGGGATCCGCACCGATAATGAGCGGTCCCGCGCCTTGGATACCCTTACGTTTGCGCGCACGGAGTACCGAAATCGGGAGAATGAAGGAACGCTTCAGATCAGCGCTGGCGAACGCCATTTCCGGGCTTGCCGGATACTCCTGATCGAAGAGCTGAACCGATCGAAGCTCGGCGACCTTGGCCCGTCGCCACGCCATCTGATTGTTGCTCAGATCGAAGAGCTTGGCGTACTCGCGCTCCGAAACGCCGTTATCGCCGGGCTCGTCGCTCAGCTCGAAATCCGCGGGAGCCGGGCGGGTGTACTCTTCCTGCCAGAACCAGGGAATGAAGATCGGCAGATAATCGCCATTCCCGGCTACGGCATCCTGCCAGCGCTCGTAAAATTCGCCGCTGGCTCCGTTACCGGTTGACTCGAGAATGATTTCCGTGCCGGGCATGTCGGGCACGGTCTGCACGGACGAAGCGAAGTGATCCTGAGCGCTCTGCCAGAACGCCACTTCGGATCCGTGGAAGAGCGAGATCGTCTTCGATCGACCCCCGCCCTTCTGCCCCGCCGTCGCCACGTGATACGAGCTGTCCAGCCGATCGAATTCCAGCTCTTTGACGTTCGAAACGCCGGTGTGCGGCCGGATCGGGTTATTCACCTGAAACCGGTCCACCATCTTGAAAAGGTTGTCGGACGCCGACTGCTCGTGCGACAAGATGTAGACCTGAACGCCGCGGAAGAGCGAAGAATGGTGGTAGTAGCGAATCGCGGTGTACGTCGAAACTCCCTGCTGCCGCCCCTTCAGAACGAGCGCCCGGATCTTCCCCGTCTCGGCTTTCTGCTCTTCGAGCCGCTTGTGCAGATACTTCTGAGCCGAATTGAATCCGGGGAATTGCAGAACGTTACCCGCTTTGTCGCGGATCTTGAGACAGCCTTTCGCGAACGCTTCCAGATCGCTCCGGAACGTCTGCAGCAGCTTGAGCGTTTCCTGATCCTTGTGCTGCATGCTCAGAAATGGTGGTTTGACAGCGCTTCTTCGTCTTCAGCGGAGAGCCCGCGCCGAGTGCCATCCGCGGCGATCGCTACGCTCTGCCAGCCGATGATCCGAAACGGACCCCGCTTGCGGGAAACCGTCTTCCGCGGCGTCGTGACCGGAACCACGTGGATCGTACGGATCCGTCCGTGTTCCTCGATCCACTCCCGAATTTCCATCGTGACGTCCATTCGATTCGCCCCCGCTACCATCCGGAGATCGGCCCCGGAGCCGTCCTACTCTTCCGGCAGCGCCGCACGAACGGCGCAATCCTTCGACTCGAGCAGCTTCCGCAGCGCTACCGTGCGCTCGGCGTTCCGCGGCACCGTCTGCACGATCAGGGACGCCATGGAAGAGAACGCCATGGAGATATCCTGAAGATGGGGCGGAAGATGGGAGTAGCGGAAGAAGCGCAGAAGCGGTTCGTTCGGGATCTGCTCCTGCACCGTCTCGCGGAACAGCGGCTTCGCGTCGGATTTCTGCTCCGCCACGGCTTCCTGAAACGTCGATTCGTCACTCTTCATCGGGGATGATCTCCGCGTCCATGTACTCGACAGGAGCGGAATGCCCCTGCCCGTCAAGACGAGCCAGGAGATCTTCGATTCCCTCACTCGCCGTAACTTCCACTTCGCGAGTAATAACCTTCGTGTAAATCCGCGTGTAGAACAGATCCGGGTTCTTCGAAGCCCAATCTGCCATGCGCTCTACTCCCCCGATCATTTCGAAGGCGAGCAGCACGCATTCACGCGCGTAGCGTCCAGCATGGGCGATTACGGCTCCATCGGCATCCCCGTAGGGAACCATGGGCCTGCCGGGGGTCGGCAGCAAAGGCGGGCGGGGATTCATGCCTGACATGATACGAGTGTAGTGTGCATGGGCGCTGCTTGTCAATTCCCCTCGCCCTCAAGCTTCGTGCCTTCGTGGAAATTTGGTATCTCGGCTCATGGTAAATTTGGTATTTGTCGCGCGGCGGGTGGTTACAACTCGAAACGAACCAAGCCACGAACGTACCCCCCGCCGCGCGAAAAACCGCCGGGGAAGCGCCGAGCCGGCCGCGCCGCGCGTGGCGCCGAGCTGGCGAGCGATCCGGCCGCGCCTTGCCGCCTTGCTGCCGAGCGCCGAGCGATCCGAGCCGATCCGTTGCGCATACCAAGCGCTTAGCGCCACGCCACGAAGCAAGCAAGCCGGCAAGCTCGGCGAGCTGAGCAACGGCAGACGCGGCGCGCGAAGCTGGCACGCCAGCAAGGCGCGAAGATCCCAAACGGCGCATTTCAGGGAAGGCGAGCAAGCCGGCAACGGCGCGCGTGGCGCGTTGCGGCGAAGCCGGCAAGCTCGGCGCGTGGAACATTCCGAGCAATCCGGCAACGTTCCACGTGGAGCAAGGCGCGACGTTCCACGGCGCGAGCTGGCGAGCTGGCGCGTTGCGGCGAAGCGCTCAGCGCTCGGCGCGTGAATACTTAGCCAATAGACTGTATAAAACACTCAAAATAAGAAACGTGCCACGATTTTTAGAGCGATCAAAAAGGCTCGAAAAATGGCGGCGCCATGCGGAAAACGACGATCTCAGGGCAGGGTATACAGATACCCGGCTAAGGGACGATCGGCCGTTAGAAGCGAAGCTAGGGGCATTTGCGGGCATTTGGCGGATTCGCGCCGAGAATGAATAAAGCCGGATCGGGAGCGCTCGAAAATTTCGCGCGTGGCGCTTCGAGCTGGCGAGCTGAGCGCCACGTTTCCGGCAAGCTGGGGAAGCGCCGAACCGGGAGAATGCAAACAATCGGACAATATTGTGCAGCGCTTTTACTTCTTCTTATCCCGCGTCAGGAAATAGAAAGTAATAGTAATAATACGTTCGATAAGTAGAAGAAGGGTAAAAAGGCGCGCAAACCGTGCAAAATATCGGCAGATTGTTTGCAAGCTGAGCGCCACGCGCCAAGCCTTCAGCTTCCGAGCTGGCGCGCCGATACTTTTAGACGATCGGCAAGCTTGACGGAATGGCGCTTGACGGTTAGAATAAAGATCGTTGGTTTCGGTTCGGTTCGGACGGCGCGAGAAACCTTAGCGGAAGGCTCGAAAATGGCGCGGCATTTCAGTTTCGAAGAAGCGATTTCCCAGCTACAGAATGACGGACGGACGAGCGCCGCGGATCCCGCGCCGCGCCGGCCGCTTCCGGAGCTGAGCGGCGAGCCGGTCCGATCGGTTCCCGCTTTCCCGCCGCGCGCGTGGCGCTCGGCTCGTCTCATTGTCGCCGGCGAATAGCGCCGGTCCCTTTCCCCATTGTCTCGGAGCTTGTCCCATGAAAATTTCCGCCTTGCTCAGCTTCCTTTCCCGCGCCTTCAACGCGCCGCGTCCGAAACCGATTCTCATTACCGGCGCTCCCGGTTTGGGGAAATCGGATGCCGTCCAGCAAGCGGCGGAAGCGGCCGGCGCCGATTTGATCCTTTCCCATCCCGCCGTTGCGGATCCTACGGACGCCAAGGGTTTGCCCTGGATCGCTCCCGATAGCTCGGAAGCTACCTTCCTTCCCTTCGGCGAGCTTGCCGCCGCTATGCGAGCCGAGCGCCGTACGGTTTGGTTCCTAGACGATTTGGGGCAAGCTTCGCCGGCCGTTCAAGCTTCGTATATGCAGCTTCTTCTAGCGCGCCGGGTAAACGGCCACGTTCTACCCGATTGCGTTACCTTCGTCGCCGCTACCAATCGCCGAACCGATCGCGCCGGAGTTTCCGGAATTCTCGAACCGGTAAAATCCCGCTTCGCTTCGATTGTGGAGCTTGAAGCGGATATTTCGGATTGGTCGCGTTGGGCATTGGCGAACGACATTCCGGCGGAGCTTGTCGCCTTCCTTCGATTCCGGCCGGATCTTCTTTCCGATTTCAACGCGAGCGCCGATCTTACGAATTCGCCAAGCCCGCGCACGTGGAGCAATGCCGCATGGCTTCTTTCCCTGGATCTTCCGAAGGCGGAGCGCGCGGAAGCGCTCGCCGGCGCCGTAGGATCCGGAGCGGCAACGGAATTTCTCGCCTTTCTCGAAATGTTCCGCCAGCTTCCTTCGATCGATGCAATTTTGATCGATGCAGATTCGGCAATCGTTCCGGCCGAACCTTCCGCGCGCTATGCCGTTTGCACGGCGCTCGCCGCGCGAGCTGGGGAAGCTGCCTTCCCGCGCGTTGCCCGGTATGCTGAGCGCTTGCAAGAGAACGGCGCCGGCGATTTTGCCGCCTTGCTCATTCGCGACGTTATCCGGAGAATTCCGGCCGTCCAGCATACGCCAGCATTCGCGCGGATCGCTTCCGGCGAAATGGCTTCGCTCATTACCGGGAGCTGAGACAATGACGACGAACGAAATTCCGAACGTGGCGCCGGTTCAATCCGCGCCGGCCGATCCGTCCGACGTCGCCGCAATCGCTCGCGCGCGTGGCGTTCTCGTTTCCCTGGAAATCACTACATGGAGCGCGCGCCGTCTCGACAAGCGGGTAACGAAGGAAGCAACGCGCCGGGAAGGCGCCGACGATGACGCGGGCCGATTCAACAAGCATTTGTTGGGCGGCAAGGTCGAAAGCCATTCGGCCGTTATCGCCGCTGCAGGCGCGGCGCGCGTGGCGCATTACCGGGAAACGTTGCCATGGGCCGACGAAGGCGCGCGGCTTCTTCCGATCGGTAATTATTTCGAATACGCTAAGATCGTTCGAGACGAGCGCGCCAAATTCGCCGCTGCCGTGGAAACGTTCCTGCAGGAATACCCGAACCTTCAAGCGGACGCGGCGCGCCGTCTCGGCGCAATGTACGATCCCAGCGACTACCCGCACGTTTCCGACGTCGCGAAGCGATTCACGTTCCGGGTACATTTCTCGCCGGTTCCCGCCGCGTCCGATATCCGGGTAGATCTTCCGCCGGAAGTTACGGCGCATATCGAAAGATCGGTAACGGCGCGCGTGGAAAATGCCGTGCACGGCGCGGTAACTGAGGGATGGAACCGGCTCGCCGAATCGGTCGCGCGGATTCGGGATCGCCTTACGGAAATCGCCGGAATGCCGGAAGACGGACCGGCCGGCCGGCTTCATGCTTCGATCTTCGCCGGCGCCGTGGAAACGGCCGAAACCCTGAAGCGGCTAAACGTTCTCGGCGATCCGGCGCTAGACGCTATGGCGGATCGGATCGTTTCCGAGCTGAGCGGACTAGATCCGAAGGCGATTCGGAAGGATCCCGCCGCAATGTCCGAAACCGCCAAGCGCGCCGACGATATCCTTTCCGCCATGGCCGGTTTCTATGGGGAAGGCGGGGCATCATGAAGGCGATTCTTCAGGCGCGCGCGGCGCTCGTCTTCGATTCGCCTTTCTTCGGAGCGCTCGCGCTTCGTCTCAAGCTGCAGGAAGATGCCACGTGCAAAACGGCATGGACGGACGGCGCGGCGATCGGGTATAATCCGGATTTCGTGGCGAGCTTGTCCGCTTCCGAGCTTGCCGGCTTGCTGGCGCATGAAGTGATGCACGTTGCCGCCGGGCATCCGTGGCGCCGAGACGGCAGGGACGCGAAGCGCTGGAATATCGCATGCGACTACGCGATAAACGGCGAGCTTGCAGCGGCCGGTTTCCAGCTTCCCGCCGGCGCCTTGCTGGATTCTCAGTATACCGGCAAGGCGGCAGAATGGATTTACGATCGCCTTCCGGCGAGCGAAGACGGCAACGGCGCGGGATCCGGAAGCGGCGGAGCTGGCGAGCCGGCCGGCGAAGTAAGGGACGCGCCGGCGCCGGAAGACGGCGCGCCGTCCGAAGAAGAATGGCGGCAAGCTGTCCAGCAAGCGGCGAACGTCGCCAAGGCGCGCGGGAACCTTCCCGACTCCCTGGATCGCTTCGCGAAAGCTGCCGCCGCGCCGGCCGTCGATTGGAAATCCGTTCTTGCCCGGTTCGCTCAGGAAAGCGCCAAGGCGGATTATTCATGGAGCCGGCCGAATTCGCGATACCTTCCGCGCGGCTTGTACCTTCCGGCGCTTCGGTCCGTGGCAATGGGGAGAATTGCCGTTGCCGTCGATACTTCGGGATCAGTTGACGACGTTTTACTAGCGCAATTCTCGGCCGAAATTTCCGCCATTGCTGCCGAGCTGGCGCCGGAAGCTATCGACGTTCTCTATTGCGATCGGCGCATAAACCGGCGCGAGACGTTCGAAGCTGGCGAGCCGGTAAAGCTGAGCGCTTGCGGCGGGGGCGGAACGGATTTCCGGCCGGTATTCGAAGCGCTCGAAGGCGAAGACGCGCCGGCTTGCCTTGTGTATCTCACGGACCTTGACGGACCTTTCCCGGCGAGCGCTCCCGATTATCCGGTATTGTGGGCGGCAACGTCTCACGACGTCGCGCCGTTTGGGGAAACTGTCAGAATGTTCTAAGCGCCGGCCGCGCGCCGAGCTTCCCGCAAGATACAAGGTAGATCTTCAGGGGAAGCCGGCGCCGGCCGCGCGCGAGCGCCGTAAATCGATTCTAAGCGCTCGCGAGCCTTCCGCCGGGTATGATGCCGGCCGGCTCGCCGATCGTTCGCCACGCGCCAAGCGGCGCGCCTTCTTCCCTTGTCTCGGAGCTTGTACCCATGGATCCCGCCGCAAACCTTGCCGCTCAGCTTCAGCTTTCCGCGCGCCTTTTGTGGCAAGCTGAGAACGACAAACCGATTTCCAGCGACGACGTTGCGAAGCTCGCCGAGCTGGTTATCTCCCTGGACGAATGGCGCCGCGGGGGCGGATTCGATCCGTACGCTTCTTCTGCCGCCATGCCCCCGGCTTCGTCATGATTCTGATTCGCGAAGAATCCGATACTCTTTACCGGGTAATGGTCCGGAGCTTCGAAGGCTGGCGCCTTACTGCGTCTTCTGCCGGAACCTATTGGGAACGGCGCGCGGTTTGGTCAACGTGGCAAGCTGGCGTTTCGTACGAAGACGCCATGCGCGAGACGCGCGAGCTTCGATCCGGCGGAGTGCATGCGACACCGATTCCGGAAGGCGCATACGAAAGTTTCTGCGGGTATCACGCTATCTGCTAACCTACTGTCTCGGAGAACGAAAATGTTTGAGAATATCGCACGCAAGCCGCTCGTCTTCTCGCCGGGCACCCCTGAAGCTGTCCAGCGCATTCTATCTGACGCGGTGGGGATCCGGTCCCAGCGCTTCCGGATCCATTACGGGGATGCCGAGACGGGGCGGGATTGGCTCGAAGAATGGAACGTGGAAGGGTATATCGGCCGGTCAACCGGACGCGAGCAAATCCCGTTGCTCGTCTACAATCGGCGCTCCATGGGCGGGCCGGGGATCCTATCTGCTAACGTCGTCAAGATCCGAACGGCGCGCGGTGGCGTCGTTCTCTGGCAGCATCCGAAATATCATCTTCCCCGCATTCAGCTACGGTGCGATCTATCTGCCCGGCTCGCCTGGGAAGTGCTGACGGACGGATCCGTGCATGCCGCCTTCCATACCGAAGCGGACCGGACGCGCTGGCTTCGCAAGATGGGCGTTTCCATGCCGGCGCCGCATACCGAATCGCCGGAGGATACAAACCGGTGGGAGTGCCCTTTCTGCGGCGAGCGGGACCGATTCGAGGGACACGACGACAAGGGATTTCCCGGCGACGAATGCGAGTGCGAAGCTCAGGAAAACGGCGGCGAGTGCACGTGTGAAGTTACCCTATCCCAGCCGCTAACGATCGTGCGGGATCCGCAAGACAATTTCGAAGAAGTGTATTACGACAGCTTCGTGGGCGGCGGATCCGGCGCGGAGATCGGGAGCTATCACCGGATAGACTGCCGTGCATGCGGCGCGGAAATCTGGAATTCGATCGGGGACGCGCTGCAGGAAGGTGCAGCATGAAGCGGGAAACGCGCTGGGCGGGGAAGATCTTCCCTGAGAAGCGGGCAACGGACGGCGCGCCGATCCTGCTGGTGCTCTATACCGATACTCGAGTGCGGGGAATTACCTATCGCCTGGAGCTGCCGCGATGAACGGGCGCGCAAATGATGGGATCCGCTCGGTAGTGCATGCCGGCATGTTCGACAGCGGAGCGCTCTACTCCCGGTGCATCATTCCCCGGCGCGGTGGATTCTGCGGCGAGCCGGGCCGCATGTATCTGGCTCGCCATACCAAGGCGCCCGTTACCTGCAAGCTCTGTCTCAGGATTCTTGCAAAGGAGCGTTCCCAATGAACGCAGCATCTTCCGCCAATCAGATAACCTATCTGTACTTCTGCACGCTGGGCGGCTTGGCGAACCCGAAGTGCGCGAAGATCGCCCGGCGCAACGGCTCGCATATCTACTTCACCTATCATCTGATTTCCCGATGATCCGCTATCTTCTGAAGCGCACAGACGGGCGCGGCGGGTACGTGGCGCCGGCGGGCTCCGCGCGATCCTACGTGCACGACACGTTGAAGGCGCGCCGCTTCCCGACGATCGCCGCGGCGGAAGCCGAGCGCTGCCCTGTAAATGAAACGATCGTCCCGGTGGATATTCCCTTCTCCGCGTTAGCGTAATGGGGGACATTCTGGAAACGATCGTCCGCATGCTGGGCGGATCCGCGGCGGTTGCCGTTGCGGTGCGACTCGCTTTCTGGCGCGTCTTCCCCAGCCGGGAGAAGATCGAAGCGGCGAAGCTCGAAGCGCTGGAACGTGCGGAAGCTGCGGCCGATCGAGCGGTATTCTCTGCGGATCCTGGCTTCGCTGCCGAGCTGGGGTATCAGCCGGCGCCGTACCCGAAGCCGGATCGATACCAGAAGCCGCAGGACGCGCGAAGCGCTGCGTTCGCTGCCGCCATGCAGAATCAGCACCTTAGCGCTGCGTTCGCTGCAGCAATGCAGAATCAGGCGCAAATGCAGGCGCAAATGCAGGGGTATCAGCATATGCAGCAGCTCCGCGCGCTGGGGATCGGGAACGCGATTCATGGGCAGCTTAGCAGACAGCAGGCGGGTATGCTCGGCAACGCGCTCGGCGGTGGGCTCGGCGGGCAAGCTCTCGGCGGGCTCGGGAATGCCGGCGCGGGCTTATTCGGGAGCGGGTTTCAGCAAGTTACGCTGCGGCAGACGGGCCGGTTCACCATGGCGCCAATGACGCCGCTGCAGGAAGCTCCGAAAGATCCTAACATTGGCGCCGCTCTGGACGGTCTGATATCCCTGTACTGCGCCGAGACGATTCCGTGCACGTGTGGAGCGCCAGAAACGCGCGACCCTACCTTCCACCATGGCTACTGCGCTATCTGGCAGCGCAAGGCTTGAACGTTACAGAATCACGATGAAGAATCGAAACGGAAATCTAGGCTCGCGACCGGGCACCCTGTACGTGACTCGGGCGGCTACGCTTGAGTACCAAAAGCTCACGCGCGCCCCATTCGAGACGGCCCGGCGAGCGCTGACGGAAAGGCTCCATCTGGCGACTCCGGACCGGGAGCGGCCGGGCGCCTATCTGCTTCCCATACGTGGCGATGCACGGCTGCATCTGCGCGTCTTCGTGGTGCAGGAAGGCGCTCTTCTGGTGGTGCCGAAGATCGAAGCGTACGAGCCCGCTGAGCTTGCCCCTTGACGGGCTCAAACGACGCTGGCTATACTGCATTCCCCTGCCTTTGACCCGAAGCTAGGCTATGAGCGACGAAACCCTATCTGCACCCCCTGCTCCCCTGGACGCGGTGGTGCGTGAAATGCTGCCGGCGGCGCTTCGCGAGCACGAAGAGACGGGCGCCCCGATCGCGGAGATCATGCACGCTCAGCTATGGCCCCGACTGTGCGGTGCGATTGAGACTGAGCTGTTCCTGTCCTACTCGAATGTCCCCACGGCGCCAACCGGCAAGGATCGGCGCGCGAAGCCCTGGCAGTACGTCGTCCGCTTCTGGATGCAGACGCCGAACGGGCCGGAGCTTGTGGGGCAGACGGATCCTGAGATCATGATGGGCACCGGAGAGATACCTACCATTGTCACGACGATCGCTGCTCAGCTACACGAAGACGGTGCCCCCGACGAGCTGAAGCCGGACGCGGTGAAAGCTCTTCTCCCTCAGTTTCGGAACAATCTCGGCCGCGCCAATACGGCAACGCTGAGAATTCCGTACGTATATGCCGATATGGACGAAGGGGAAATGGGCGGGCGCGCCGTCGAGTACCTTTGCCAGATCGACGTCTACCGTCTTCCTGAAGCATGACGGACGTTCTGAAGCTCGCCGCGCAAGATCTTGCGCGCTCAGGAATCGCGCCGAAGGCTGCTGCGGCGGCAGGGATCGGCGCCGTAGCCAATGCACACGAGCTGCACCACGAGTACGCGCCGGCTCCCGCGCTGGTGATTCCCTACATCGATCCGTGGACGCGGGCGCCGATGAACGGGACGGCGAATGGACCGTTCGCGAGAATCAGGTATCTGGACAATGCCCCGGTGCGGCCGGGCGCCAATCCCTTCAAAGCGCAGAAAGAGCAGCGGTACGCTCAGCCGAGCGGATCCGGTGTGCATGCCTACTTCCCGATCGTCAAGAATCTGCCGTGGGATAAGGTGGCGGCGGATCCGGAACACCCGCTGCTGATCGTGGAAGGCGAGAAGAAAGCGCTGGCCGCTACGCTTCAGGGATTCGCCACAATCGGATTAGGTGGCGTCTTCAATTTCTACGATACCGGGCTCTTCCTGCCGGAGCTGGAAAAGATCGTATGGAAGGGACGGCAAGTATATATCTGCTTCGATTCCGACGCCGCGCACAATCCGCAGATCCAAGCCGCGGAAGCTCGGTTCGCTACGGAGCTGAGCATGCACCGCGGCGCCGTGCTCCATCTGGTACGGCTCCCCCACCGGCAGAACGGCAAGAAGCAGGGCGTGGACGATTTCCTGCTCAATGAGGGGCCTGACGAGCTGGACAAGCTCCTGTCGTCGGCGCCCCGCATGCGGAAGATCGATGCCGCGGTGGTTTCGCTGAATGAGTACGTGGCGTGGATCGAGAAGGAAGGCTGCGTTTACGATCTTCGCAGCAAGGAATTTATCCAGAAGAGCAACTTCACGAACGGATCCGTTTACTCCGCGCTGGAAGTGGTCGCACCGACTGCCAAGGGAACCGGTGTGAAGCGGATATCTGTCGCCGAATCCTGGCTCAAGCATCCGCATGCGCAGCGGTACGACTACGTAGAGTTTCGCCCGGAAGACTCCAATCCGGTGCACCAGACGGACGCCGGCGGGCTCGCGCTGAATATGTGGACCGGCTGGGAACCCCGCCTTGGCGACGTCTCGCCATTCCTCGAGCTGACGTCGTTTCTCTTCCGCGACCTGTACGAACACGCTGAGCTTCCGCTAAAGCTGCTCGCGTACAAGGCGCAGAATCCGGGGCTGAAGGTTCCCCTGGCGCTCGTGCTCGTGGGGCCGCAGGGCTGCGGGAAGAGCTTGTGGGCGGAGTGCGCGCGGGAAGCCTTCAACCCGTACACCGCGGAGATCCCCAGCTCGGCTCTCAGCATGCAATTCAACGGCTGGACCGAACGTACATTGCTGGCTGTCATAAATGAGGCGTCCGCTGAAACGCTACAAAGGAACGCGCCCACGCTCCGATCGCTGATTTCCGATAAGCGCGTAATGCTGAACGAGAAATTCAGGATCGCCCGGCAGATCGACAGTTACACGCAATACATTATCACTTCGAACGATCGCGGCGCCGGCGCCTACTCTCAGGACGATCGGCGAATGATCGTGGTTTCCTGTCCGACGAAGCGGGAGCCGAGCTTCTATCAGCGCGTGGCGGAGTGGAAGAATTCCGGCGGCGGCGCCGCGCTCCTGCACTATCTCCTGAATCTGGATTTGAAGGGCTGGACCCCGCCGCAGCAGGCGCCGCTGACGGCGGAGAAGTATATGTCCTACATGGAAAGCCTGTCGCCGATTCAGCGGCTCGCCGAAGAAATGCAGACGGCGAATGAGCATGTCGTGATTATGTGGATCCAGCAGGCGCTTGCGTGGGCGCAGCACGCCGAGCTGAGCCCGAACCTGCAGCACGCTCGCTTCGCTCGGGAGATTGTAGACTCGCTGCAAAGCATCCAGATCCGCCCCTGGTACACGCCGGAAGAGCTGGCCCTGATGTTCCCCGCCATTGTCTCTCAGCTTCACGGCTCGCGTACCCGCACGGCTCGCCCATCCGGTGAAATCAGCAAAGAGCTTCGCACCGCTGGCGTAACCTATCTCCGCTCCGCCGATGATCCCCGCGGCTTCCGCTGGCGTGGAAGCATACGCCAATTCCTGATCGTGGCGGAGCCGGAGGAATGGACGCATCCCCTGCCCCAAAGCGAATTCGAACGGCTCATGGAGCAATTCCCGAAGTACGCCGATCTTGGGAAGCGCCGATGAACCGAGACATGAGCAACCGGGACGAAGAGCAGCGCGTGCAAACGCTACGTCGCCGGCTCTGCCGCTCTCGAGCAATGTTCGGAATTACAGAAATGGAGAGCGGGTATTGGGTGCGGCTGCTCTGGCACAACCGCCGGCCGCGCGTCCAGAAATTCTTCTCCGGCGAAGATGCCCTGGAACGGGCGAAGCGCTTCCGAGATCTCTGGCTGGATTTGCTCGTCTGAAGAAAGTTTAGCCAAGCCTCTTGACACGCTCTTAGCCAGCGCTTATTATCAATCCCATGGGCATCTTCACTCGCCGTTCTGATCCGATCTCTCCGGAGAAAGCCAAGGCTGCAGCGCAAGCGCTGGGGCTCGAGCTGGACGGGCTCACTCTGGAAGCCGTCAAAGCATCCTTCCGGGCGATCGTGCGGGAATCTCACCCCGACGTCGGCGGAACCGGTGCGGACGCGGCGGAGCGGATCGCGGCTGCAGGCACGGCGCGGAACGTCCTGCTGAAGTGGATTGAAGAGCTTCCTTCCGACGAATGCACGTGCAAGGGAACCGGATTCGTCCGGACCGGCGGAGCATTCGGAACCGTCAAACCTTGTCCCCGCTGCGGATCATGAAAGAAGAGTACACGGTCGGCGCTCCCATGCCCCGAAGCATCGGCCTTTGCGCCGATCTCTATTCCGAAGTGCGGGAGCTGCGGCTTGCCATGCAGAAGCACACGGACGCGGTGAAAGAGCGCGAAACGGAGATTCGGGAGTACATCATAAACAATCTCTCTAAGAGCGACGACACCGGCGCCGCGGGCAAGCGCTACCGGGCTCAGATCGTTCGGAAGGTGGTCCCGTCCGTCACCGATTGGACGAAGCTTTGGGACTACGTGAAGAAGACGGGCCGGTTCGATCTCCTGCAGAAGCGCGTGTCGGATACCGCGGTGAAGGATTCGTGGGAAACCGGCAACGAGATCCCTGGCGTGGATCGGTTCCATGCCGTCGAAGTTTCCATAACCAAGCTGTAGGGGAAGATCATGGCGGAAGCTTCGGAACGGCTCAGCGTGGCGGTGGACGTCAACGTATTCCCGCCGGATACGCTCTTCCTGAGAATGGAAGTGGGATCGGGGAAGACAGACGACGGCACCCCGATCGAGATAACGCAGAACGCGGACGGCTCCATGCTGGTTCGATTCGGCGATGGGGAATGGTACGCGCTGAGCCCGATTGCCCTGGCTTCCGCGCTTTACGAAATCCACAAGACGCGCATAGCGGCGCGGGGGAATTGAATCATGCCGTCGAAAGCGAAGCTCGCGAAGATCGCGAAGCAGGGGATGAAGGATCGTCTGAAGCGCGCCGGCTGGAAGTGGAATAGCCGATTCCGGCGATGGGAGTATCACGTGGGGAAGGCGCTGATCGCTTCCGCCGTATCGCTTCGCGCGGCGCTCCGGCTGGACAAGACGGTGCGCGACTCCATGAAGGCGAACGCGGTGGGCTGGGACGCGCTCATGACGCGCACGGCGAACGTGCTGAAGGCGGGCGGTTTCGAGACTCCCTGGCAGGCGTACCTTGCCGGCAAGGAAACGCTGATCGCTACGGTGGACGGGTTCGGGAAGAAGAGCTGGGACGAGCTGGCCGAGCTGTTCGAAGCGTAGGGTAGGATTCTTCTTCACAATTTCTCAAGCGAGAAAATCATGTCGAATGGACGGCAGGTAACGAAGTACGACGAGCGCTTCGCTCAGATGGCGGATGCCTACGCCGGCGAAGAGCAGGTTGGCGGGGATTTCCTGTCCACCCGCGGCGGGATCCTCACCTTTCAGGACGAGCCGCTTCCTGGCAATCAGATGGCGGTGGTGATTCTGGACGTCGTGATGGAGCGCACCTTCTACGCGGAGAAGTACGATCCGAGCGCGGAGCACAATTCTCCGCCGGTCTGCTACGCATTCGGCCGCATGGACGGATCGGAAGATCTGGACGATCTCGCGCCGCACGTGTCCATGCAGTCCGATCTCAACTTCTTCGAGCCGCAGAACGATATCTGCAAAACCTGCCCGAACAACGAGTGGGGCAGCTCGGATACCGGGAAGGGCAAGGCGTGCGCGGAGCGGCGGCGCATGGCGATCCTGCCGGCCGGCTACTACCAGCCGAAGCGCGGGAGCCGGGACATGGAGCTGCACCTGATCGATGATCCGGAGCACTACGCCAGCGCGGATATCGCGTACCTGAAGCTGAACGTCATGAGCGTGAAGGATTGGGCGCGCTACGTGACGGATCTCGCCAGCCGGCTCCGGCGCCCGCCGATGGGCGTGATTACCCGCGTCTATCTCGAGCCGGATCCGAAGAGCCAGTTTCGGGTGAAGTTCGACATGCTGGAAGAGCTTCCGGAAGAGCTGTTCGATACGATCATGGATCGCCACGAAGAGGCGAAGAACGGCATCATCTTCCCGTACCGCGCGCCGAGCGGGGAGCGCGAGACGACGGCCGGGCGCCGCGGCGTTCGCCGATAGGGGACGATCATGGATCTCTCCCGCGTCGTTTCCATCGATTTCGAGACTCACCGGATTGAGGGCCGGCCGAAGTATCCGCCGGAGCCGGTGGGGGTAGCAATCCGCGCCGTCCGTGGGCGTCCCATGTATCTGAGCTGGGGCCACCCCTCGGGGAACAACACGACGCGGGAAGCGGCGCGGGACGTCCTGCTGCGGCTGGTGGAAGACGAGCAGATACAGTTTCTCTTCCACAACGCCGGATTCGAGCTGTCCATCTTCTTCGAACGGCTGGGGCTTCCGCCGGTGCCCTGGCAGCGGGTGCACGATACGGTATTTCTGCTCTTCCTGTACGATCCCCACGCGAAGAAGCTGAGCCTGAAGGATGCCAGCGAAGAGCTGTTGGATTGGCCGGCCGAAGAGCGCGACGAGCTGCACGATTGGATCTACACGCACCGGAAAGAGCTGATCGCTCAGTACGGCACGCCGGAATTCAACAAGATATCGAAGGCGAAGAGCGGCGCGAATTCCCCTGCAGCGTGGATCGCGTACGCGCCGGGGGATCTAGTGGGGCGCTACGCGATCGGCGACGTACAGCGCACGCTGGCGCTCTTCGAATTCCTGTATCCGAAGATCCTGGCGGAAGGGATGGGGGAAGCGTACGACCGGGAACGCCGGCTGCTGTCAATCCTGCTGGAAAACGAGCGCTCAGGATTGCGCGTGGACGTCGAAGGGCTCCGGCGTGACGTCCCGCTCTACCAAGAGGCTCTTGAGGGCGTGGAGAGCCGAATGCGCGCGTATCTCGGTGTCTCTGATCTCAACTTCGACAACGACCGGGAGCTTGCCGACGTCTTCCAATCCCGCGGCGTCGTGAAGCCTGATCGCTGGGTGCTCACGAAGAAGAGCAAACAGCTCAGCGTCAGCAAGGATAATCTGCCGCCGGAAGCCTTCGAAGATCCGCTCTTCGCGTCCGCATTCGGCTACCGGAACCGGATGGTCACGTGCCTGAAGATGTTCATGCTCCCCTGGCTCGAGCAGGCGGAAGCGAACGGCGGGTACATTCACACGCAATGGAATCAGGTTCGCGGCTCCCGCGGCGGCGCGCGCTCCGGCCGGCCGAGCATGACGAAGCCGAACCTGCTCAACGTCAGCAAATCGTTCGAAGATCGTAGCGACGGGTACGAGCATCCCGCGGCGCTCGAGCTTCCGCCGCTCCCGCTGGTGCGCGTCTACGTGCTCCCCGACGAAGGGCACCTATTCGTCCACCGCGATTTCAGCGGGCAGGAAGTGCGGATCTTCGCCCATTACGAGTGCGGCGAGCTGGCGGAAGCGTACCGGCAGGATCCGGGGCTCGATCCCCATAATTGGGTGAAAGACGCCATTCGTAGAGCGGTAGGGAAAGAGCTGGAACGAACCCGCGTCAAGAATGTCACGTTCGCCCGGATCTACGGCGGCGGGCAGAATGCGGTGTATCAGCAGGCGCGGTGCGCTTCGCTCGCCGAAGCTCAAGAGATCATGTCGTTCCACGACACCGCGATTCCTGGCCGCAAGATCCTGAACGACGAGATTATCCGGATCGCCCGGCGCGGCGAGCCGATCCGCACGTGGGGCGGGCGCCTGTACTACGTCGAGCCGCCGAGCTACAGCAAGGAATTCGGGCGCGTCACGAGCTGGGATTACAAGCTTATCAACTATCTCGTTCAGGGCTCCGCGGCCGACGTCACGAAGGAAGCGATCTGCCGCTGGTACGAAGGCGGCGGGACGTCGATGGGAGCGCGCTTCCTGCTCACCGTGTACGACGAAATCAATATCTCCGCTCCGCAGCATCGGGTGCGCGAAGATATGGCGTTCCTCCGCGAGATCATGGACGGGATGGAGCTGGACGTACCCATGCGCTCGGATGGCAAGGTGGGGAAGAGCTGGGGCCTGCTCGAGAAGTACGATTGACGCTAACGGGAGATTGAAATGGCTCGAATGACAGCATGGAGTTATAGCCGGTGGCGGGATTACGACGACTGCCCGCAGAAGGCGAAATTCAAGTACGTGGACAAGATCAAAGAGCCGGAGAACGACGCCATGGCGAACGGCTCTGCTTGCCACGATACAGCCGCGGCGTATCTCCGGGCCGATCTCCCGGTGAATGAGCCGATCCCCGGCTGGACGTACTTCGAACAGCTCTACCGGCAGCTTCGCGAGCTGGAACCCCTGGTGGAGCAGGAATGGGGCTTCACGAGCGATTGGAAGCCGACCGGCTGGTTCGGCAACGATACGTGGTTCCGATCGAAGCTGGATTCCGCGGTGGTGTACGACGACGGATCCGCGGACGTTATCGATATCAAAACGGGGAAGCCGCGCCCCGATCAGACGGCTCAGCAGGGCGAGCTTTACGCGGTTTCCATCTTTTGCAGATATCCCGCCGTGCAGCTCGTGACGGTTCGGTTCTGGTACATCGATCTCGCGCAAGCCGGGAAAGAGGAAGTGTACCGGTTCTCTCGCGACATGGCAGCGGGGATCATCGAACGCTGGACGAAGCGCGCCAAGCGCATGCTGAGCGACGAACGGATGGTGCCGCGGCCGGGGACGGGCTGCAAATGGTGCTTCTACGCGAAGAGCAACAATGGAAACTGCAAATACGGTTGACGCCATGAAAGACACGTGCATTCTCGTCTTCGACAAGAACGGCGTCGTCAGCATGCGGAAGCGCTCTACCGAGCTGAAGGCGGGGGAGTACGCCGTGCGGGTGAAGATCAGCGTTCCGGATCATTATTTCGAGCGCGCGATCCCCACGGCGGAGATCTCCATTCCGGAAGACTACATCATCGAACCCGTCGTGGGGCTCGAGCTGCTTCCGAAGCCTGAGCCGGTGTGCGCCCGGTGCTCTTCCCCGGATCACCACGTTTCAGACTGCCCTGAGTGAAAGGGCTTGTCTAAATGAAGATCGGTGGCTAAATTCATCCCATGAAGCGAACCGGCGGCGCCGTCCAGAACAAAGCGATCCGATACGCCAAGAGCATCGGGCTCATGGTACGGCGGAATTACATGGGGCCGGGAGCTGAGACGGGATGGCCCGACGTCGAATTCTTCTTCCCGCGGGGGAAGGTTCTCTTCATCGAATTCAAAGCGCCGGGCGAGCCATTACGGAAGCGGCAGGAATTCATCATCGCTCAGCTACGCGAGCGCGGCCACACGGTCCACGTGTGCGATAGCTACGAAGACGCCAAGGAAGCGATCGATCGCTTCTTCCGCCAAGAGCTAGGCTACTATCCATGACGTTTCTCGCTGCACAAGCGCCGCCGGATATCCGCACTCGAGTAGCGAAGCCTGAGCACGAAGTATGGGTGCCGCTTCGCTACATGGAACGGGGAGTGGAATTCCTCATGGAGCGCGGATCCGCGGCGCTCTTTTGGGATCCGGGGCTGCGCAAGACGTCGGTAACGCTGGAAGCCTTCCGCCGGCTCCGTGCCGAAGGCGCCGCGCATCGAATGCTCGTGGTCGCGCCGCTCCGCGTCTGTCAGCTCGTGTGGCCGGCGGAAGGGCAGAAGTGGACGCAGTTTCGGGAATTCTCGTTCTGCTTCCTGCATGGTCCGAAGAAAGACGCCATGCTGCGCAACGACGAAGCCGATATCACGCTTATCAATCCGGAAGGGATCCCCTGGCTCGCTCAGCAATTCTTCGGGCGCCGAGATCTGCCGTGGGACGTCGTTGTGATTGACGAGCTGACGAAATTCAAGAATCACCGTGCGCAGCGCAGCAAGAAGCTTCGTGCGAAGCTCGGAAGAGTGCGGCATCGCTGGGGCCTGACGGGAACGCCGGCGCCGAACGGGTACATGGATCTCTTCGGGCAAATGCTCGTGCTGGACGACGGCGCGGCGCTCGGGAAGCATATCACCTACTTCCGCGATCAGCATTTCGTTCAGGGGTACACCGGTTTCGATTGGAAGCTGCGGGAAGGATCGGCGGAGCGGATCGAAGAGAAGATCGCTCCCTACGTGCTCCGCATGTCGTCCGACGACTACCTAGAATTGCCGCCCCTGGTGGATAACGTCATTTCCATTCGGCTCGATTCGAAAGCGGCGCGGCTGTACGAGGAAATGAAGCAGGACATGCTGGTTACGCTGCCGGAAGGCGTCGTCACCGCAGCGAACGCCGGCGCGGTCTATTCCAAGCTCTCTCAGATGGCGAACGGCGCCGTCTACCTGAGCGACGGCAGCAAGAATTTCGTGGAGATCCATACCGCGAAGCTGGACGCGCTGGAAGAGCTGATCGAAGAGCTGGCTGGGCAGCAATTACTGATCGCGTACGAATTCCAGCACGATCTAGCGCGCCTGCAGGAGCGCTTCCCCGATATCCCCACGCTCTCAGGGAAGAGCGGAAAGCAGGCTGCGGAGATCGAAGCTGCCTGGAACCGCGGAGATCTCCCGATCCTGCTGGCGCACCCGGCGAGCGCGGGGCACGGTCTGAACCTGCAGGGATCCGGAGCGGGGCATCTGTGCTGGTTCGGCCAGCCGTGGGATCTCGAGCTGTACGATCAGTTTATCCGCCGGCTCCGCCGATCGGGAACGACGGCTGGCCGAATCGTCAACCATATTCTTCGCGTGCTCGGAACCATTGACGAGCTGAAAGGAGAAGCGCTTGCTGACAAAGATGTAACGCAGGGACGGTTCTTGAAGGCTCTCAACGCTGAAGTATTGCGGGATGATCCCGCACCCATCGCCGCGGGGAGCGCGGCGCGTACAAACGAGGATGCAATGGTCAAGAAGCTCGGATTCCAGAAGCCCGGCGGTGGCGCCGCCACCCCTGCCGCGGAGCCCGCGGCGCGCCGTGTCCAGCCGAAGGGCTGGGGAGCCCCGGCCGACGACGACATGCCCCCGGTCCGTGAATCGATCATGGACGAAGTGACCGGGGAATCGAACCCGAACGCGGCGGAAGACTCCCAGCCGTCGAAGGTGAAGCCGAAGGGCTGGGGCGCGCCGGCCGCGGCGGAGCAGGATTCCCAGCGCGAGCAGATCAGCCGCAAGATCTCCGCGCCGGCGCCGGCGGAAGACGAGACGGCCGGCGGCGAGGAAGAGGAAGTGCCTGCGTCGGTCCGCGCGCTGGAAGCCTTCCCGGCCGGCGTTGTGCAGCAGCTCGAGGGCGGCGACGACGACGACGACGAGGGCGGCGAGGAAGAGACGAGCGCCGCCGCCGGCGACGAGACGGGGGAGCGGGATCCGTGGGCTGGGCTCTCCACCCGCACGGCGAATGCGCTGCAGAAAGCCGGGCTCGTCTCGGCGAAGCACGCATACGATCAGGGGAAGGATGCCCTGCTCGCCGGCGTCGATCGGTTCGGCGAGAAGGGCTGGAACGAGCTGGCGGAGCTGTTCGAGGGCGACGACACGCCGGAGCCGACGAAGCCGACCCCCGCGCCGCATGCCCCGGAGCGGGCCGCGGTGGCGTCAGGGCGCGTTCCGAAGGGCTGGGGCGGGGAAGATGCCCCTGGCAAGGACGATCGGCCGGCAGACGCGCAGCAGGACGGTTCTCAGCCGGATCAGGCGTGGGGCACCGGGAGCAAGCAGGCGGCTCCGCGAGATCTCGGCCCGGCGCCGGGCGTCTACTCGGGGGAGCAGGCTTCCCAGCTCGGCGAGCGCGCGATGGCTCAGCAGCGGGCATTCGCGGCCGACTACGGTTCCGCGGGAACGATCAACCTGAACGTCACCGTCCGGATCGTACTGCCGGATGCCGTCATGGCTCTGGCGGGGGAGCTGCTTCAGCAGCTTCGCGCTGGCGGCGAGTAACCTGGGAGGAATGGGATCATGAGCAACCCGAATGCGCGGATCAGCCGCGTCAACAATTCCTGGCGGGTCCGCGTGTTCGGGCATGCTCCCCAATTCTTCGCGGATAGCGAGTACGGTGGAACCGAGCAAGCGATCGTCGCCGCTCGAGCATGGCGGGATCAGCATTGGGATGGCGTCGATCGAAGCAGGAAGCTGACGCCAGCTCAGCGCGAAGAGATCAGCAAGAGCACGGAGCATTACAAGGCGATCGCTGATCGGTACGGAATTGCCCCGAATTACGTTCACCAGCTACGGCGCGGGAAGCCGTGATTTGGGATGCACGGTTCTGGACGGAGGAAGAGCGGCTTTGGAATCTGCTGCTCGAGACGGATCCCCTGCTCGCCGAAAAGATCGATCGGCGCCAAGATACCGGGTGCTGGGTTTGGCGAGCAGGGATGGTCCGGAGCCGCCGGAACAAGCTGTACGGGAAGCTGCGCCGGCCGCTCGGCGTCCCGAATTCAGAATCGAAGATCTGGCTGGCCCATCGGTACGTTCGCGTTCTGCTGATCGAAGAGTTTCCCGGCGAATTCGAGATCCATCATTGGTGCCAGCGTCATAGCTGCTGTATGCCCCTGCATTGCATGCCGCTCTCCCCGGAAGAACATCTTGAGCTGGAAGCCGAGCTTCGCGCCGAAGATTACTTCTTCTCCCCACCGCCGCGGATCCCGGTCTACGCCGGCGACGGCGACGACGAGCTACCATTTTGAGCGTCGATAATCTCCGCCGTACGCTGGATCTGGCAGATCGAATCGACCGGCAGGAAGGGAGCCGGAGCTACCAGATCCACCAGCGCAATATGTGCCGGCTCGCGCTGCGGTACGGGTTCACGCGCGCTGCCGTCACCGGTGCATTCTCCGCGCTCTCCCCGAATAACGATTTTCTTGGGAATCTCAGAAGTACCGCTACGCTGCTGATCGCGAAGCGGGAAGGGCTCCCCTGCTCAGCCGCCACGGTATCGACCTACAAGGCTTGCGCGCTACGCGCGTGGCGCTGCCTGGAAGGGGAAGATTTCCTGGCGTTCACGAAGGGGAAGAAGACGCGGGCTTTCTACCTGAACATCATGGATCCGATGGATCCGGAGCCGGTCTGCGTGGACGGGCATATGATAAGCTGCTGGGCGGGGAAGCGGCTCACGATGAAGGAAGCGGTGCGGGTGAAGGCTCCCTATGATCGGATCGCCGACGACGTACGCACCGTGGCGCTCGAGCAGGGGATGATCCCGAATCAGGTTCAGGCGATTCTCTGGTTCACGTGGAAGCGGCTCCACCGATCGAAGTACGTAGGCTGTCAGCTCGATCTCTTCCGGCTCGGCGATCAATGGGCTCAGGAGATCTTACCCGACGACATTCAACCTTTCCCGATACAATGGAACCCCTGAACGAAGATCAGCTTCAGGCGATCGCTGAGAGCGCCATGCTGTCCGGAGCGCTGGAAGCCGCCGATGAATCCATGAAGGCGCAGCTTGCCGCGGATCCGGAGTGGACGGAGCGTAAGTACCACCACGTACATACGCTCTTGACGGCATTCGTGTACGGGATCATCGCCGCGGATCCCTGGCACCGCGGCTACCGGCTCCCGCCCGATTTCGAAGGCGTCGTCAACTTCATGTCCGACTGCATTCAGCGGAAGTGGCCGGGGGAAGCCGTGCCGCAGATCAGCCTGCTCGAGTGGGAAGCCTTCGTGTGGGAATGGGCTCCGCAGCATCCGAGCTTCCGGGCCTGGAACGTCCCGCGCGACTCTACGCAGCTCGTGGCGATCGTGCACCGGTTCAGCGATCTTCCAGACGAGCGGGATTTCATCGATCTGGACGCGCTGGTGCGGAATTCCGCGGTATGGCTGCGCAACGACACGCGGCGCAACGAGCAATTCGACTACTCATTCGAAGAGCGGGAGAAGCTTCGGGAGCAGAAGGATCTGGCGTACACGGAGCGGAATCAGCTCGTGGCGGCGCTGACGAAGCTCTTCCCCGCTTCGCTCGAGCGGCACCCGGAAGCGGATACCGAGTGGGAAGACGATTGGCGGTGGATCGTCTTCATCGATCTCCCCGCGGGGCAAGCGTCCTGGCATATCCACGATTCGGAGCTGGAGAATTTCGAGCATCTACCGAAGAACGTGGGGCGGAAGTGGGACGGCCACACGACGGCGGAGAAGTACACGCGGCTCGCGAAGCTGCCCCTGGCACACTACCGGTTCGGCGTCGATTGGGCGTCCGGTCCGGATCGCACCGTCTACCGCGAGCCCGGCGAATGATCGTCCTGCTGATCCTTCCGAACGCGCGCCCTGGCACGTGTGGGCGCTGCAAGAAGCCGGTCCCCGATACCGAGATCTGCTGGTTCTGTCAGGGAGATCTCTGCGGGGAGTGCTGGGAAGAGCATGGGCATTGCGGCCACGCGGAAGCAGACCGCTTCAACGAAGCGAGCCGCATGCTAGACCCGGAAGGGCGCCGTGCCCTGATGGATACCTTCCTCCATGGGAGAAACTGATGCAGACTGACGAGCCGCAGGAAGAGAAGCCGCGGGTATCGATCCGCGCCGCGCTGCGCACCGCGCTCGGCTTCGTGCTGGATGCCGTGCTCGAGAAGCTTCAGGAGCGCCGCGATCGGAAGGAAGAGCGCCGCCGGCGCCGGAACCCCGACCATTGGTGAGAACGAAGCCCTACACCGCGATCGGCATTCGGCGGAAGAAGTGCATCCGCTTCGCCGTGTGCGGCAACATGGCTTCGACGCAATGGCAAATCTGCGCAGACGGGCGCCAGTATCGGCCTGTCTGCGCAGATTGCGACGTCGAGCTAAATGCCCTGGTGCTGGCGTGGGGGATGATCCCTGACGGCGCCCGGAAGATCCGGCTGTACCGGGAGAAGGTGCTTGGCGCCTAGTAGCCGCGGGCGAATTGGAAGTGCATGGGATCGTGCTTCAGATGCAGGAAGCCGTGCTCTTCGAACACCCGGATCAGCTTCGGATCCATGTCGCCGGCGGTCCCGTAACGGTTCGTGCTGGCGTTGAGATCGACAGCGATCCCCCATGCGTGCGTGCTCTTCTTCGTCCCGCCCGTCGTCACGCGATCGTTGTAGATCCCATCGTACGTGCGGATCAGCTTCCACAATCCGCGATCGTAGATGGCTCCGAAGACTGCAGCGAAGATCCCTTCCATTTCCACGTGACACGCCACGCGCGAGACGTACGCATTCTGCCAGCCGAGCTTCAGCGGAGCGGGGAGATTCACCCGGCCCGCTGAAGCCGCGGCGGATCCTGGCTGGCCGAACATGGCAACGATCGCGTCCAGCCCTGACGGCGCCTTCCGAAGCGACGTCACCGAAGCAAGGTACATGGACGATACCCAGCCGCAGGGCTCTACCCGGCTCCAATCCCCCGACTGCTCTACTACCGTCACTTCCTCCCCTTGCTTGAGCTGGGAGATCACGGAGAACGACGTACCCGGCGCGCTCCGGACGTTCAGGACGGAAGCCGTGACGCGCATGCGTTACCGGACTCGCTGGAAGATGTAGAGCATGAGGGCGATCACCAGCAAGACGCCTACGATCGTCCACAGAAGGTTGCCGCCGGGGAGCTGCAGCAACGCCAGCGCGAGCAGGGAAGAGATCATGTCGGATCCTCCTTCTTCGGGGTGTCGGAAACTGGCGGGACGTTCGCGGAGATCGGCGGAACGCCGGTATCCAGCGGCGGCGGGGGAGCCTCAAGCTCTTCCCGGCTCTTCAGCTTCCCAAGCAGCTCCGTGATATCCTCTTCCGTTACCCGATCGATCAGCCGCTCGTCTGCCTGCCGGCCGGCGGGGAGCCGCATCATATCGACCTTCCGGAGCTGCCGAATCACCCATATGACGACGGGCGAGATATTCGAAATGTCGGTGCCGTGCGCCACGTGCAGGATCGCCCGCCCGGCTTCCGCGGTGCTGAGCCAAATGAGCGTCGAGATCATGACGGGCATGAAGCCTTCCGCCCACACCGGAAGCTCCGCCGGCCCGGTGGGATAGTACGTAATCACCAGCAAGAAGATACCGTCCAGAATCGCCGAGACGACGACGAGCGAAATCAGCAGGAGCTTCGCCCCTACGTGCTTCTCCCATTCGTACGATTTACGAAGCGGCTTCGGCGTGGCAAGAAAGCACGTGAAGATCTCCGCCGTCATGAGCAGGAGAAGGAACAGCGTCAGGAGCCCCGGTGCGATCCAGCGCGGCGCTACGAGATCCGTGAAGATGTTCGTGGTGGTTATGATCGCTCCGGCCGCTACCCCGAAAGCAGCGAATTCCGGATCCAGCACGTGGCGATTCATAGACCCGCACCCCGTTGAGAAGTGTCGTGCTTCGTCGGTGAACATTGCTCCGCGGGGCCTTTCGCCCATGGCAGAAAGTAGCGCAAAAATAGCTGCTGCAAAAGCGCCTATTCCCTACCGACCTGAACCCCCGTCGCGATCGCTGCTTCCCGGTACAACCGTGCGATATCTTCCGGATCCACCCCGGAAGCCCGCAGACGAGCGATTACCTTGTGCGCGTTCTCCGGATCCGTCGCCATTTCCGCAAGGCGCTGAGCAGCCCGGCGGGAAAGGCTCGTCTTCTGGCGAACGCTGTTAGCGAAATTCGCGAGGAACGCGCCGGAGTAGCGCCCCATGGCGATGATCCCCGCGCTGATCCCCTGCTGGATCCCTTCCGCCAGCTCCGCAGCCCTGGCCTGAGCCAGCGACCCCTGAGCCGGCGCCGCTTCACCCATCCGGCGAGCTGCAGCCGTAGCCGTGCGGCCCACGCTGGAAAGGCGCTGAGCTTCGGTGGATCCAAGCGCAGATTCGATCCGAGAACGAAGCCCCGGATCCTCCGCAAGCCGCTGAGCGGTGCGCGTAGCGCTCGCCGGCGACTCGAGTGCAGCATCCGCCACGGCGGAGCGAGCGCCGGCGCGGACCCCTGCAGCCCTGGCAGGATTGGCCGCTGCCTGCTGAACCGCTTCACGGAAGCCTTCGGTATCGCCCTGCCGCACGACGTCCCGGCCGGCGCGCACCCCCGACATGAGATCCAGCCGGCGCCCGTACTGAGCCCCGATCCGCTCGAGCTGTTCCGCTTCGCCGGGGGAGAGTACCTGAGCGATCCGCCGGCGATAGGGTTCATCGGTCGCAAGGCGCTCGAGCATCTTCCGCGCGTCGTCGTCGGATCCCTCGAGCGCATTGGCGAGCGCGCCGCGGGCGCCGGCCTGCAGCCCCGCCGGCCCGGCCACGGTGCGCTGAGCACGGAGCGCCGCGGCGAGCGTTTCGGCATCCCCCCTGGCGACGACGCGGGAGCCGATCTTGGCCGCTTCGGCGAAATTCAGGGCGAATCCGTACCGTCCAGCGATGCCTTCCAGCTCTCTCAGCTCGGTTTCGTCCAAAACAGCTCTCAGGTTCGCCTGTAAGCGACGATCGCCTGCTAGACGACCCATCGCACGGCTTGCCTGCTGTTCGGTGCCTGAGAGCATGTTTGCGAGCGCCGTTCTGGCACCGACTCGCATACCTGCTTGCTCAGAAGTACGTACCCCCGGCCGCTGGGCGATATCGGGCGTTCCGCCGCCGGCGGTCCGGATCCGGTCTGCAAACTCCCTGGCATCCTCACGGAGCACGCGGCGCCCGGCCGTCGTGCCGCGGGCGACGTCGGTGCGGCGTCCGAATTCGCGCAAGCCGGCTCCGTACTCCGGAACGGCGCTCGAAACGTAGTCCGTTACGCGATCGCGAAGACGGGAGTAGATCTGCCCGGCGCCGGCGCCCGCCTTGGCCCCAAGCTCCTGACGGATCGCGTCCCACGTACGCACGGCGAGATCAACGGTCCCGATCTGCTCTCCCTGCTCGATCGCCCCGGCCACGCGCCGGCGCAGCGCTGGATCCAGCGAATTCCAGATATCCGGCTGCTGAATCACTTCCAGCATGTCGTTCGTGAGCGGAACCCGGTGCTGCCCTACCCGGTCCATGAGCCGATCCATCTGGACGTCGCGACGGCCGAGCTGCGCTGTCTCGGTAGACTGTACCCGGCGCCCCACCGCTTGCACCGCTTCTTCGCGGATCGGCTCGAGCGCCTGAAGGGCTTCGGTTTCCGTCGTGCGCGGGCCACGGAGCGCCGCCGCGGCTGCAGCCGGCCGCGGGAGAAGCGCTTCCTGAGCGGCTTCACTCGTGGTAGCTCCACCCTGACGAACCAAGCCCGCCAGCTCTTCCGGGCGCGCAAGGGATGCCGCCTCTTCGGCCTGCTGGAAGATCTCGCCGGCGCCGGTACGCGCGCGGCCGATCTGCCCCATTTCTTCCGCCGTGCCCCGGCGCATGATCTCCACCAGACGCGGCGCCCGGCCCATCGTCTCGGTGAATTCGTTGAAGCGATCGGCGATCGCCTGAACCGGCTCGCCGAGACGACGGGCGAGCAGCCTGATCGCTGCATTATCGGGGGAAATCCGCGAATGAATCCCGCGGCCGACCGCTGCAGCTCCGCCCACGGCGCCGGCGACGACGGGGCCAGCAACGGCGCCGATCCCTGCAGCCGCGGGAACCGCTTCGATTCCCTCTTCGTTCGCTGCCGTGACGCCTGCAGCCGTGGCGCCGGCGGCGGAGAGACGAGCGATGTTCCGCGCCGTCTGAGCTGCCTGGGGCGTGAAGACGGAAGCGACCTTGGGAAGAGCCTTGGCGCCGGCGCGCACGAGCCCCGCCCCGCTCAGCATGCTCGCGCCCATGCCGCTGTAGAATTCGCGCGGATTCTCTTCCTGAGCGGTGCGGCGGATCTCGCGGGCGCGCTCGATCGCCTCTTCGTTGCTGATCGGCGCTTCTCCACCGGGCAGGATCGCGCGGGCCTGCAGCGCTGCCGCGGTAAGGGGAGTGCCCACGCCGAACATGCCGGATCCGAAGCCCTGAGCCGCGGCGACAGCGCGCTCGCGAAGCGTCGGGCTCTTCGGCTCCGGCTCCCATGTTCCCCCGGCTCCGGTGGACGCCGGCGCGCGTACGAAGCGGCCGGGCGCGTTCGTCCCCAGCTCCGCAGCGGCGGGCTGTCCGTTCACCGTAGCGTTGACCCTGGTGGGCGCTGCCGGCGCGGGAGCTGCCTGACGGGGAGCAGGGGCCTGCTGCGGAGCCGCCTGCTCGGATCGAAGGCGCATGATCTCCGCAGCAAAGCGCTGCGCAGCCGCGGTATCACCCGCGGCGTGCGCTGCCCTGAGAGCTGCTTCCAACCGCTCGAGATCCATTATTGCCGAGGGGCATACTGGTTCAGAAGATCATCGATCGACGGTTCCGCCCCTGCAGCGGGCGTCGGCGTCGGCCGCGGCTGCGGGCCGAAGGAAGCCCCGCTGCGCTGGCGCCGGAGCTGCGCACGGTACTCCGCGCTCTCCGCGTCCTGCTGAGCATACCCCACGATCCGCTGATAGGTGGAAACGATGTTCTGAATGTCTTCCACCAGCCGTTCCGGATCCCGCTCCACTTCCAACCTTCCCAGCGCTCCCGTAAGAAGCGCGATATCCCGATCCGAGACGTTGCCCATGGCTCCGCCGGTAGGGCTCGACTGACGCATGCGCTGCAGCTCGTCCACGGCGATGTTGTTCTTCATCGTCTCGAGCGCGTCCCACGCCTCATACGAGCGCGTGCCGGGCACTCGGCGAGCCCCGCTTCGAAGCGACTGCAGCAGGATCCCAGCATCGGCGCCGGAGAAGAAATCCAGCGCGCGCTGAGCGTTCGTCTGCACGACGTTCGCATGATCGGCGACCACCCCGAACGACTGCACCAGCCGGCGATCGCCCTGATCCAGCTCCCGAAGTGTCGCTTCGAATTCCTGCTCCGCCGGCGAGCCTGGAACGATATCGGCGACCACCCGCCCGTCTTGCGTGGGGAATAGCTGAACCCCCTGCTGACGCGCCGGCATATGCTCCTTCACCTTGTCCCACTCGAGATTCGACCAGCCGAGCCCCAGCCTTTCGGCGCCCTGCTGCAGCCGCCCTTCCGCATGCGCAGCCGCGGCCGGCGTGACGCCTTCCACGATCCGCGTAGTGCCATCGGACATTTGCTGCATGAGCCGGAGATTCCCGCTCTCGTCGTAGACCGGCGTGGGATTCCCCGTAGCGCGGACCACCGAATTCGGATCCCCGGAGCGAAGCATGGCGACGATCGAATCCGGATCCTGAATGTACTGCTCCCGCAGATCCATGAGCTGTTCCGCGGGGATGCCGAGCGATGGAAGGATCTGCCCTACCCGATCGAAGGCTTGTCCGAGATCCATCCCCTGACTCTTCGCGCGCTGCAGGAACACCGCGGCGTTGAGCGCGGCGCGCTGCTGCAGCTCCCGGTTCTGCTGATCCTGCTGATTCGCGAGCCCCTGAGCGGCCGGATCCCCCGCGACGGTCCCGTACTGATCCACCACGGCTTGCTGAGCGGCATCGGTACGCTCGAGCGAGCCCATGGTGTACGGGTGCATTTCGCGCTGCCGCTGCGCTCCCTCGAGCTGCATGAGCGCAGCGGGATCCGCGGCTTCGGGGCCGAAGCGCTCGATCAGCGCGTTCAGGGCGTTCTCTCGCTGCCTGCGGAGCCTGTCCGCGGCACCGAATTGATACCCGCCCTGAACGGCTGTCGGCGCCCCGCCGAAATACTCGTTCGCCATTTGGTTTCCGGCGCTAGGGGTGTCTTACTCGATCTCCGCCGGCCCGATCGGAATGGCGAAGCCGGCACCGTGCACCAGCTCGTTCATGTCGAACGGGTTCAGGACCGCCAGCGGCTCGAAATCGCCGCCGTCTTCCCCGCGGGTTGCCAGGATGCCCGCGTGCTCTCCCTCGATCAGACCGGCCGGCGCGCCCGTCTGGAAGAAGAACTGGAAGACCCGATCGCGAGCGCCGCCGGTGGGCTCGATCGGGTAGGGGATGATCTGCGTACGCAGACCGTGCTGAGAGAGCATGTTGCGCTTCTCGTCGTCGTTCAGCATCGCGGCGACGTCTTCCTTCGTGTCGCCGAGATCGGATGCCTTCGGCGCGTCCATGGAGAAGAGCACGAAATCCGTGTCCTGCCGCTCTTCGCCCGAAAGCGCGGTGAGCATCGCCACCGTTCCAGCGAAAACCTGACCCATGATGCAGACTCCTGATGAAGTGTGAGAAACGACCCCCCGCGCCGGAACCTACCTTCGAAGTACGACCGGGTTCAGGTTCATGTTCGGCACCCGCAGCACGTTCGGCTGAGATACCACGGACGGCGTAATGCCGGGGACGGGAAGGGCGTTTGTAGCCTTCTTCCGATTCCCCCATGCGTCGAGAATCGTACCGAACGCGCCGAGCGCTTCCGTGTTCCCTTCGGCGCGCGCTCCCGCAGCAGCCTGTCCCGCCTGATTCGTAATCACCGCGCCCTGCTGCCCCGTCCCGATCTGCCCCGCGGCGATCTGCTGCCCCGCGCCGGCGTGGATCTGGCCGATCTGCTGCCCCGCGCCGGCGTTGATCCCCGCGAGCTGCCCGCCGTACTGGCCGAAGATGTTAGCGGCCTGCTGTCCCGCGCCGGCGTGGATCCCAGCCATTTGCTGCCCTGCAGCGGCCTGCTGTCCGGAGAGCTGCCCTGCAGCCGCGGCCTGCTGACCGGAGAGCTGCTGACCGGCGCCGTACTGCATCCCGGCGAGCTGAGATCCCGCGGCAGACCGGATCCCCGCAGCCTGAGCCCCGCCCTGCTGAGCCGCGTTCCCCAGCATCGCCCCGGCCTGCATGCCCTGAGCGGAGAGCCCGCCGAGCTGGCCGAAGTAATTGTTGAAGCTCTGCTGCGCGAGCCCTTGCCCGTAGCTCTGCAGCGCCTTGGCGGTGGATCCGCTTCCCAGCAGCCCCGCAGCGGCCCGGCTCCCGGTAATGGCTCGCCCGCCCTGCTCGAGCTGGTTCCGGAAGCCCGTAGAGCCCTGGAAATTCGCGAATGCGCGATCCGCCGCGGCCTGATCTCCGCCGAGCCCCAGCAATGCCTGCTGCTGCCCCGCCGCCGCGGCGCCGCCCGGAAGGTAGGTCTGTCCGATCGGAGAGCCCTGCAGGTAATTGAAGCCGCCCATCGCATCCTGAACAGCCTGATCCGTCGATCCCTGCAGCGTCGTCCCGGCCTGCCCCGTCGCGCCGGCAAGCGTCTGCCCCGACTGATCGATGCCGTAGCCGAGCGTGCGGCCCGACTGATCCACCCCGCCGTACACGGCTCCGCCGGCAGCGTTGACACCCTGCCCCAGCGCAGCGTTCGCCTGCTGCCCGTACTGAGCCAGGACGTTGCCGGCGTTCGAAGCTCCCTGGTTGATCGCACCCGCGGCGTTCACCGTGGAGCCGCCCAGCGTGTGCGCAGCATCCGTGATTCCCTGCTGGGAAACCTGCTGCGCCTGCTGAGCGGCCTGCTGCTGAGCCGCCGCCTCTTGGCGCTTGTTCATGAGCCCGCCGACTCCGCCGGCCACCGCGGCGCCCACGGCAGGACCGCCGACGACGGTTCCGAGGATCCCGGCGCCGATCGGAATGAGGCTCTTCAGGAAGTTTCCAAATGCCATGATCTTCTCCCGCTGTAGGCGGCTACGAGATTGCCGTGATTCTTCCTTGCTGATCGACTGTCACCGAAGCGGGCGGCGCGTACGTGCCGGGCGTCACCGCGGTATCTGCAACTTTCGCACGAAGCTCCTGCAGCTCTTCGCGCATCGCATTCCATTGCCGAAGGAAGAGCGGCGTAGGATGCCCCTGAGCATCCACGATCGGGACATGAAGCTGCAGCGGATCCGCTCGAGTGATCGCCATTACTCAGGCTCCGGCATGCCGTGAAGAACCACGTTCATCTTGTCGATCCGCATGAGCCCGCCGACGTCTGAGATCTCCCAAAGCCGCCCCGGTGGACGAACCCTGCCGAGCGAGCGAAAGGTAACACGTTGCCCGTAATCGTCCACCAGCAAATCGACGTCGTAGTAATCGCTCCACGTGACACCTTCATCGTTGCTGAACCGCAGCCTGACGGCGGCACCCGTATCGCTGGGAGATCCTACGCTCGCCATGAGCTGAACGGAGCCGACGAGAATGCTGTTCTTCCCGCGGAGCGGCTGAAAGCCTGTCACAACTCGCTCGATCTGCAGCTCGCCCTGATCCAGCTCGTCGTACATATCCAGCTCCCAAATCTGGTTGCTGGAATCGTCAGCAGCGACCACCTTCCCGCCCCAATTCGTCCCGCGGAACATATTCCAGAATTCCATCCCCGCGGTGTACCACACGTGCCACTGGCGGGTAGTAAAATCGTAAACCAGCGACTTCGGCCCGACCGTGTTGAGCACGTAGAACGTGTGCCCATCCATCGTGAAGAACCAAGCCTGCTCAGCGCTCATGAGATCTCCCCGTCAGCTCCATCGATTCGGACGAGCCCGCCGGAATCGTAGATCTCCCAAATCCGACCGGGAGCCCTGAGCCTACCGAGCGAACGCCATTCGATTCGCTGCGAAGCGTTCGTGTCCTGCAGATCGAATGAGTAAAGCTGGCTCCATGTCTTCCCGCCATCGTCGCTGAAGCGCATCTGAACCGTAGCGCCGCCTTCCAGCAGATCTCCGCGACGAGCCGTGATTCGAAGCGCCCCCTGCCGAACGCTGCCGAGCCCTTCGACAGCCTGGAAGCCCGATACGACCCGCGTAATCGGAAGCGCTTCCTGATCCAGCTCGGATTCCATGTCCACTTCCCAAATTTGCGCCGTTTCAGCATCGGCGCCGATTACCTTGCCGTTCCAGTTTATCCCGCGGAAGACGTTCCAGAACGGGCGCCCCGCGGTGTACCACTTATGCCATTGCTGCGTAGTGAAATCGTAGATCAGCGTCCTGCCGAGCACGAAATTCAGCACGTAGAACACGTGCCCGTCCACCGTGAAAAGCCAGCCCTTCTCGAGCGGTGCGACTAGCAGGAAAGCATCGATCAGCGTCACCGCGTACGCCGACTCCACCCATAGCGTTGCTTCCTTGACCAGCGTGTTCTTCTCTGTGAAGCCTTCGACTGCTTCAGCGCCGGCGCCGCCCCACGTGAGCTTGTCCAGCGGAAGATCCCACTGATCGATCAGCGGCGGATGATCTTCGAAACTCGTATACGTGAATTCTTCACGTGCCGGTAGCGGAACGTCCACGAGCGGCGCCCGCTGCGGCGCTGCGGTCCATCCTTCAGGCGGGATCGCCATGGCGTCAGATCGCGTCCGTGTCGATCTCCGTAGCGGAGATAATCCGGATCCGCTCCCCGGCGTAATCCTCTTGCTGAGAAGCGAAGAGCATTACCGCGGCGTCCGCTTCGTCCATGCTGGCCGCTTCCACGATCAGCGGAGCGCGAACGACTCCGCCCACGGAGCAGACCATCTTGAAGAGCGACTGAACGATGATTCTGCTCATGGCACGTACCTCGCCCAAGAAATTTGTGCGTAGATATCGAAGCGCTGGGTATTGTTCTTCGTAATACCCGGCCCGGTGAGAATTTCGTGCTGGAACGGCATGGGATTCACGCGGAAGATGGAAACCCCCTGGTATCCGGCTACCATGGACTTGAACGTGACGCCGTTCCCGTTCGCCGCGGGGATCTTGAACAGCGCCGTCCGCTCGAGCGAGCCGGGAACATAGGCGTCTTCCACCCCGCTCGTGTCCTGAGCATTCACCCCGCCGCCGGCGCCGCCGCTTGGGGCTCCGGTAACGGCGCCGAGACTGCCCGTATAGAGCACTAGGGCAGTAACGCCGGATCCCACGAACGTTCCGCCCTGATCGGGTGCCCAGCCGATTT